>Ga0307375_10006589_pt1 | contig 10710 bp, 8 predicted proteins | sample TR1MG_FD_202531 | JGI IMG/M metagenome (GOLD analysis project Ga0307375, IMG submission 202531) | Soil microbial communities from Risofladan, Vaasa, Finland - TR-1 | ecosystem: Environmental > Terrestrial > Soil > Coastal area > Acid sulfate soil | place: Finland: Risofladan, Vaasa | collected...
CGCTCGCGGTGGTGAAGCTGAGCGTGGCCGGCGTGCTGCCGTCGTAGTTGGCCGGCAGGTGGAAGTACACCGTGACGCCGGGCGCCAGGTTCCCGCCCCCGGCCCCCGCTCCGCCCCGGCCCGCACGGCGCGTGACCAGCCAGGCCTGCTGCGGCTTGAACAGATTGGGCGAGTCGCTCGACACCTGCGCCGCCCCCAGCTGCTCCAGGAACTGCAGGTCGTCCAGCACCCAGAAACCGCGGCCGAACGTGGCGAGCACCACGGCATGCTGCCCGGGCTGAATCTCCACGTCACTCACCCGCACCGCCGGCAGATTGAGACTCAGCGATTGCCACTGCCCGCCGCCATCCACGCTGAAATACGCCGACCGGCTGGTGCCCGCGAACAGCAGACTGGCCTGGTTGGGATCTTCCCGCACGCTCTCCACGTACTGGCCGTCGGGCAGTCCGGTGGTGAGCTCGGTCCAGTGCTTGCCGTAGTCGGTGGTTTTGTACAGGTACGGGTGGAAGTCGTCCCAGTCGTACCGGCTGGCCGACAGGTAGGCGGTGCCCTCGGCGGTGTGCGAGGGCTCGATGCACGTGATGGTGGCCCACTCGGGCAGCGTGGGCGGACGCACCTGGCTCCAGTGCGCGCCGGCGTCGGTGGTCAGATGCACCAGGCCGTCGTCGGAGCCGGTCCAGATCACGCTGTCCGACAGCGGCGAATAGGCGATGGACGAGATCGTGCCGAACATCTCCTCGCCCGTCACGTCGGCGCTGATCGGGCCGCCCGGGCGCGCCTCCTTGCTCTTGTCGTCGCGCGTGAGATCGGGGCTGATCACCGACCAGTGGATGCCTTCGTCCGTGGTCCTGAACAGCACGTTGGCGCCCATCAGCAACTCGCTGGGGTTGCCGGGCGCGAACACCACCGGATGATGAATCCACCCGTAGCGATACTTGATCTTGGATCCGGCCAGACCGAACTGATACGACGGCCACGGGCTCACGTTGGTGATCGACTCCGCCCGGCGATCCTCGCGCCACTCCTTGCTGTAATACCCGCTGCCGTACGTGACCCAGGGACGGCCGGGGGTCGGCACCACCCAGCTCATCTCGCCGCCCTGGACGTTGGTCCAGACCGGCGGGATCGCCCCCGCGGCCACGGCACTCGGCCCTTCCACCGAACTCCGGTCCTGCTGCGCGCCGTAGATGTGGAACGGGAATTGATCGTCGAGATTGGCGTGATAGAACTGCCCCGTCGCCTGGTTGTCTTCGGAGCTCCAGGCCTGCCCGCCGTTCAACGTCACCGTGGCGCCGCCGTCGTTGCCTTCGATGAACGTCTGCGGCTGCTTCGGATTGATCCAGAGCACATGGTTGTCGCCGTGCGGGGGATGCAGCCCGGCCAGCGTCTTGCCCGCATCGTGCGACACGAACAGCCCCGCGTTCGGCAGGTAGATGGTGTTGGGGTCCGTGGGGTCGACGAACACGTTCGAGTAGTAGAACGCGCGCTGCGTGATATCCATGCTGTTGTTGGCCAGCGACCAGTGCTGGCCGCCGTCCGTGGACCGGAACAGGCCGCCCGCCTGCCCCTTGTACTCCGCCTGGATCAACGCGTACACCGTGTTGGGACTGCTCGGCGCCAGGGCGATGCCCACCTTGCCGAAGATCCCCGTGGGCAGCCCCGGGCTATGGGTGATGTTGGCCCAGTGCGCGCCGCCGTCGGTGGACTTGAAGATGCCGCTGCTCGGCCCGCCGCTCGAGAACCCCCAGTGGGCGCGGGACATCTGCCACATCGTGGCGTACAGCACGTCGGGGTGCGACGGATCCATGGCCATGGTGCTGGCGCCGGTCGAATCGTCGACGAACAGGATCTTCTTCCACGTCTTGCCGCCATCAGTAGTCTTGAATACCCCGCGCTCGGCGTTGGGCGCGAACAGATGCCCCAGCGCCGCGACGTACACCACGTTGGGATTGGTGGGGTTCACCAGAATCCAACTGATGATGTGCGTCTGCTCGAGCCCGATGAACGACCAGGTCTTTCCGCCGTCGGCGGACCTGTACATCCCGCCGTCGTCGGTGAGCACCGTGTTCCGGGGCCCGGAATCGCCCGTGCCCACATAGATGATGCTGGGGTTGGAGGGCGCGATGGCGAGGGCGCCGATGTTGCCGGTCTTGAAATCCTTGTCCGAGAGATTCTTCCAGTTGTGGCCGTAGTCGTCGGTCTTCCAGACGCCGCCGCCGGCCGTTCCCATGTAGAAGACGTTGGGCGTGGCGGCGATGCCGGCCACCGCGGTGACCCGTCCGCCGGTGTAGGGGCCCACGCTGCGCCAGCGCAACGCACTGGTGAGATGGCCCGGCGGTACGGGAGTCTGCGGTACAGCCGCAAGGGCCAGCGGCAGACAGGCGAGCAGGAAGACGCGGCGTACGGAGACCATGGCGGGTGTCCCTCTCTCGAGTTACCTCGCCCGGCGGCTTGCGCGCGCCGAGCGATGCAGAAGGACCCAGATCCAGGGGGGACGGACAGGGTGCGGAGCGGAGTGCAACGGGGCAAAGGTGCGGCCAACCGCGGGGACCGGCAAGTGCTGGGGCGCGGGGCGCGGGTCGACGGATGCGCCGACGGCCCGCGCCCTCCAATGTGGGCTCAGCGCCCCCCGGCGGTCGCCGCATGGGCTGGCATTGAGCGAAACGGCATCGGCAGGTCGAGCATGTCGCTGTCCATGGGAGCGCGCGTCACCAGGTCCCGGTACTGCGCCGGCGTCATCCCGTGCATGTGCTCCACGAACGCGACGATCGCCCAGAGTTCCTGGTCGGAATGCGATGTCCCCCACGCCGGCATCCCCGTGTCCTTGATGCCGTGCTTGGTTTCCCAGAAGAACTCCGCCGCCGGCACGTCGGTGCCGCGGATGAACCGCGGCGGACGCGGGTAGAGCCCTTCGTGCAGAGCGCTCTTCGTGATGCCCGGCGCGAGGTGGCAGCCGCTGCACATCGCGGCGTACTGGCCGGCGCCATGCAGGAGCATCGCGGAATCGGGGTTGGCGACGTTGCCGGGCACCTGGATGCCGCGCGCATGATAGGCCACCGAGTGATCGGCCACCCGATGCAGCGTGCGGGCCACGAACTGCATGTGCGGCACGTCGGCGCCCACGTCGTAGCGGCCCGAGTACACGTACCACCCGCTCACGCCGCCCGCGAGAACGAGGACAACCAGAATCCTGGCGAACACCTTCACAGGGACCCCCTTTTGACGAAGTCGGGCCGGCTCAGCCTCGTGCGAGCCGGAACCCGAACTCCCATTGGTTAGTGTGTACACGCTCCGGAAGTTCCGGAGCGCCGAGCGCGGCAACCGGCCAGACGCCCTGGCCCGAACGGAGCAGGCGTCGGCACACGCTGGCATGCCGATCCGCCCACCGATATGCTTTTACAGCGGTTCAACGATCATCCCGACGCACGAGATCGGGCGGAGCCTGCGTCATGCCGTCATCCACGACCCAGAAGGCGGGACCACGCCCGGACGACACGCACAACGTCGAGTTGAAGTTGCGCGACCTGAGCCAACTCTTCAACTCGATGGACCCGTCCCCGTTCATCGAGAAGGACCTCGACGACGACGCCGAGGAGTTCATCGTGAGCTGGGCCCAGGAGTTCCCGCCGGGAGCGCCGGTGACGCTCCGCGTGCACCTGGACCAGTGGCCGGCCGAAGATCCCACCGAGATGATCCGGCAGGCCGTGCACAACTACTTTGCCCGGCGGGCCCAATTGACCCGGCTGGAGTTCCACCGCCTGATGAAGCAGGGGCGCACGAGCCTGATGATCGGCCTGGTCTTCCTGATCGCCTGCCTCATGGTGATCACGACGCTGGTGCCCGGTGGGGCGGGCACGTGGGCCGGCGCGGTGCGCGAGAGCCTGACGATCGCGGGCTGGGTCGCGATGTGGCGGCCGATGCAGATCTACCTGTACGATTGGTGGCCGCTGCGACGGCGGGGCCGGATCTATACCAAGTTGAGCCGCATGCCCGTCGTCGTGATGCGACACGTGCCTAGCCCTTTGACACGAACATAAGCCCCACCGCGCCCAGCACGTAGATGACGAGCACGGCCAGCGAGTCGATGCCCATGCGGAGGATCTGGCGCCGCGAGCGGGAGATGATCCCCCAGAGGTATACCACCGTCAGCAGGATGCCCACGGCGGCCAGATAGACGTCCGCCCGGCGCGCGAGCTGCAGCACGTTGGCCCCCGACAGGAGCACCGCCACGAGAAAGAGCACGGGCAGGAAGGCGTTGCCGCCGAAGATGTCGCTGAACGCCATCTGATAGTCGTGCAACCGGACGGCCTCCATGCCCGTGGACACCTCGGGCAGCGAGGTGGCGGCCGCGAGAATCGTGGCGCCGAAGATCAGTCCGTTCATGCCGACGCGCCCGGCGATGGCGCCGCTCGTGAGTTCGAGCGCCGCGCCGGCCGCGAGCGTCACCAGCGACGCGACGGCGAAGCGCACGGCCACCCGGGCCGTCGTGACGCCGCGCTTCCTGGCCGCCTCGTGCTTTTTGATGCGGGCGTGTCCCCGGGGGTGCCGTTGTCCACCGGGCGGGGCCACGCCGCGTTCCTGCCACGGCAGCCCCCGGCGTGCGCGGCCAATCAGATACACGCCGCCGATCCACACGATGGCGATGAGCGTCTCCACCGGCGGCACCCACCCGAACAACAGCGGCGACGCCAGTTGATTACCCACCACGACCAGCGTGAGCACGGCCACGACGAGCGCGCCTTCGAGCACCAGCACCAGCGACGCGGCCCGGTACGTGAGGGGATCGCTGGCCCGCAGTCCGAAGAGGTCGAGAAACACGAGCACCACGGTCTGCAACGCGATGCCGCCGAGGATGTTGCCGATGGCCAGCACGAGGTCGCCCCGCAGCGCGGCGCTGACGGTGATCGCGATCTCCGGCAGATTGGTCGCGATCGCCAGCAGGATCATGCCCCCCAGCGCTTCGCCGAGGCCGAAGCGCACGGCCAAGTGGTCGGTCGCGTCGGAGAGTCTGGTGCCGGCCACCCAGATGGCGGCGGCCGACACCAGAAACAACCCGATGAGGAGCGGGAGAGACACGATCAGGGTGCGGTGCCGCTTACGGCGCCTTGGTGCCGTTCATCCTGAGGGTCACCACCGAGTCGGCCTTGGTCGTGGTGTAGTGCGCCGTGGTCGTGCCCACGAGCTGTCCGTTCACGAGGTGCACGACGCCCGTGGTGGACACCTTGGTCTGCTTTCGCAGGACGCTCTGGAACGTGGCCATGGTGGTCATGATGCTGTCGCCCATGGTCGTGATCTGGACCGCCATCGGCTTGCGCCCCGGGAAGGTGACCGTCCACCCCGTATCCGCCGCGGTGGCGTGCAGCGTGTACGTCACCAGCACGCTGTCACTCGCTATAGGCGTGACCGTGACCGTCCAATTCCCGGCGACGTCGGCGAGATTGATCGGCGCCGGCGCGGCAGGCGGCGGCGGCGGGGGAGCGGCCTGGACGGCGGGCTTTTCCTTGGCGCATCCGGCGACGAGCGCCAGACCCAGGGCGACGATGAGGGTACGCATGTGGAACTCCGAGGTTGTGAGAGTATGGGGCAGTCGGGCAAGCCATACAGTGTACCCCAACTCGGGTTCGGGCGGCATCAGCCCAACAGAGGAGTACGTATAGGCCGCGCGAACTACCCCGCCCCCTGCTGCTGTGTGCCCTGAACGGGTTGCGCGGACGCGCGACCCCAACCATCACCCGGCCGTGCGGTCCGGCGCTGGCGCCGGCCACTACCTACCTCGCATCAGAACTCTCAGAAACTGACGCTCTCGAGCGGATCAGTTTTCGGGACCCAGGCCCGGCGCGGCGGTCATGCTGATCTCTGGGGCTGCGGTTACACTGGCGTTCGTTGGAGCGTTTCGGTTGCTTAGTTTGCCAGCATTTGTCTGTCTCTCTCGATTGAGAAGCAAGCCATGACACGTCTTGAATCTCCAACATGGAAGGCGGGTGCGGGCGCGATCGTCATGTTTCTCGTACTGATGGCGGCGCCAACGGTTGCGATCGCGCAACGGACCCCAGATTCCACCAACGGCCTTTGGCGCGTGACGTCCGAGAAACTCGCCCTCGCAGGGCGCCTCGCAGGATTGATGCAAGTCGCTGGCGCCAATGCGATCGAGTCCCAAGGCATCATGCCCGATACCGCGCGGCACGCAACACCGCTGGATATCGATACCAAAAAGGTATTGAGCGACTGGGCGACGAAGTATTTGCCGCCCGATTCCATTGTGGCTATTCGGAGTCGCGTGCTGGCGACGCACTTCTCGACACAAGAGTTGCAGGGTCTCGTTGCGTTCTTCACGTCGCCGCTTGGCGAGCGGTTCGTGGGCGCTCAAACGACGCTCCTGCACGAGGAAGCCGCTGAGACCGAGAAACTTCTGGCGCCGCATCGCCAGGAGTTGCGAACGCAATTGTTGAACGTAGCCCGCCAGATTCGCCGTAGAAACTGAACGACGCCAAGCGGCCGCTCGAAGTGCCGATCGGCCCGCGTGGTCGCCTTGCAGCCGGGTGTTCCTTCCGCCGCGGAAGCAGGGGCCGGTCCTGCCGGAACATCGCGACCCGCGGGTCAACGGCCGTGCGTGCCGTCGAGCGAACCGGCGCCCACACAGCACAAGCGCCGCAACGGCATCAGCCGCTGCGGCGCTCGACCTTTTCACTATCGCCCGGCGGACCCGGGGTGATGCAGTGGGCCTGAGAGGAGTTGAACCTCTGATCTCACGCTTATCAGTGGACCCCGGGGGGGTCGGGTTGCTGCACCATGCCGTCTTTCACTCTGGCCGCAGCGCGACCTGCCGTCTGCCCGAATCCCCGAAACCGGGTTCTGGCGGGTCCAACCGATAGCGGAAGCGACAGCAAGCCTGCCCCAACCAGCCCCCGTTTGTATCTCGAACGCGTGCTGTTTCGACATCCGGGCCGCTGTCGCCTCTTCGCCTTCCCTTCGCCCGGATTTTGGAACAGGACAGGATCGGCGGTCGGGGTTGAACGGACCGCTGGCTGTGCCGTTGGCGGACGCTAGAACCAGAGGGCCGTCACGAAATCGAACTTGCGTTCGCCGCCCGCTGCCGTCACAACGGCAGCTTTGAACACGTACAGCGGCTGCCCCCCCGAGGCGACCACATCGGTCGAGTCCGCCGGAGGCCCGTTGACGAAGACTCCGACATAGTCGCCGAGACGCAGGAACGACATATCCACGTTCTGAGGCGCAGGGGTCCGTTGCGATGCCAGGTGCGCCAGCGTGGCCACCCGCAGCAGCGCGCAAGCCGCATTGTCCTTCAGCACCCCGCGCGGCGCCGAGTCGGCCTGTTTTTCGATTCCAAAAGAGGCCCGAACGTCCGCGGCGTTGGGATTGACGAATGTATCGAAGATGTGCTCCACCTCATCGGACACGTCGATCCGGCTCGCGCACGCAGGCGCGGTTTGCGCGATGGCGCCGATGGGAGTCGCGCAGAGCAGCGCGGCGACAACGAGGATTGGGGGCTTCATCATGTGTCATTTCCCCACGCAAGAAATGTCGAAGTCAACGGATGCGCTGCCGCCGGCGATCAATACGTGCATCCGCCTGGACCAGATCTCAGAGACCCAGGCCTTAGGTGCCCGTTCCGCCGCGCGGACGGCCCACGCGCGTTCCGGCGACTCCTTCGAGTCGCCCAGCCAACGCCAGGGCCGCGTCGATGATCGCATCCGGGTACCGCATGAGCTGAAGAAGGGCGATCGCATTCCGCGTGGACGACGGTCCGGCCTTGAGGCGATAGTCGAAGTGCAGCGCACCATCGACGATATCCTCGCGAAAGTGAAATGACTCGAACCGATCGCCCAGGAGCTCGACCAGCTCGATGTCGTGCGTGGCCACGATCACCAGATCGTCGCCGCCATCGAGATACTGCAGAATCGCGTGGCCCGCGGCCACGCGCTCCACGGTGTTGGTGCCGCGGAAGACTTCATCAATGAGAAAGAGATGCCGCACGCCGGTGGACTTGGCGGCGATCATCTCCCCGATCGCCTCGACCTCGGCCATGTAGTAACTCTTGCCGTCCATGATGCTGTCCGCTCGCCCGATCGACGCGCGCACCGCGAACGGCGGCGCCTTGTACGCAGCGGCGCAGACGGTGTTCAGCGTCTGGCCCAGAACGGCGGCCACGCCGAGCGTCCGGACGAAGGTCGTCTTGCCCGACATGTTGGAGCCGGTGAGGAGCATGCTCGACCCGTGCAACTCCAGATCGTTGGAGACCGGCTCGGCCAGCAGCGGATGCCGCAGGTCGTGCGTGACGATCGACTTGTCTGACGCTGAGAGATCGGGCCGGCACCAGACGCGGAGTTCGTCGCGCCATCGTACCGTGCTCAACGCGACATCGAGCCTCCCTACGGCTTCATAGGCCGCGCGTATCGCTTCTTGGCGGGCGCGCACCATCTCGATGCTGAACGCGAACGCGTTGACGTCGAGCAGCAGGAACATGTTGACGTAGCCGTAGAGCGCCGCCACGTACTCGTTCGCCTGGAACGGTTCGAACAACATCCACGTCGTGGCAAGCCGGAGTGTGCGGAGCGCTCTGGCCGCCGCGGGGAGCGGGCCCGTTTCGGCGGCCAGCACCGGTTCGTCCAGCGCGCCGAGCGTTGCCGCGACCCTGACGAGCGCTGGCATCGCGTGGAGCGCGGGAACAAGCAGGTCCATGCGGCGGCGCAGCCCGACCTGGACGAGCACGTTGATGGCGACGACACCAATCAGAAGAAACACCGCCCCCGACCAGAAGATGCAGGCCACCAGCGAGCTCACTCCCGCGAGCGTGAGGAGGGGGAATATCCACCTGGCCGTGAGTGGTTGCGGGAGATCGCCGAACGCGAGGTCCACGAGGTAGCCGGCGCGCGGATCGGACAGCCGGCCAAGCTCCATTGCGAGCGTCCGCTGCAGGTCTGGACGCCGGCCGAGACCGGCAACCAATTGTTCGAAGCAATCCAGCGCCGCCCGGTCAAGATATGGTGTGCGAAGCCGGTGGTACAGGTGCTGTTGGCCGGGCCGGGACGTGGTGCGATCGATGGCCACGAACACCTGATCCATATCGAGGTCGCCCCAGGTGCGATCCTCGATGCGCGAGGCCCCCGGCACCTGCGGCGCCGCCCGGTCGCGGGCGGGGATGCGCTCGAAGTCGTGCTCGCGCGGGCCCAGCCGCTTCAGGCCGAGGAAGACGGCGAAGGCGCCCCGGCCGCGGACGAGCAGGCGGGCGAGGACGAAGACGACGACCGTGGCTAGGAAGATGAAGGCGAGACGGGTGAGGCTGGGCATGGGCGTCGATTTGAGAACCCGGATGGCTCGACAAGATACGGCCCGGGCCTCGGGCGGCGCGAGTTGACGTGCGCCCCGCACGATGATCCCGCTACGGCATCCCGGCCTGACCGGAGTTCAGGGACTCAGGCCCGTTGCCTGCGCCGTCACCCCTTCTTTCGCACTGGCCCAGGAGCCGACTGGTACTTTGGCGTACAGAATTTGCGCCAATCTTCACCGGGTTTGAGCGGCTCGCAGAGCTGGACGTGCAACGCGCTGTCGGTGAAGACAGACGGCGGTGCTTCCGGCGATAACGCCGCCGCGGGGGAGTGCGACCGCGGTGGATGCGAACGAGGACGTGGTGCCGGCGAGTGGACTCCGCCTGGCGTTGGCGCGCATCAAGGAACTGGAGCGCGCGCTGGGCGGCGTGTGCCTACGGCGAGCGGGTGGGGAGGCCGGCGCGGTACGTGCGGGCGCTCGCCAATCGCGAGTTTGAGACCGCGTACGACCTCAAGCGGACCCAGCTGGTCATGGAGCTCAACGGCTGGAAGCTGCCGCGGAGCACGCGGCGGCGTACCGGGCGTGCCCACACGGGTCGAGTGCAGCGGGACATGTCGATCGAGCGCTGGTGCAGTGATGGGCTCGATATCGCGTGCTGGAATGGCGACCTCGTGCAGCTCGGCTTCGCCTTGGACTGCCATGATCGTGAGGTGCTCGCCACCGTGGCGGTGCCGCGGGATCTTCGCGCGGTCGATATTCAGACGCTCATGCACCGGGCCGTGACGTCGCGGTTTGGCGAACACGAGCGGCCCAGCGCGCCGATCCAGTGGCTCAGTGAGAACGGCAGAATCTACACGGCGCTCGAGACGCAGATCACGGCGGAGCGGCCGCACCTGGTGCCGATCACCACCCCCGCGGCCAGCCCGCAATCCAACGGGATGTCGGAGGCCTTCGTGAACACCATGCGGCGGGACTATATCGTCGCGGCTGATCTCTCGTCGGCCGCCGCCGTGCTGGACCAGATCCCGGCCAGGATCGCCGATTACAACGCCGTCGCGCCGCACTCGGCCCTCGGCTTTCAGTCCCCCCAGCAGTACCGCAACACCCTGGTCACCGCAGATCCCAATGGCTAACGAGAGTGTCTCCCGAATTGGGGTACACAGCAAACGTGGGCCCGGTCCGCTGACGGGACGTCATGTACGCGACGCCACCATGAATTTCAGGGATTCCCTGAATTGGCGCGGCTCCGAAATGGGTCGATGTTGGATACTGTGTTCGCGGACGGGAATGCCGCGAACAGAGCCGGCCCGCGGGCTACCGTCAGCCGGCAGCATGGCGGGAGTTCGACCCCGACCATGCAGGTTGTGAGGTCGCTGGACACAACTGAAGTCCCGAGAGCCAAGGGGCGCCTGAATCGGTCCC
>Ga0307375_10006590_pt1 | contig 10709 bp, 9 predicted proteins | sample TR1MG_FD_202531 | JGI IMG/M metagenome (GOLD analysis project Ga0307375, IMG submission 202531) | Soil microbial communities from Risofladan, Vaasa, Finland - TR-1 | ecosystem: Environmental > Terrestrial > Soil > Coastal area > Acid sulfate soil | place: Finland: Risofladan, Vaasa | collected...
GTGTACTACCTGATTGCAGAAGCGCCGTACGTCACTGGTCAAATAATTGCGGTAGATGGCGGCCGGAGCGTCAACCTGTAAGGATGAACGCGCCCGATCACAAGCAACTGGAAAAGCAGCGCTTCGAGGCGAACAAGCTGGAGAAACGCCTGTGCCGCCTGGCCGGGCAGGCGATCGCCGATTTCAACATGATCGAAGCGGGCGACCGCGTCATGGTCTGCCTCTCCGGGGGCAAGGACAGCTACGGCCTGCTCGACGTGCTGCTGAAGCTGCGCCAGCGCGCGCCCATAGACTTCGACATCGTCGCGGTCAACCTCGACCAGAAGCATCCGGGCTATCCGGCGCAGGTGCTGCCCGATTACCTGAAGTCGCTGGGCATCGAATTCCGCATCGTCGAACAGGATACCTATTCGGTGGTCAAGCGCCTCGTCCCGGAAGGCAAGACCATGTGTTCGCTGTGCTCGCGCCTGCGCCGCGGCGTGCTCTACCGCCTGGCGGGCGAGCTCGGCGCGACCAGGATCGCGCTCGGCCATCACCGCGACGATATCCTCGAAACCTTCTTTCTGAACCTGTTTTTCGGCGGCAAGCTGAAGGCGATGCCGCCGAAGCTGGGCTCGGACGACGGCAAGCACGTGGTGATACGGCCGCTCGCCTATGTGAAGGAGAAAGACCTCGCGCGCTACGCCGAGGTGCGCGGCTTCCCCATCATTCCCTGCGACCTGTGCGGTTCGCAGGACCAGCTGCAGAGAAAACAGGTGAAGCAGTTGCTGCGGCAGTGGGAAAGGGAATTTCCGGGGCGGGTCGAAAACGTGTTCAACAGCCTGCAGCGGGTCACGCCGTCCCATCTGCTGGACCGCAAGCTGTTCGATTTTCCCGCCGTCGCCGCTGCCGGCGCAGTGGTCGAGGATGGAGACAAAGCCTTTGATGCGGAGGACTTTTCCTCAGCCTCGACGTCTCTGATCAGGGTCCTGTCCAGTTCCGAATAGCCGCGCTATCAATCGAATAGTGTCAAAGTTAGCTTGTCATGCTAAAATTCCGGCATGAATTGCGCTGAACGACTGGTATCGATTTTTGGCAGCCAGGCCGAGGTGGCCCGGCGTCTGCGCCTGGATCGAGCGGTCGTCAATAACTGGGTCAAATCCGGTTATGTGCCGGCGCGTTGGGCGATGGAGGTCGAGCACGCTACCGAGGGCAAGGTCGCCGCGGTCGAGGTGCTCAACGAAGCCAACGCCAAAAAACCGGTCAAAGTCAAATCTCGTCCCGACGATCTGTTCGGGTCGAATCTTCCAGGGAGTGACGCCATGAGCGAGTACGCACCAGTCAAACGCATCCAGTCTTTCCATCCGCCGCAGCGCACCTTGATGGGGCCCGGCCCCTCGGAGATCAATCCGCGGGTGATGGCGGCGATGAGCCTGCCGGCAATCGGCTATCTCGACCCGATATTCGTCGAGATGATGGAAGAGTTGAAGTCCCTCCTGCGCTACGCGTATCAGACCAAGAACGCGCTCACTTTCCCCGTTTCCGGCCCCGGTTCGGTCGGCATGGAATACTGCTTCGTCAACCTGGTTGTCCCCGGCGACAAGGTCATCGTCTGCCGTAACGGCGTATTCGGCGGGCGCATGATCGAAAACGTGCAGCGCTGCGGCGGCACGCCCATCATCGTCGAGGATGCATGGGGCGAGCCGGTCGATCCGCAGAAGCTGGAGGACGCGCTGAAGAAAAATCCGGATGCGCGCCTGGTGGCGTTCGTGCATGCGGAGACCTCGACCGGGGTGCAGTCCGACGCGAAGACGCTGGTCAAGATCGCGCACAAGTACAATGCGCTCACCATCGTCGACGCCGTGACCTCGCTAGGCGGCACGCCGGTGATGGTGGACGAATGGAACGTCGACGCGATCTACTCCGCGAGCCAGAAATGCCTGTCGTGCACGCCGGGCCTGTCGCCCGTGTCGTTCAGCGACCGCGTGGTCGAGCACGTCAAGGCGCGCAAGGACAAGATCCATTCCTGGTTCATGGACATGAACCTGCTGCTCGGTTACTGGGGCGCGACCAACCGCACCTATCACCATACCGCGCCGACCAACAGCCTGTATGCGCTGCACGAAGCCCTGCTGATCCTCAAGGAAGAGGGCATAGAAAACGCCTGGGCGCGCCATACCCGCCATCACCTTGCACTCAAGGCCGGCCTCGAAGCCATGGGCCTGAAGTTCCTGGTGAAGGAAGAGGCGCAGCTGCCGCAGATGAATGCGGTGGTGATACCCGAGGCGGCCAAGGCGCGCGAAGCCGAAGTGCGCAAGACCCTGCTCACCGAGTTCAACCTCGAGATCGGCGCCGGACTGGGGCCGCTCGCCGGCAAGATCTGGCGCATCGGCCTGATGGGCTATTCGTGCAAGCCGGAGAACGTGATGCTGTGCCTGTCGGCGCTGGGTTCGGTGCTCTCCGACATGGGCCTGCCGATTCACGTCGGCGATGCCGAAGCGGCTGCGCATAGCGCCTATGCCGCGCTGCACGCCAAGGCGGCGCAGCAGAAGCAGCATCAGAAAAAGCGCGTCGCCTGAGGCGACGGCTGCTCTCGCGCGCGCAGGCGGCGGAAAACGGCGACCCTGGGTCGCCGTTTTTCATGGTGCGCGGCGCCGCCGCGCATCCCACAGATGCCCTGGGGCTGAGCGCGCGTCGTCCGGTACGAGGCGTGTTCCGCAAAGCTTCCGGCGGCCGGCATTCTTCGGCGGCTTGCTTGCGGCAGCGCGAGACGCCGCTATACTTCGCGTTCCCCGTCCCAAGGAGGAACCGCCGTGAAAATCGAGACCCTCGCCGTTCATGCAGGCTACAGCCCAGAGCCCACCACCAAGGCCGTGGCGGTGCCGATCTATCAGACCACCTCCTATGCTTTCGACAATACTCAGCACGGGGCGGATCTGTTCGACCTGAAAGTGCAGGGCAACATCTACACGCGCATCATGAATCCGACCCAAGACGTGCTCGAAAAACGCATCGCTGCTATGGAGGGCGGCATCGCCGGTCTCGCGCTTGCCTCGGGCCAGGCGGCGATCACTTATTCGATCCTCACCATCGCCGAGGCCGGCGACAACATCGTTTCGGCGAGCACACTCTACGGCGGCACCTATAATCTGTTCGCGCACACCTTTCCGCAATTGGGCATTCAGACCCGCTTTGCCGATTACCGCGACCCTGACGCCTTCGGCAAGCTGATCGATCACAAGACCAAGGCGGTGTACGTGGAATCGATTGGCAACCCGCTGGGGAACATCACCGATTTCGACAAGATCGCGGCGATTGCGCATGGCCACGGCGTGCCGCTGATCGTGGACAACACCGTGCCGACACCCTATCTGCTGCGCCCGTTCGAGCACGGCGCCGATATCGTCGTGCATTCCCTGACCAAGTATCTGGGCGGCCACGGCAATTCCATCGGCGGGATCATCGTCGATTCCGGCAAATTTCCCTGGGCCGAGCACAAGCAGAAATTCCGCCGCCTGAACGAACCCGACGTTTCCTACCACGGCGTGGTCTATACGGAAGCTTTAGGCCCGGCCGCGTACATCGGCCGCGCGCGCGTGGTGCCGCTGCGCAATACCGGCGGGGCGATCTCCCCGTTCAACGCTTTCCTGATTCTGCAGGGCGTCGAAACCCTGGCGGTGCGCATGGAGCGCATCGTCGAAAACACACTCGCCGTGGCCCATTACCTCGAGGATCACAAGAAAGTAAGCTGGGTCAATTACGCCGGACTGCCGGAGCACAAGGACCACGCGCTGGCGCAGAAATACATGGGCGGGCGCCCGTCGGGTATCCTTACGTTCGGCGTCCACGGCGGTCTTGCCGCCGGCGCAAAGTTCCAGGATGCGCTCAAGTTGTTCACGCGCCTGGTCAACATCGGCGATGCCAAGTCGCTCGCCTGCCATCCCGCGTCGACCACGCACCGGCAGCTCGGGCCGGAGGAACTGGTGCAGGCCGGCGTCACCGCGGACATGGTGCGCCTGTCGATCGGCATCGAGCACATCGACGATCTCAGGTCCGATCTGGAGCAGGCGCTGCTGGCAGTGTGACGGGGCGCCGCGCTTCGGCTTCAGCTCACCACGAAGGAGGAAATATGAACATCGCCAAGGACGTAACCGCATTGATCGGCAACACCCCGCTGGTACGCATCAACCGTCTCACGCGCGGCTGCGCAGCCGAGGTGGTCGCCAAGCTGGAATACCAGAATCCGGCCCACAGCGTGAAGGACCGTATCGGGCTGTCGATGATCGAGGCGGCGGAGAAGGCAGGGTGCATCAAGCCCGACACCATCGTGCTCGAGCCGACCAGCGGCAATACCGGCATCGGCATCGCCATGGTGTGCGCCGCGCGCGGCTACAAGTGCACCCTGGTCATGCCTGAGACCATGAGCAAGGAGCGGCGCATGCTGCTGCGCGCCTACGGCGCCGAGCTGGTGTTGACGCCTGGCTCCGAAGGCATGAAAGGGGCCCTGCGCAGGGCGGACGAAATGGCTGCCGCCGACCCGCGGTACTTCGTGCCGCAGCAGTTCCGCAATCCCGCCAATCCCGAGATCCACCGTCGTACGACTGCCGAGGAAATCTGGCGTGACACAGACGGCAAGGCCGATATTCTCGTGTCCGGCATCGGTACCGGCGGCACCATCACCGGCGTGGGCGAGGCGATCAAGGCTCGCAAGCCTTCATTCAAGTGCATCGCGGTGGAGCCCGATGCCTCGCCCGTGCTCTCCGGGGGCAATGCCGGCCCTCACCCTATCCAGGGCATAGGCGCGGGCTTCGTACCGGACGTGCTGAACACCGGAATCTACGATGAAGTCCTGCGCGTGAAGAACGACGATGCGATGGACCTCGCGCGGCGCATGGCGCGCGAAGAAGGTCTGCTGGTGGGCATCTCCTCGGGTGCTGCGATGTGGGCGGCGCTCGAAGTAGCCAGACGCACGGAGAGCAAGGGCAAGCTGATCGTGGTGATCATTCCCTCGTTCGGCGAGCGCTATCTGTCCACGCCCTTGTTCGCTGGTCTCGCAGACTGAGGCTCGGGCCGCGCTACAAGGCGAGGCGTGAGCGCGTGGCCGCGTATTCGCGCTCGAGCCGCGCGACCAGCTCGGCCGTCGTGGGAATATCATCGATTTGGCCCACGCCCTGCCCCGCGCTCCAGATGTCGCGCCAGGCCTTGCGTGCGCCGCCTTCTCCCGAACCGAAATTCATCTTATTCTTGTCCTGCGGCGGCAGCTTGTCCGGGTCTAGGCCGGTCTGCAGCACGCTGTACTTGAGATAGTTGCCGTGGATGCCAGAGAACAGTGCGGTATAGACGATGTCTTCCGCAGCCGACTTGATGATCATCTGCTTGTAGTCATCGCTCGCATTCGCTTCCTTGACGGCGATGAAGCGTGTGCCCATGTAGGCGAGGTCCGCCCCCATGGCCTGCGCCGCGAGCACCGACGCGCCGTTGGAGATGGCGCCGGCAAGCACTATCGTCTTGTCGAAAAATTTGCGCACCTCCGGCAGCAGCGCGAACGGCGACAGCGTGCCTGCATGGCCGCCCGCACCCGTGCACACCAGGATCAGGCCGTCCACCCCCGCCTCGGCAGCCTTGCGCGCGTGGCGCACGCTGATCACGTCGTGCAGCACGATGCCGCCGTAGCTGTGCGCGGCGGCGATGATCTCACCGGGCGGGCGCAGGCTGGTAATGATGATGGGCACCTTGAAGCGCACGCAGGTTTCCATGTCGTGCGCGAGCCTGTCGTTCGAAGCGTGCACGATCTGGTTCACGGCAAAAGGCGCGACTGGCTTTTGCGGGTTCGCCGACCGGTATGCGGCAAGCTCGGTGGTGATGCGCTCCAGCCATAGCGCAAGCTGTTCCTTGGGCCTCGCGTTGAGCGCCGGGAACGAGCCGACGATGCCGGCCTTGCATTGGGCGATCACCAGTTCCGGCGTGGAAACGATGAACATGGGCGAGCCGATCACGGGTAGGGTCAAATGGCCGTCTAGAACCGCTGGAATGGGCATGGTGCGTCCTGAGTTTAATTACAGAATGAGGCGGGATATCCCCTCGTCTTCGTCCGATCGAGGGGCACCATTTCGGTGTTGCTGAAATGGTCTCGTATCGCCGGAGCGCGGGACGCCTTGAAAAATGCGGCCTTTCGGACCATTTATTGTCCCTGATCAATGCCGCAAAATGGAATAATCGCTATTAAATCACACTGAGTGTATGGATTTCGTCGGAGTGCACCAGGATCGCGTGCGCCAATTCCGACAAGGCCGTGAAGGCTGTTCGAACCGCGAAGCGGTTCTAAACTCGAAGTCACAGGGAACGAGCCCGCGATCCGGGCCCGCAACATCCCCGGGCATTTTTCTACACAACAGAAAAGAGGAGTTTTTTATGGGTAAGGCCTACAAAATTCTGATCATGGGCGCTTCCTACGGTTCGCTGCTGGGAACCAAGCTGGCGCTCGCCGGACATAAGGTGAGCCTGGTATGCCTGCCCGCAGAGGCGGAGCTGATCAACAAGGAGGGCGCAATCGTGCGTCTGCCGGTGAAGGGGCGCGAAGGATTGGTTGAAGTCAACTCGAAGAAGCTGCCCGGCCAGATGTCCGCAGGTGGTACTACCGCATTCAATCCCGCGGATTTTGATCTGGTAGCCCTGGCAATGCAGGAGCCGCAGTACCGCTCGCCGGGCGTACGCGAGCTGCTCGACGCGGTGGCCAAGGCCAAGGTTCCCTGCATGTCGATCATGAACATCCCGCCGCTGCCTTACCTCGCGCGCATTCCCGGACTTGATCCCGCCGCGTGCAGAGACTGCTATACCGATCCCACCGTGTGGGACAACTTCGACCCGAAGCTGATGACCCTGTGCAGCCCCGATCCGCAGGCATTCCGACCGCCGGAGGAAAAAGTCAATGTGCTGCAGGTCAGGCTGCCGACCAACTTCAAGTCGGCCCGCTTCGAATCGGACGCTCATACCGCCATGCTGCGCCAGCTCGCGGCAGACGTCGAAGCGGTGCGCTTCGACGCCGGCGATGCCAAGATCGAGCTGCCGGTCAAGCTCAAGGTGCACGATTCCGTGTTCGTGCCGCTGGCGAAATGGAGCATGCTGCTGGCGGGCAACTATCGCTGCGTGCAGAAGGACGGAATCGTTCCAATCAAGGAAGCCGTGCATTCCGACCTCGAGGCCTCGCGTTCGGTCTACAACTGGGTGGTGAAGCTGTGCGTGGCACTGGGCGCCGACGAGAAGGACCTGGTGCCGTTCGAAAAGTACGCCGCGGCGGCGCAATCGCTGGGCAGCCCGTCCTCCGCGGCGCGCGCGCTGGCTGCGGGTGCGACCAATATCGAACGCACGGACCGCCTGGTGCAGACCATAGGGGCGCAAAAGGGCATGAAGAACGACGTGGTCGATCGCACCGTCGCGCTGGTCGACGGCTGGCTCGATGCGAATCGGAAAAAGGCCGCAACCAAGTAAGGCATTGGCGCGCGGTGCCCGGGGCGGGCCCCGCCCCGGGCGCTTATTTTTTGCGCGGCGGTTTGTGATCGTGCAGCTTGTGCGCCTCGCGCTCCAGCGGATCGCGCAAACGCAGCAGCTTCGCCTGCCTCTTGGTGATCAGGGGATAGTGCCGCGCCGCATCCAGCGCCCAGCCCACGTCCCAGCAGCTCTTCTTTTTGGTCACCCATTCCTCGGGTTCGAAACGGCGCATGTCGAACGCAACCGAGTAGCTGCGCAGCGTCTTCTGGTGGCGTTTGTTGCAGTACTCATGGAAGTAGGACATCGCGAGTTCGCGCAGGCTGCGGTAGACCGGATCGCGCCAGCGCAGCACCGGGTGGTTGGTCTTGGAGATCGCGCCCCAGCAGCCGTTGCGCCGGAACAGCGTCACGATATGGTCGTAGTCGCGTGTCGCTTTCAGGTCCATCAGCAGCGGCGGCTCGCCATGCACCCATAATGCGGCGGCAGCGATCATCGCGCCCTCGATGCACAGCGCACGGCGCTGGATCAGCGCTTCGCGCACCGACAGGCAGGTTTCACCGCCGACTTCGAAATTCTGCGGAATGGCATCGAGGTAGGCCTGGATTTTTTCGGGCGTAGCGAGGCGCTTGAGGATCGCAAACTCGGCTTTGTTCAGGCCCAGATCCTCCCGGCGCGCAAAGCGCTTCTTGTTCATCTCTACCGCTTGCCGCGCTTGAGCGGTTTTGCGGGTTGGGCGGGTTTTTTCTCTGCCGCCTTTCGTTGTGCGGTTATCCTGGCGGCCCTGGCTTGGCTGGCGATCTGCCTTTTTGCGTTCGCGCGCAGGGCGGCGGCGTAGGCGCTGCGCGCCCAGGGCAGCATCAGCTCGGGCGATTCCATTGCCTCCTCCGGCGCGCGAAAGAAGTTGAGCGTGGCGCGCTTGCCCTGGCGTGCGTAGCCGAAGATCTCGCAGCCCGCCTGCTCGAACTCGATGCGGTTCATCTCGTCCGCCTTGAGGTAGAGCGTGTCTTCCGACACGATGGCGAACATGAGGCCGTCCAGGTACACGCCGTGGCCGCCGAACATGCGGCGCGCCGTCGCGGTGCCGAACGGCCCGAACAACTCCATCACGTAGTCGATAAAATCATCGGACACCGTCGCGATCCGCCTGTTGTCGAGTTCCCGCGGTTGATTGTAGAGCCTGCTGCTGCTCTAGCCAAGCACGGCCTGGCCGACCCGGGGACGCAGACGGCATTTGCCGTTGCCGGTCACGCGTAATAGACTCGCGCCACACCGAGAACCGATTAGCGGGCGCGCCTATCGAAGAATGCGGCGGGAGCTGACGTATTTTCGGCCATTTCATTAGCGGCGTGCGGCCGTATGCCAAGGCGGGCGCGCCGCTTCGCCAGCCAGACCGTGGAGCACGCGAACCACCATGACCGAGTGCATAACGCCGGGAACCGCGGATCGTGCGAACCATGAGCATGTCCCGTAGCCTCTTGCGCGAGCTGGTGCGTCTCGGCTGGCCGATGCTCGTCGCTCAGCTGGCCGTGATGGCCAACAGCGTGATCGACACCGTCATGGCGGGGCGCTATGCGACGCTGGACCTGGCCGCGGTGGGCATAGGTTCGAGTATTTATGTTTCGGTGTTCGTCGCGCTGATGGGGGTGCTGCTTGCGCTCACGCCCATCGTCGCGCAAATGCACGGCGCCGGCCGCCATGCCGACATCGGCGAAGAGCTGCGCCAGGGCGTCTGGCTGGCCGCCGCGCTCGCGCTTGTTGCGCTCGCCTTATTCGCGCATCCGGAACCGCTGCTCGCCGTGGCCAGGCTGGAACCCGCGCTGGAAGCCAAGGTGCGCGCGTATCTGCACGTCCTCGCCTTAGCGGTGCCGGCCTCGCTGCTGTTCCGCGTGTTCTACAGCTTCTCCACCGCGGTCTCGCGCCCGCGCACGGTGATGGCGCTGACGCTGATCGGGCTCGCGCTGAAGGTGCCGCTCAACTGGGTGTTCATGTACGGCAACTTCGGCGCGCCCGAACTGGGCAGCACCGGCTGCGCAGTCGCGACCGCGCTCATCTCCTGGATCCTGTGCGCGCTCGCCTGGACCTGGTGCTGGTTCGAGCCCGACTACAGGCCGTACCGGGTGTTCGCGCGCTGGTCCTGGCCGAACGCGCAGGCCCTCGGCCGTATCCTGTCCCTGGGGCTGCCGATCGGCTTCACCTTCCTCATCGACGTGACCGGTTTCACCTTCATGGCGCTGTTTATCGCGCGGCTGGGCCCGCTGTATTCGGCCGCGCACCAGATCGCCGCCAACCTCGCCGCGCTGTGCTACATGCTGCCGCTCGCCCTGGGCAACGCCGCGAGCGTGGTGGTCGGCCAGTCGCTGGGCGCGAGCCAGCCTGCGCGTGCGCGTGCCGCCGGGCTTACCGGCATTGCGCTCGCGCTCGCTTGTGCCCTGGTCCTGGGCGCCTGTCTCTACCGGTTCGCCGGCGGCATTGCCGGCCTGTACACCGGCGACGCGCGGCTGCGCGGCGTCGCCGCCGGTCTGATCGCTTTCGTCGCCGTGTACCACCAGTTCGACGCGATCCAGGCCGTGGCAGTCAATGTCTTGCGCGGCTACAGGCGCGCCGTGGTGCCGATGCTGATTTACGCGGTCGCCCTGTGGGGGGTGGGTCTGGGCGGCGGTTATGCGCTCGGCCTGACGCGCGTCGATCTCGCCTGGCTCGGCCTGTCCACGCCGATGGGCGCACCGGGCTTCTGGCTCGCCGCGATCGCGAGCCTGGTGCTGGCGAGCAGCCTGGTCACGGCTTATTTCCTGCGCGTGAGCCGCGCCGCGCTATCGGACTGAATCCTGGCTGACGCCGTTACCTGAACGCCTCGTTGCGCGATCAGAACAGGGAACGCCCGAGCGCGAAGAACATGGCCGCGACAGCGAGCGCCATGATCGCAGTGGCGAGCCAGCCGAGGAGCTTGAGTTCGCGCTTGATGGTGAAACGCCCCATGATCTCGGGCCGCACTGCCATCAGCATCATCACCGCCATGATCGGTACCGAGATCACGCCGTTGATCACCGCGCTCCAGATCAGCGCCCTCACCGGCGGCAGGCTGGTGAAGTTCAGTCCCACGCCGACCACGGTGGCCACGGTCAGGATGGCGTAAAAGCCGCGCGCCTCCGCCAGCCGCAGTCCCAGGCCGATCGGCCAGCGGAACGATTCCGCCACGGCGTAGGCCGCCGACCCGGCGAGCACGGGCACGGCCAGCATGCCGG
>Ga0307375_10006591_pt1 | contig 10708 bp, 5 predicted proteins | sample TR1MG_FD_202531 | JGI IMG/M metagenome (GOLD analysis project Ga0307375, IMG submission 202531) | Soil microbial communities from Risofladan, Vaasa, Finland - TR-1 | ecosystem: Environmental > Terrestrial > Soil > Coastal area > Acid sulfate soil | place: Finland: Risofladan, Vaasa | collected...
GGCGGAACCAGAGCGCGTCTTTGGATGCCTCGGTGCCGCGCTTGATGGTCTGCCAGGCGCTGTCGTCCAGGTCGACGGATTCGCCGTGGGCCAGGTCGCCTTCGTGCATCTTCCAGGTGCCGTCCGGGAGCTCCTGCAGGGAGGTGAGCCGCTGGAGGACGGTGCGGGACTGCGGCTGCAGTACGGGCTCAGGCTCGGTGGTCTCCTGGGCAAAGGTGTACTCGGCAAAAAGGAAGGCTCCACAAAAAATGGCAAGGACTGCAAACGCGAGACCCGCAAAGGGGCGACGCTGACTGAGTTTCGCGACGAACGGCATGACGATTCGACCTCCGCAAGAATCTTACGACATGGGGAATGGTATCGTAACCATTCGTTTTTGGTTCGGGCCGGATTTTGTTGCGGGATGAGGCAAAAGCGCGGCAGGATCGGGGATGGCAGCGCTATTGCGCGGGCGAACTTTGCTCAAGGACTTCGACATAGCCCAGCAGCGCGCCCCAGTGATAAAAGCGGTCACTGCTGGCCACGTCGTCGCCGGAGCCGGTGATGGCATTGTAGTTTTCATGGACGTGGCCCTTGCTTTGCCACCCCTGCAGGAAGAGGGCGGCGGATTTTTGCGCAAAGTCCCGGCGGACGGCAGGCTCATCGTAGTTGCGCAGGCCCAGGTAGACCAGGTAGTTCATGGGGCCCCAGATGCGTCCGCGCCAGTAGTTCTGGTCGTGGAAGGCCGGGTCGTTGCGGGCGATGGAGGGAATGACCCAGCGGCCCCAGAACTCGGCGGGGTTGCGCAGGTGCTTTTGAATCATGATGCGGGCCTGGGCAGGCGTGGCGGCCCGGGCCAGCAGGGGATAGAAGTTGGTGGGGGAAAGACGCGTGCTTAAGTGGCCGGTGTGCAGGTCTTTGTTGAGGAAAATGCCCAGCTGCGGACTCCAGAGCGAGGCCAGTGCCGCGCGATAGCGTGCGGCGCGGTCGCGGAGTTCCCGGGCTTCCACCGGCTTTTCAAGGAGGGTGGCCATCTGCGCGAGGGCGTCGCAGTCGGCGACGTAGAGGCTGGTCATGCCGACGTCGGCGAACTCCAGCAGGTGCGTTTGCGGGTTATAGGTGGTGCCGTCGTACATGGGACTGTTGTCCAGGCCGGACTCAAAGACGGCGCCCTGCCAGGTGCCGCGGGAGGAGTCGTCGAGGTTGACGGGCGGGTTCGCGGGATCACTTCCCAGAACGATGTAGCCTTGCAGGCTGCGATGCTGGTCCCACCAGCGGTTCCAACTGAGCAGGGGCTGGAAGGCATCGCCGAGGAACCAGCGGTCATGGTAGCGGCGGTACAGGCCGAGGACGGTGATGGCGCCGACAGGCGGCTCGGAGCGGTCTGAGCTTTTCCAGCCGCCCGCACGGGCGTAATTGGGAACAAAACCCTCCGGCGTTTCTTCGCGGAGGGTCTCGAGGGCGTCGGCGTAAGCCAGATCGCGATCGCCCGTGGAAGCCATGGTTGCGGCGAAGAAAGTGTCCCAGTCGAAGAGGACGTAACCGCCCCAGCTGACGGACCAGAGGCGGCTGACAGGGGAGAAGACGCGCTGCTTTTCCGGTTCGTAGATGGTGTCCCAGCCGAGCGCGGTGCGGATGGCGTCCAGAATCTGCGAGCTTTGCGGTGGGTCGGCGAGGGAATTGTGCAGCGCCTTCTGCTGCCGAAGGAGTATGCGCTGGATTTCGCCAAGGGCTCGGGGCCTTCCGGTGCTCAGGCCAACGGGACTGACCAGGTCGGCGGCGAAATAGGGGCCAGGAATGGGAACGGTGAGTTGCTGGGCATCGCGCTCCGTTGCGCAGGTGCAGTAAATGGACATGGTACCCGCGCCGCCTCGGGTCTGAATCACTTTGCCCTGCACCACGGCGGTTCCAGGCCGGTTCCAGAGGAAGTTGACGGAAAAGACGACGGTGGGCGGCAGCGCGCCGGCCGGGTGCGACGGGAGCGGCGAGACAAGAAGGACGAGATCCGGGCCGTCGTGCGCGCTCTCCACGGCAAAGCTGTGCCCCTTCCAGTCGATGCGCAAGCTGGTGAAACTGCCGTCCCAGGCGTGCGGGCCGGGCGTAACCTTCTCGGCTCCGGGTTCCAGGCGGCCGATGAGGGGATTCCGGAGGAAGGCGTCGCCGCCCTCGGTGGTGTTGTGCAGCAGATCCACGTGGATGGCGAGGCCGGATGGCAAAAGGACCTGCGTGGTGACGCTGTGGACATCCCAGGTGTTCCAGCCGCGGGCCAGGCGCTGCTGGACGGCGCGGTACTGGGGCGACGGGGCCGGAACGGGTGTGGCGGGTGCCAGATGCGAGGAGACCTGCTGCGTGGCTTGCGCGTGGAAATCCGGGAGGCAGACGAGAGCGCCGGCGAGAAATAGGAAAACGAAGCGGAAGCCGTGGCGTAAGGGCATGGAGGACCTTTCGGTCAGGCGGGGCTAGACCCAGCCGCCGTCGACGATGCAGCTCTGATTGGTGATGGCGCTGGAGTCGTCGGCGGCGAGGAAGAGGACAAGGCGGGCGACGTCGGCGGGGAGGATATCGCGCTTGAGGGCCTGGCTGGCGAGGATTTCGGCCTTGTACTCGGGCGTGTACCAGAGGCGCTGCTGGCGCGGGGTGGCAATGGCTCCGGGGAGTACGGAGTTGACGCGGATGTTGGCGGTGCCGAGCTCGTGTGCGAGGGTGCGCGTGAGGCCGACGATGGCGGCTTTTGCGGTGACGTACATGGGCAAGCCGGTGGAGGGGATGAGCCAGGAGATGGAACTCATATTAATGATGGAGCCGCGGCCGGCGGCGCGCATGGCGGGAGCTACGGCCTGGGTGAGGAAGAAATAAGGCCGTAGATTGGTAGCGATGGAGCGGTCCCAGTCGTCGGGGGTGACGTCGTCGAGCGAGTGACGCTGGTCGTTGGCGGCGTTGTTGACGAGGACGTCGAGTGTACCGAAGGCGCTGAGGGCCTGTTGCGCGGCGGATTGGAGTGCGGGAACGCTGGTGACGTCGCAAGGAAGGTAAAGCGGGGCGGGGCAGCCCTCGGCGATGAGCGAGGCGGCGAGAGCGCGGGCCGGCTCGTCCTGGATGTCCAGGAAGGCGACGCGGGAACCCTGACGGGCGAAATGCTCGACGAGCGAGGAGCCGATGCCGGTGGCTCCGCCGGTGACGAGAACGGCCCGGCCGTGGAGGCTGGGATAGCTGGCAAACTGCGGATCGGGTTGCGGTTGCGGCGTTCGAGCTGGCATAAGCGAGGCGGGTGAGAGCGAGCCGGGACAATTATAGAGCGCTAGGGAGCGGGAGGGCGGCCAGCGGCAAAGGCCGGGAATCCCATATGTAGGGACACCGTCTTCTATGAGAAGAGCATACTGAAACGTAGACGTATTTTGCGGCGAGTCGTCCCGCCGGAGTTTCCCGTGGTGCAGTTCGCCCATTAGACTTGCTGGGTCTATGAGAAGGCACGGCTGGCCAATGTGAACCGGCGGTGGAAGCGCGAAGATGCGGAAGAGCCGGAAGGGCAGCAGGCAAGGTGCCCACGGAGACGACCGCTCCGCCCGGCACGCAAAGGTACGAGGCAGGCGCCACGGAAACTCGGACTGCAAGTTGCCGTTCGGCCTGGCGGATGAGAAGAGATTGACAGGAATCGCACACACGGGGGTGTTATGACAAAAGCGGCTCGTTATCCCGGAATCCGGGTGACTGCAAACGGAAATCAGCTGGTCTCCTACCACACGGAGACGCGCATCGCCGACGCCGGCGTGTTTTATCCGATTACGCCTTCGACGGAAGGCGGAGAACTGTTCCAGCAGGCATATGCCGAAGGGCATTTGAATGTGTTCGGGAAGAACACGATTGCGATTGAGACCGAGGGCGAGCATGCGGCGCAGGGCGGCGCGATTGCGCACTCGGTGTGCGGCAAGCGGGTGGTGAACTTCACCTCCGGTCAGGGCGTGGTGTACGGCGTGGAGCAGGATTATCATGCGCCGGGCAAGGGCTCGACCATGGTGCTGGAGGTGGGCGCGCGCGCGCTGACCAAGCATGCCCTCAATGTGCACTGCGGCCACGACGATATTTATGGCGCGCTGGATACGGGCTGGATCATGGTGTTTGGCAAGGACGCGCAGCAGGCGGCCGATCAGGCGCTGATTTTGCGCCGTGTGACGGAACTGAGCCTGACGCCGGGCATGAACATCATGGACGGCTTTTTGACCAGCCATCTGGAGCGCACCTTCTACAAGCATGAGTCGGAGTTGATTCGCGAATTTCTGGGCGCGCCGGACGACATCATCGAGTGCCCGACGGAGGCGCAGCGCGTGCTGTTTGGGCCGACGCGTCGGCGCGTGCCGAAGATGGTCGACTTGACCAATCCCATCCTGCTGGGGCCGGTGCAGAACCAGGAGCACTACATGCAGGGCGTGATTGCGCGGCGCAATAACTTTGCCGAGCCGATCCTGCACTTCCTGGAAGAGAGCTACGAGAAGTTTGCCGAGCTGACGGGGCGCAAGTACGGGCTGATCAACAAATACAAGACGGACGACGCCGAGACGGTGTTTGTGTCGCTGGGGTCGGCCGCGGAGAACATTGAGGCGGCGGTGGATTATCTGCGCTCGACGCGCGGCTCGAGCGTGGGTTCGATTCACGTGAACGTGATCCGGCCGTTCCCTGAGGCTGCACTTGCGGCGGCGCTGAGGGGCAAGAAGAACGTCATTATCCTGGAGCGCACGGACGAGGCGCTGGCCGGCGACAATCCGCTGGGCCGCGATGTGCGCACGGCGCTGTCGAAGGCGGTGCAGTACGAGGGGCATCCGGCGGTCGAAGGCCTGCCGGCGATTTCGCCGAGCGAGCTGCCGCGGATTTTCAACGGCAGTTACGGGCTTGGCTCGCGCGACTTCCGCCCGGAGCACATTATCGGCGCATTTGAATATGCGACCGCGGGCCGCGCTCGCCAGGACGGGAAGGTTGCAGCGGACGGGACGAATTTCTTTGTGCTGGGCGTGGACCATCCCTACAGCGTGATTGCCGACGAGATGCCGTCGCTGCTGCCGGAAGGCGCGGTGGCGGTGCGCTTCCACTCGATTGGCGGCTGGGGTGCGATTACGACGGGCAAGAACCTGGGCGCGATTATCGGCGACCTGAACGACCTGCTGTTTGAGCGCGACGGACTGACGGATGATCTAGGAAATCCGAAGGAAGTGATTCACGTCAGCGCGAATCCGAAGTACGGGTCTGAAAAGAAGGGCGCGCCGACGAGTTACTTCATGGTGGCCGCCAAGGACCGCATTCGCGTGAACTGCGATTTGCGGCATGTGACGACGGTGCTTTGCTGCGACCCCAAGGCCTTTACGCACACCAACCCTCTGGATGGAATTCAGGAAGGCGGCAGCCTGGTGTGGGAGAGTGACCAGGAGGGCGAGGGCGCCTGGGAGCAGCTGCCGATCTGGGCCCGCAAGCAGATTATTGAAAAGAACATACGCGTGTTCACGCTGCCTGGATTTGACATTGCGCGTAAGGCAACCGATCGCGGCGATCTGCAGCTGCGCATGCAGGGCAACGCGTTTCTGGGAGCCTTTTTTGCGGTGAGCAGCCTGCTGGAGGAGTTCGGCATTACGCAGGAGCAGTACCGCGAAGTGGTGCACAAGCAGTACGTGAAAAAGTTCGGCAAGTTCGGCGATGCCGTGGTGCAGTCGAACATGGAAGTGATGCTGCAGGGCTTTGAGCGCGTGAAGGAGATCGTGATTGGCGAGCTGAGCGCGGCCGATCGCTCGAGCCTGCGCGGCGAAGCGCTGCTGCCGATTCTGGAAACGGTGCCCGAGTTTGCGGCGGCGGGATCCTGCGAGTCGGGAGGCTGCCGCTCGCATGAGACGCCTGCGGGCCAGGGACCGCGCACGCCGATTTCGAGCATTGCGACCTTTGACGCGGAGTTCCGTTCCAGCTTCGGCTATAACCAGCCGGCCACGCCGCTGTCGGCGATGGGCGTGATTGCCGCGGCGACGGGCGACACGGCGTCGAAGTATGTGGCGCGGCGCGAGACGCCGCTGTACATTCCGGAAAACTGCACGCAGTGCATGGAGTGCATTTCGGCCTGCCCGGACACGGCGCTGCCGAACTGCTCGCAGGACCTGAGCACGCTGCTGACGACCGCGGTTTCGCACTACGTGGCTGACCCGACGGAACGCACCAGGATTCTGCACGCGCTGCCGGAGATTGAGAAGCAGACGCGCCTGCGGATGGTGGCCGAGATCAAGACCGGGACGCCGCTGCCGACGATTCTGCGCGAGGTGACGGAACAGGTGAACGGCTTCTCTGCCGCGTCCAAGGCGCAGCTCTTTGAGATTCTGGCGAAGGTGCCGATGGCGTATCAGAAGGTGAACGCCATCTTCTCCTCGCCGGAGCGCAAGAGCCCCGGTTCGGGCGGTGTGTTCTCTATTTTTGTAAGCGACCTGTGCAAGGGCTGCGCGGCCTGCGTAACGGCGTGCGGCGATCACGAGGCGCTGAAGATGGTGCAGGAGACCGAGGAGATCAACGCCGAGCATGAAACGGGCACGGCGTTCCTGGGCCTGCTTCCGGATACGTCGCAGAAGTATCTGGGCCTGTTCAATGCCGCGAATCCAGCGGACTCAAAGACGGCAACGCTGCGCAACATGCTGATGGTTCGCACCAACTACGACGCGCTTGTGGCGGGCGACGGCGCATGCGCCGGCTGCGGAGAAAAGAGCGTGCTGCGCTCGATTGCCGCGGTGACCGAGGCTTACATGCGTCCCGTGTACCACGCCAAGAGCGACCGGCTGGTGGCCAAGGCGGGCGAACTGGAGAAGCATGGCGTGGCGAGGCTTGAGGCGCTGAAGGCGAGCAACCCGGGCGAATATGCGCTGCTGAAACAGGCGATTACGCACCTGATTCTGGGCCTTGGCGGCGAAGACGAGAACGACAGCAAGACACGCGTTGCCGCTTATGAAGCCACGAACGGCGCGATTACCGATGCGCAACTGGTGGAAGCGATTGCCGCGGTGTTTTTGACAGAGGCCTTTAATCATAAGAGCCTGCAACCGATTGACGGAAGACTGGCGAACGGCATGAGTGTGATGGCGATGGCCGCGCACACGGGCTGCAACACGGTGTACGGTTCGACGTCGCCGAACAACCCGCATCCGTATCCGTGGATGAACTCGCTGTTCCAGGACGGCGTGACGGTGGGCTGGCTAATGGGCGAAAGCTTCATCGTGGACCACGCGCGGCGCTCGGTGCTTCCGGAGCGGCTGGCCGATGCGCTGATGACGCGCGACTCGGCAGTGATCAACGATGAGGAGTACTACCACTACACGCACTTTACCGATGCTCTGATGACCGACCAGGAGATTATCGAGCTGCCCAAGGTGTGGGTGGTGGGCGGCGACGGCGGCATGGGCGACATCGGCTACCAGAACATGTCCAAGGTGATTCTGCAGAACCGGCCGAACGTGAAGGTGTTGATGCTGGACACGCAGGTGTACTCAAACACCGGCGGCCAGAACTCGGACTCGACTCCGATGCTGGGCGGCAACGACATGAACGTTTTCGGATCGGCAACGCAGGGCAAGAACACCGAGAAGAAGACGGTGGCGGAGACCTTCCTGGCCGGTCACGGATCGCCCTTCGTGGCGCAGGTTTCGATGGCCAACGCGCCAAAGCTGTACCGGGCGATTCTGGACGGGCTGGAGTATCGCGGCACCATGTTCCTGCAGGCCTTTACCACCTGCCAGCCGGAGCACGGCGTGGCGGACGACATGGCTCTGCACCAGGCGCAACGGGTTCGCGATTCGCGCGGCGCACCGGAGTTTGTTTTTGATCCGCGCAAGGGCGAAACCTACACGGAAGCGCTGGATATCAAGGGCAATCCTTCCATTGATCTGGACTGGTATGAGTCGAAGATCAAGGCGACGGGCGAGACCTTGCGCTACACGGTGGCCCACTGGTGCACGACGGAAGCGCGCTTCCGTAATCACCTGAAGAAGGTAAAGCCGGAGGCCGCGGCAAAGCTGATTCCGCTGGACAACATGCTGGTGCGCATTACGCAGCAGGATGTGGTCTATCGCCGCTACCTGACGCCGGGGCATCGCGCCTTTATTCCTGACTTTGGCGTGTACATCAAGTTCGAGGAAAACGGCAAGGTGGAGTATCGGGCGATTTCGCGGCAGCTGGTCATGTTCTGCGTGGAGCGTCGGAAGGCATGGCGCATGCTGCAGTCCAAGGCCGGCATTGTAAACAAGGAATATGCCGCGCAGAAGGCGATCCTGGCGGATGTGGAGGCCGGCAAGCTGTCGCAGGCCGAGCTGTTCGCACGCGGACACGAGCTGGTGGCTGAGCGGATGGCGGGACTGGTTCCGGTTACGGCATAGCTGCCCGGAAGCAAAAAAGCAAAAGCGCGGACCTTGCGGCCCGCGCTTTTGCTTTGCCAGAAAACAGCTTGTTGCTTAACGGCTGAAGTGGACGTACTTGCGGCCTTCGTAAAGGCGAAAGCCGCCGCCGGGGTCGGCAAGAACCTGGAGCGGCATGGGCCGCTTGATGGCTTCGTCCGTGGCGTAGGGGGTGGAAAGCAGCTCATGCGCGCCCACATCCGTGACGACGAAGTGGTTGCCGCCGATGAAGCCGACGCCGTAGACGCCGGCGGGTAGGGCTTTGCCGCCGATTTTGACGGGCACTTCCGCAATAAAGTAGGCCTGATACTTGGCGGCCACGTCGCTGGAGTAGCCGCTGGTATCGACCAGGGTGGCCAGGACGTAATAGCCATCAGAAAACTTGACGCCGCCGGAGTTGCGAAGCTGGGTGGTGGCGGACTGGCCTTTGTAGTACACCGCAGCGGGCAGTAGCTTTCGCGCCTCGGCTGCCTTGAGTGCGGTGCCGTGGCTCTGGGCCATGGCGCCAACGGGAACAGCAAAGGTGGCAAGCGCAAGGGCGCCGGTTCCCGCCAATTTCAAAACCGATTGCAAGCGCATCAGAAGTACCTCCAAAATGATTTCGTCACTGCGAGTGGGAGTATAGTCTTGCGGCGGGGAGCGAGGCAAACAGGCGGAGTCAGCGCGGCGGTATAATCGCAGGCATGGCGGCAACGGCACACTGGGCGGCGGACAATGCAGAAGACACAGCGGCCAAGATGCGCGCGCTGGAGGAGAGGCTGCGCGGGCTGGGCAGCGTGATGGTGGCCTACTCGGGCGGCGTGGACTCGGCGTTTCTGGCGGCGACGGCGCATGGGGTGCTCGGGGACCGCATGCTGGCGGTGCTGGCGGATTCGGCCAGCCTGGCGCGGCGGGACCTGGAGCAGGCGAAGGCGTTTGCAGAAGCGCAGGGGATTCCGCTGCGTGTGATTCAAACGGCGGAGTTGGACAAGCCGGAGTATCAGCGCAACGACGCAAGCCGCTGTTTCCACTGCAAGACGGAGCTGTTTGAGGGCATGCAGGCGCTGGGGGCGGAGTTGGGCTTTGCGCAGATTGCCTACGGCATGAACGCCGACGACAGGCGCGACTACCGGCCCGGACAGCAGGCTGCCGAGGAGCACGCGGTGCTGGCTCCGCTGGCCGAGGCGAGACTGACGAAGCAGGAGATTCGCGCGCTGGCCAAGGAGGCCGGATACGCGCTATGGGACCGGCCCGCGGCACCGTGTCTATCCAGCCGCGTGGAGTATGGACGGGCGGTGACGCGGGAAGTTCTGGAGCAGGTGGAACGCAGCGAGGAGAGCCTGCGGGCGCTGGGCTTCCGAGAGTTCCGCGTGCGGCACCATGGCGAGCTGGCGCGGGTGGAGATTGCGCGGGAAGAGCTGCCGCGGGCGCTGACGATGGAGATGCTGGACGCAATGACGGCTGCGCTTCGGCTGGCGGGCTTCCAATATGTGACGCTGGATTGCGCGGGCTTCCGCTCGGGCTCCTTGAACGCGATGCTGCCGGCCGACGTGCTGACGAGGCACCTGGGCCCGCAGACACGTTAGAATCAGCAACGATGCGAATTGGATATTTGGAGTGCTTTTCCGGCATAAGCGGCGACATGTTTCTGGGCGCGCTGGTGGATGCGGGCGTGCCTTTCCACACGCTTGAGGCAACGACTGAAGCACTGAACGTGAACGCGCGACTGGCGATGCGGCGCGTGATGCGCGGAGGGATTGCGGCCACGAAGGTGGACGTGCTGACGGGCGACGAGGCGGCAGTCGCGCATGAGCACGATCATGACCATGGCCATGGGCACGAGCATTCGCATGAGCATTCTCACGGACACGCGCACGAGCATGAGCACACGCATGAGCAGGGGCATGAGGAGCACTCCCATGCTGAGTCGCATCGTTCGCTGTCGACGATTCTGGGGATCATCGCGGGGGCTCCGCTGGCAGACGCGGTGAAGGCGCGGGCGACGCGGGCGTTCCAGATACTGGGCGAAGCGGAAGCGGCGATTCACGCGATTTCGGTGGAGAGGGTTCACTTCCATGAAGTGGGCGCGGTGGACACCATTGTGGATCTGGTGTGCGCTGCGGCGGGCGCAGAAGCGCTGGGCGTGGACCGTTGGCTGGCTTCGGCGCTAAATGTGGGAAGCGGCACGGTGCAGTGCGCGCATGGGACGCTGCCGGTTCCGGCCCCGGCGACGCTGGCGCTGCTGGGCGATGCGCCGATGTATGCGGCTGGCGAGCGGATGGAGCGCGTGACGCCGACGGGCGCGGCGATTCTGCGCATGCTGGATGTTCGCTACGAAGACTTGCCTG
>Ga0307375_10006592_pt1 | contig 10708 bp, 11 predicted proteins | sample TR1MG_FD_202531 | JGI IMG/M metagenome (GOLD analysis project Ga0307375, IMG submission 202531) | Soil microbial communities from Risofladan, Vaasa, Finland - TR-1 | ecosystem: Environmental > Terrestrial > Soil > Coastal area > Acid sulfate soil | place: Finland: Risofladan, Vaasa | collected...
AGGGGATTTTTTGCGGAAATGATAAGAGCATGAAACTCTTGCTCACCGGCGCCAACGGCTTTGTCGGTCGGTATGCGCAGGCGGCACTGCCTTGCGTGCCCTTGCCCGTCGCGCAGGTGACGGATATCTCCGTGGACTATGCGTCATGGAACACGCCGACCGGGTGGCGGTGGTACCGCGCGATTTCGGCTGGTTATGACCTCCGTTCAGCCTGAGGGTTTAGAGAAGAATCCGCTCGTCTCCGTGGTGCTGATAGCGTACAAACGGCCAGAGTATCTAAAGATCACCATAACCTTCATCCTCGGGCAGACACTGGGTGACTTTGAACTAATTGTCGCGGACAACTCCAACTCGCCAGAGAGCGCCCGGATGTGCAGGGCGTTTGATGACCCCCGGATTCACTATATTGGCCGTGAGCCGTCCCTCAGCATGGTGTCGAACGCCAGAAGCGGCATGAAGTTGGCGAAGGGTAAATATATTGCGAATATTCATGATGACGATGTATTAGATGCGCGCTTCCTGGAAACCCTCATCCATCCCATGGAGCAGGATGAAAAAGTCGGGCTCGTATTCTGTGATCACAGAATTATCGATGCAGATGGTGTAGAAGATGTGGCCATATCAGACCAAAATTCGAAGAGATACGGTAGGGCAGGTTTAGCTGAGGGGGTGCTCACGCATCGGGCAGATGCTCTTTTCGATCAGGCAATACCAACACCCTCCGGACGCGTATTCAGGGCGGGCTCCATAGACCTTGACGAAGTATATGAGCGTGTAGGCCTCGCATACGACCTGTGGATGTCTTTTCTGCACTGCAAGTCAGCATTTGAGTGCTATTACATTCCGACTAGATTGATGTCATACCGGGTACATGCGGGCTCCGCGACGTCATTCGGGAGCTTCAAAAATGGTGAAAGTCTGGCGTTTGTGCTCAGCTACTTTCTGACGTATCAATCCTTCCCGGAAAAGAATCAGATTATCAAGAAAAAACTGGTGAGGGCCAGTTTCAACGGAGCCAAATTCCGTTTGCTACTTGGCGACAATGCTGAGGCTCGGGTGGGTTTGATGAATGCGTTTCGCCTGACCGGAAGTTTCCTTTGCTTCATGGCTTATCTGTTCGCGTGCCTACCGTCTGGACTGACCCGTCCCACGCTGAAAGCGATATTACATTTTCGCAAATAAAGCCATCGCCTTACTTCTGAAAACAACCAGAAAACCTTTTGCTCTAGGAGCGTGATATACCATGATATACAAAAAAATTACAGGCTTTTTTAGGGCGCCCGTATCGGTGAAAAGAAACAAGCTGAGAAGGCTATATCATCACCTGATTGGCAGGATCTACTACAGGAGATTTTTTAAGCACTTTGGGGGTGGATCTCTAATTTTTTCACCCTTGAACATAGCTAGTCCTGAGCATATTTCCATTGGCAAGCGTGTTAGCATCGGTCATGGCGCAAGACTTGAAGCGCTTACCGGTTGGCACGGAGGACAGCAGTTTTTCCCGGAATTGGAGATTCAGGATGATGTCGACATTGGGCAGCACACCACCATAGGCTGTGCCAATAAGGTGGTGATTGGCCGAAACACCGTTATTTCGTTTGGTGTATTCATCACAGATAATGATCATGCCTATGAACAGATCGGCGTTCCAGTAATGAAGCAACCGCTGATCGTTCAGCAGACCATTATCGGAGAAAACTGTTTTATTGCTTCGGGTGTAAAACTGCTGGCGGGCACGGTGCTGGGAAAGCAGTGTATAGTAGGCTCCAACTCCGTGGTCCGAGGAGAGTTTCCCAACTATTGCGTCATCGTCGGCGCACCGGCCCGCGTGGTCAAACGCTACAACGCACAAAGCGGATGCTGGGAACGGGTATGACACTACTAAAGACATCGGCCGTGGCAATGATATATACTTCGGAAGTCAGCAAGACGGACAAGGGTAAAACATGTCTTTGGAAGGAAAAACGCCTCAGGATGAATTTGGTTTGCGCGATATCTGGGAGATTATCCTTGGGCGCAAATGGCTGGTGATCGCCACTGCGGCGATCTGCGTGGGGCTGGCATTGGCTTATGTGACCTTGGTGACCACGGTCTATGAGAGCCGGGCCATGGTGCAGGTCGGCAAGGTGGCCGGACAACCTCTGGACAACGCCCTGCAATTGGCGAGCCGCTTGAAGAACCATTACACCCCGGTCAATACCGACTTGGCCAAAAAGCAATTGCCCAAGCTCTATGCCGTTACGCCCGACAAGAACGATGGCATCATCCTCACCCTGGAGGTGAGGGCGCGCTCGCCCCAAGAGGCGCAGCAGTATTTGCAGGGGATCATCCAGCGGCTGCTGGCGAATCAGCAACAGCGCTATGACCAATTGTTCAAGGCCCGGCAGGCGCAGTTGGGGCAGTTGCAGGCGCAGTACGAGGACCTGCGTCCCACCCTCAACGCCAAGGACCGTATTAGCAAGACACCAGCGGATTCCGCATCAGCTTTGCTGTTGCTGGAGCAATCCCGCCGCATCGACACGCTGAGCGGTTTGCTGGTCGCCATCGCCAACATGGAGAATGAATTGGCGCCCGTCAATACCATGCCCACAGTGGAGACGCTTTCACCGCGATATGATCCCAACCCCGTCGCGCCCAAGCGCTTGTTGATTCTGATGTTAGCGCTATTGGGAGGGCTTATGCTGGGCGTATTTCTGGCGCTCGTTCAGAACGGTTCGCGCAGACCGCCGGATCGGGTTTCGTCCTGATGCGCTTCCGCAGTTTTCAGTCTCCGCTTATACAATTGGTGTCCTGCCTGCATACCCTTACTCCGCTAGTTTGCGCTGATACCCAATATTGACAGCGATATATATTGCCCAGCAGAGTTTGATATTGGACGTCAAGGATATACCATGAAAGCGTTTTGGGTCAGATCAGTAATATACGTTGAATTGATATCTCTTGTATTTCTACAGCGGTTTGCGATTACCTTTGGCGTTAAGCAAATCCCACTGGTGCTTCCGCTGACGTTTGTGGTGATGACCATATTGTTTTTGTGCAATGCGGTGGATATAGCGCGAGCCAAGCTCGAGGCCTACACCTTGATGATATCTATGTTAATCCTTTGCGCGGTGATGAGCATCGGATCATTGCACATTGCATTGACGTCGCTTGCGGCCCTCGCCAGCGTGTACTTGTTATGGACGGTCACGATAAAGGATCCATACCGGCCTATCTTCCCAGACGCATTGAACGTTTTCCAATGGTCTATTGCCGTCACATCGCTCCTGTCTGTTTTTCAGTTTTTATTACAACTCGTTGGACTTGGCTTTTTAGACCTCAATTCGTTGGTCCCCACCCACTGGATGTTGAGCGGATTTAACACCACATATCATCCACCGTTAATGAACATATTTAAAAGTAACGGATTTTTCATGTTGGAACCGTCATTTGCATCACAACTGTCAGCGCTAGCATTTATTTTTGAGTATCGCTACTTCAAACGCATCAGTTTGCTCGCTTTATATATGGCGGCCGTGATATTTACCTTTTCTGGAACGGGAATCCTACTCATTCTGCTTGCCGCTGTCTTTGCCTTTAAAGACTTTCTGCTGCCTAATAAAAGGGCGTTAAAGTATTTATTATTCTCACTTGTCCTGGTTTTCCCAATGGCGATTGCCTATTTGCCGGTCTATATCGAAAGAATACAGCATCAACTGTCCACCGGTTCTAGCGCGTATGCGCGATGGGTGTCACCTTTTATTGGGGTATCCTATTTGTTTCCAGCCCATACCCTTTGGGGGGCAGGTCCAGGCTCTGAAAGCCGGTCTCCGCTTCTCACGCTGTTACCGCCGGCAACCTCATTTACCGTACTCCCAAGTTTGTTATTCCAATATGGAGTCATTGGCACCGTGAGTTTTGCTATATTTCTATATGCCTGCGTTAGGCCCTATGTAAAAAGTGGCGTGTCGAGCACCATCATCGTTTCTCTAGGAATAATATATTTGCTATTAAACGGCACACTAATCGAGCCGTTCATCGACTTCCTCGTGTTGTTTTTAGCCGTTATTTGGTCCCGAGAAAATGCACAACCAAACGGTACGTATCAGCACAAAAGCGGGCTATCGCTTGGAGCAAGGGCGCCATGAGTAAAATAAAATGTTTAATTATTACCCACCGACCCATGCTCCCGGATATGGATGGAGGGGCCAAGGGTATGTATGAGTTTGCGAAGGCCATACATAACAGCGGTATAAGCGTTGCCTGGGCAACCATGCGTAAGAAGGGTGACGCAGACTTGACGGAATGCCCACAGGCTTCAATTTTTTCATCAAACCATTTTGGCCCTTCCGTTTCCAACAACACCGCCGGTCTATTGTTATTATCTATCATCAGTTCCGTTCAGCCGTTTAATATGTGGAAGTACGCATCGAAGGATTTCAAGGAACAATTGATTGATATTGTTGCTGTAGAACAGCCAGACTTTATCATTTGTGAGCATCTCCATACGGCCCAATATGGGCGTGTGTTAAAAAAAATATATCCGAATATTCCAATAATTCTGCGGGAACACAATGTTGAATACATCATCTTGCGGAGAATGGCCAGAGGTTTTCGTAACCCAATTAAAAAACTGGTCTACGCCCATCAGGCAAGCCGTCTCCAAAAATATGAAAAGGCGGCGTTGGGTTGGGTAGATCAGGTGGTGGCAGTGACGGCCACTGATGCGGATATGCTCAACAGCATGCGCCCAAATCTCGCGCACCCAGTTGAAGTGGTGTTGTCAACCATTACAGGGCCTGACAAGGTCAAAAAAACCTTTATGGACGGCGGTGTCCTTAGGTTATTACATTTCGCAGCAATGGAATCCCCCGCAAACCAAGAGGGGCTACACTGGTTTCTGGATGCTGTTTTGCCGATCTTGCGTTCTCTAAATATAAGGTTCAGATTATCCATATTCGGCAAAGGGATGCCCGATTGGGTTGCGCGTTACGCAGCAGAGGATGTGATGGTCAGGGGGTTCGTTAAGAATGTTGAAGATGCCTACGCGGACGCCGACCTGGCGCTCGTGACCGTTCAGGCCGGTAGCGGCGTCCGGATAAAAATTTTAGAACATGCGATATGGGGTGTGCCGATCGTATCCACCCGGGTTGGTGCGGAAGGGTTGGTGGATCCGCTGGAGTCAGGGGTCAGTGTGTGTGATTCCGCCGAGGAGTACGCAAATATCATTTCCCGTTTTGCTAATGACCCGGCAAGCCTTTATGCAATGTCCAAACGTGGCAGGACTTGGGTGATGAATCATTATTCGGAAACATCGACTGCGCACTCCATCTTGTCGCTGGTCAACAAGGTCAAGGGTGCGAGCGCTACTTCATGAGTGCAGACACCCAAAAACGGCTGCGGGTGCTGTTTGTCTGGACGCGTCCCGATCCCGGCCTGTCTATAAGTGGACGGGACGGCTTTATACGAAAGATGAAGGAGGCCGTCGGTGACGCACATCAAACAGTGGATCATCAGGTCAGAGGGCGTGTTCATCACGTCACCGGCGTCAGGAAAGTACTGTCGTTGGCATCTGTGGTCACGCAAGCCGTTTTTAGCGGCCGGGCGATACAGGAAGTCCTCTTTAGCAGTAAACGGGAGGAACGGCGGCTGCTAAGGACCATTCGGGAGGTGAACCCGGACGTCATCTACTTTGACACCGTCCGGTGCGCGTCGCTTGTGCGCGCTGCAAGACGGCACAGCAACGGTGTGCGTTTACTCGTGGATTTTGATGATCTGATGTCCAGGCGTTATAGCGAACATGCTGCCCATGTGTCCCAGCAGGGGCTCCAGCTTGGATATCTGGAAAAAAAAGTCGGGCGTAAATTGAGTCGGATAATGAACAGACTACCTATCTCCGGGTGGGTGGTGAAGCGCGAGGCGGCGGCACTGGAGAGGACCGAGGTAGAACTCGTATCCATCGCCGACCGAATTATTCTGGCCTCCCCTACCGAGGCGACGATTCTGGAAGGCAAGATCCACGCCGGTCGCGGATCGGTGAGTTTTATTCCCCAGTCGTTTCATGCGATTTCTCCAGCGAAGACCCTGGTGACGCCTTATCGCTTCATTTTTGTCGGTAGCGATGCGCAACTGCAAAACGCCTTGGCGATCGATTATCTGCTGCGAATCTGGACGGATCTTCGGCCACACGCCCCACTGGTCATATTTGGGCGTCAGCGCCGCTACCTCCCTGTGGTAGAAAATGTGCAATTTTCAGGATATGAACCTGCATTCGAGCGCATTTATACCAATACCAGCATTGTGCTTGTACCGGCCAAGCTTGCTGGTGGCATCAAAACCAAGGTGCTGGAGGCTTTGGCCTACGGCGTGCCTGTGGTGACGAACCCCATGGCGGTGGAGGGGTTGCCGGAGCAGATTGCTCATCTGGAGATGGTGGCGACCGAAACACAGTTGTGCGATATTATCACCCATCCGGAGTCTTACATCGACCGACTGACCGCGTCTTGTGCACAAGCGAGGGCCATTTTGTCGGAGAACTGGGGCCCCGACGCTTACAGGCAAAAGCTCTACCGCGCGATACTGGGGCAGGGTGACCTGCTCTAACTTTGGGGAGAAACTGCGAATGATTGTACGTGCCAGAGCACCCTTACGTCTTGGTCTGGCCGGTGGGGGCACGGATATTTCACCCTTTTGTGATGTGTATGGCGGGTATGTGCTGAATGCCACCATTGATCGGTACGCCTATGCCGTGATCCGGCTGTTGGACGAGCCTTGTGTGCGTTTCCTGGCGACGGATCTGCGGGTTGAGGAGTGCTTACCGCTCTCTGAGCCGATTGCGCTGGATGGACAACTCAATCTGCACAGGGCGGTCTACAACACTATGATGCAGCATTACCACGGTGGTCGGCCTATGGCCCTGGAGTTGAGCACTTTCTGCGATGCGCCTGCGGGTTCTGGCCTGGGGTCCTCTTCTACGCTCGTGGTGACCATGATCCGGGCCTTTGGCGAGCTGCTGAATCTGCCCATGGATGATTACACCATCGCCCAACTCGCCTTCCAAATCGAACGGGTGGATTGCGGCCTTCAAGGCGGGCGACAGGACCAGTACTCGGCCACCTTCGGCGGCTTCAACTTCATGGAGTTTTTTGCCGAGGATCGCGCGGTCATCAATCCGCTACGCATTAAAAATTACATCATCTGTGAATTGGAGGCGTCCCTGGTGTTGTTCTATACCGGGGTGTCGCGTGAATCGGCCAAGATCATCGCGGACCAAAGCCGGAATATGGAGGAAGGTTCCCACGACGCCATGGAGGCGATGTATGGCTTGAAGCAGGAAGCGCTGGTGATGAAGGAGTGCCTGCTCAAAGGCGATTTCAACGGAATCGTGGAATCCATGCGCATGGGGTGGGAGAATAAAAAGCGTTCGGCGAGCACGGTATCCAACCCGCAGATTGATGAGATGTATTATTCGGTAATCGAGGCCGGAGCCCTCGCCGGTAAGATATCGGGTGCGGGCGGAGGCGGATTTATGATGTTTTTTGCGCCCCCGGACCGCCGGATGGATGTGGTGCGCGCCCTCAGCCGCTTTTCAGGACAGGTCAGCAATTGCCATTTCACCAAGAATGGCACACAGGCATGGAGGCTCTGATGCGATCCTATATCCGGTCGCAACTGGCTGGTGCGCAGTGTCTTCTCGAAAACATGGCGTGCGATACGGTGTTACAAGAGCGCGTGCAGACCGCTGCGGAGGTCTGTATCCGCTGTCTGCGCCAGGATGGAAAAATACTTCTCGCGGGAAACGGGGGGAGCGCGGCGGATGCTCAGCATATTGCGGCAGAACTGGTAAGCCGCTTTGCCTTTGACCGTCCGGGCTTATCCGCCCTGGCGTTGACTACAGACACCTCCATTCTCACCGCCATCGGCAATGATTACGGATATGAATACTTGTTCGCGCGGCAGGTGCAGTCGCTGGGCCGCAAAGGGGACGTGCTGATCGGTTATAGCACTTCCGGGAAATCGCCTAACATTCTCCGGGCCTTTGAGGAGGCACGGCAGCGGGGATTGGTGACCATCGGCCTCACCGGAAATCGCGGCGGCCCCATGCAAGGCCTGTGCGACCATCTGCTGGAAGTGCCCTCCGGCGACACGCCGAAGATTCAGGAGGGGCACCTGGTATTGGGCCATATTCTCTGTGGTCTGATAGAGAACGCCCTGTTCTCGCCGCGACCCTAATGGAGGCCATCATCTTGGCGGGCGGTTTCGGCACCCGTCTGCGTACGGTAGTGCCGGACGCTCCCAAACCCATGGCGCCGGTGGCGGGGCGGCCCTTTTTGGAGCTATTGCTACAGAATTTGTCCCGTCAGGGCGTGAGGCGGGTGGTGCTTTCGCTGGGGTATAAGGCCGAAGTCATCACCAACCACTTCGGTCATCGCTACCGCGATATGGCGCTTGCTTACACCATCGAGGATGCCCCCCTCGGTACCGGAGGCGCTGTGCGACAGGCCCTTGCCCATTGCCACAGCGACCGTGCTGTGGTGTTGAATGGCGATACTTACCTGGAAGTGGAGATAAGCCGGCTGGAGGATCTCTGGCAAAGAAACGGGCAGCCGTTGATCGTTGCCCGCGAGGTTGCGGATACCACCCGCTATGGGCGCCTGGAAGCGAAAAACGACCAGGTGATGCGTTTCGCGGAGAAGGCGGCATCCGGGCCGGGCCTGATCAATGTAGGCTGCTATTTGTTTCCAAAACATCTGCTAGATGCGTTCCCTTTGGGTCAACCCTTCTCCCTGGAACAGGATTTTCTGGTGGAGGCGGTGCAACGTGCGTCCTTCGGATTATTGGTTACCCGTGGCCGCTTTATCGACATCGGGGTGCCCGAAGACTACGCCCGCGCCCAAGTGGAGCTTGCAGCGCTGTGAGGCGACGCGCGCTCTTTCTGGATCGCGATGGCGTCATCAATGAGGACACGGCCTATGTATGCCGTCAGGAGCATTTCACTTTTATCGACGGCATTTTCGACCTGGTAGCATCGGCCAAAGCCAGGGGGTTTCTCGTCGTGGTGGTCACCAATCAGGCGGGCATCGGGCGCGGATATTATACCGAGGCGGACTTTCATTCCTTGATGAAATGGGTGAATGGCCGTTTTGCAGCGCAAGGCGGTGCGCTGGACAAAATCTACTTTTGCCCGAGCCACCCCGAACATGGGGTCGGTGCGTATAGGCGTGAAAGCCCCTTCCGTAAGCCGGCTCCCGGGATGCTGCAGGCGGCGATCCGGGAACTGGGCATTGATCCGTCCCGATCTGTGCTCATCGGGGACAAGATGACGGATATTGAGGCGGGTCGGGCGGCGGGCATTGCCATCAATCTGCTTTTCCGCCCCGAGACAGGGGAAAGCTATCAGCCCACCATCTCCCATCTTGATGAGGCAGGGGCTTATCTGGACGAGGAGAGGAACCCATGATCTATGATTTTTGTGTGGTTGGCGGTGGCATTGTAGGATTCGCCACGGCGATGCAGCTTTTGCAGTTGCACCCCGGTGCAAGTCTGCTCATCCTTGAAAAGGAAAATAGCCCTGGCCTTCATCAAACCGGACATAACAGTGGGGTCATTCATGCGGGTATCTACTACGCGCCTGGGAGTCTCAAGGCGCGGTTGTGTCGTGACGGACTCAATGCAAGCAAAGCATTCTGTCGTGACCACGGCCTGCCTTTTGAGGAATGCGGCAAACTCATTGTGGCAACAAATGATATCGAGCGTGAGCGCATTGATGCGCTGTATGCACGTGCGCACGCCAACGGCTTAAGTCTCGAACGGATCGACGGTGAGGAACTGGGTCGCAGGGAGCCGAATATCAGCGGGGTGGCGGCACTTTATAGCCCGGAAACAGCCATCACCGACTTCGCTGCCATTTGCCGCAAGATGGCCGATCTCGTTGCTGAGCAGGGCGGCGAAATACATTACGGCACTACCGTCGATAATATTGTGGAAAAAGACACACATGTGGAGATCGGCGCGGGCGGAAACGCCTGGCGGGCCAAGAAGTTCGTTGCCTGCGCGGGGGCGCAATCAGATCGGCTGGCAGCGCTTGCCGGGCTGGACGTGGACTTCCGCATCGTGCCCTTCCGCGGGGAATACTTCCAGCTTCCACCGGAAAAAAACCATATCGTGAAACATCTTATTTATCCTGCACCGGATCCTTCGTTGCCATTTCTTGGCATTCACCTCACCCGCATGATAGACGGCAGTGTCACGGTTGGGCCAAATGCCGTCGTTGGTTTTGCCCGCGAGGGTTACCAAAAGTTGTCCTTCGATCTTCGCGACACTTTGGATTTCGCGTCTTATCCAGGATTTTGGAAGCTTATCCTGCAATATCGTCACCATGCGTTGCATGAATTACGCGGTTCATTGAGCAAGCAGGCCTATCTGGCGGAGTGCCACAAATACTGTGCGTCGCTTGAACTCGATGATCTACGGCCTTATCGTACCGGCGTCAGGGCACAGGCCGTTTCCAGGGAGGGCGCCGCTATTCACGATTTCCTGATCAAGGAGACGAAGCGAATGCTCCATGTTTGCAATGCCCCATCCCCCGCCGCGACGTCGGCGATTCCGATTGGTGCCATGATCGCACGGAAATGCGGGGAGCTACCGGGATAGCCACTCCCTGACATCCCCATCGACGCCCAACGCTAAGTTTCACAGGTCAATGTCTAAACATGGGGTACTGATGGTT
>Ga0307375_10006593_pt1 | contig 10706 bp, 10 predicted proteins | sample TR1MG_FD_202531 | JGI IMG/M metagenome (GOLD analysis project Ga0307375, IMG submission 202531) | Soil microbial communities from Risofladan, Vaasa, Finland - TR-1 | ecosystem: Environmental > Terrestrial > Soil > Coastal area > Acid sulfate soil | place: Finland: Risofladan, Vaasa | collected...
GACCTCGAATTGAGTGGACACTTGGTAGGTGAGGCAGAATACGTGAATGAAGTGGTGGAGGAGATTGGCTGTGCGAATGTGGTCACCAAAGACGAGTTCTCGGATTTGCATGTGGATAATACGTATCACACAGCTCTTACGCAACTGATTTTGCAACATATGGCTAACACGCAGGTGGTTGGAGGTCTAGTGCTCGGTTCTACGGCGATCGGAAGAACTGCTGCTCACGCTCTTGAACAGCTTGGTATTGCGGTCAATATTTGGGATTTATCTGGTGATGGAAGTGGTGATCTATCTGGCGTCGATTTCTCGAATGTCTCTATTGTGATTTCTGGACTTGCGTCGACGTCAAATTTCCCGTCCATGCCCGACCTGGCGTTGAGGGCAGATACGCTGGTGATTGAAACGATAGTGTCTGGAGGAATAGATACGCCGTTGGAGGCGCAGGCGAAGGTAGCGAAGTGTGCATTGGTGGCTGGCGTAGAGTTGGAGTTGGAGGCGGTTCTCTTGGCGTTCCAGGCGCTAGTGTCGCCCATTGGACTCCCTAGGTTGGTGAGTGTCCCAGAGAAGGCAATGGCACAAGCACTTCTGGCGGCGGTGGGTGAAAGGTGTGGCGAGGAAGTCTCGAATAGTGTGGCGGAGGAATGGGTCCAATTGAAGAGGAAGTTGTGAAGCGATCGATCATCAGCAACTCGTTGTTGTTGTTGTTGTTGTTGTTGCAGGTTCAATGGAATTGTTCTTGGCTTTTTTGACCAATACGACCGTGCACAAAGAAGGGAAGAAGACGAAGGAGAACGAAGAAGACGTGCGCCTTGTTGTCCATCGTGTTGATTTCTTCTGGTAACATTCCATCTTCGACGACGACGACGACGACTACGCGACGACTATAAACCCAAGTCTTTCGCCAAGAGGGAGCGTTGCCATGGAGAGGGAGAGTGGATGCAGACGCCTCCCCACCCAACCCAACTTACAATGTCTCCGTCACCTCTCTACATGTACATCTCATCATCTCCGCACATCAGGGACTCAATCCGTACTCAATTTGGGTGGGAACATTGAACGGGAGGGGGGAAGAAAAAAAGGAATCTCAGAGTTCAGGTGGCGATACATTTCTGTAGACTACAAGTCCCCTAATTATTGTGTAGACTACAAGTACAAGTCGAACAAGATCGGGGAGGCCCGAGTGCGCGCTGTTTCACCTCAGCCATTGTGATCGCTTGACCCTCTTCGCCTCAGGCGCTCTCAATCCTGCTTTGTTCTTTAGCGATGCGACCTGCTTCTATGGCTGCTGCCTGGATACGTCGCGCGAGGATGTATCTCATCAGTTTCGGAGAATGGTCTGGATCAGAGAGATGCCTCTGTTCAGGTTGCGGCATTTGGCTCCTGGTTTCTTTGGAGTACCGATGATCACGACCAGTGATACTACGACAGTGCTTGATACATACACACAAGTCTCTTCTCACGGGTGAAAGGGGCTATAGGACGCGTTGAGAGCTGCAAACAGGGTAAAGCGCGGACATGAATGAATTGAGACCTTCTTGGCGGTCGTGGTTGATTGAGCTTTCGAAATTGGCCAGGGTTTGCTGATTTCTGAGGAAGAATGCAATAGTAGAATGTGTTTCTGAGAGTGTAGAAGTCCTAGGAGTGGTTGCTTGCATGGTAGCACAAGATCTTGGTGTGAATGTCCTAACTGCATTGCCCAAGGGTTCTTTCCTTCAAATCAGCGCGCAATATGGAACAGAAGGATCACAAAACTGTGTGGTTAGCATTTTTTCCAGAGGACATGGCAGAAAGTCAAGAAACGAGATGAGTCTTCGTCATCGACAAGATAGCTCCCGTATAGGCCTATATGGAATCTATTCGCAACAAAAAGGGCCACACGTACATCTAGTCGCTTGAACTTAGGCAGAGAATGATTGTCGATCATACAGAGAGGAGAGGATGGGTGCAGAATGAGGGGAAAGAGCCGAAGAGTGAAGAGAGAAGAGATGTGCCGATTTGAGTCCGCTGTCAGGCGCAACAGTCCGTTTGGTGCTTGAAACTTGATGAATACTACGAATTGGAACTTATGAGAGACGAATTGAGGCGAGTCAGCAGTCGGCCGCCTAGTTCCAAATTCAAATGGGAATTGAGGCACCCAGTGCTCTGAAAAACGTGCATGTTTGACTCGGTAGAAGAGGTCAAATGGGGAGCTGCAGCTCGCCGATCTCATTCTCCTTCCTGTGCTTCCACCAACGCATCCCCCCTTCTTCCTTCGTCTTTTGCGTTGTAAGAGGTTCGTACTATCTCGTTGCGTGCCATTGGTGGTCGTCTGCAGCCCGCTGAGTGCCCCAATGGAGCTTCTTTCCTGTCGGCCTACGTTGATCACGCCATTCTTGACTTCATTGGCCTCCGAATGTGCGATTCTGAGTGCGATTATGGTGTGTCTGTTGTGATACTGACCAATTCATGTTGTGTGCGTGTCTGGCGGAGCGTGTCTAGGTCGTGCACGGTGTTCAGTCACAGTGGGATGAGGTTCTCCCGCTTCTCGGTGCGAGCGATAGGCATTTTGAGTATGTTCTTAGTCTCTTTTCTCTGTTGTTGTTTGCTTGTTGTTCGTTTTGATGATTCTTACGGTACTGTGTGTGTCGATTGTGGTCCAAACGTCCGAAAGCTTTCGTAACGCTGCTGCTGCTCTTCTTCGTGACCTCTCCCTTCGATTCCTCAGAAGAATCCATCGTCTATATCCCTCCTGCAGTGACCGGTTTGCTGAGAGGAGGAGGCGTCGGTGGTTTTCAAGCAGTAGTGCCGCAGGAGAGTGAAGAATCGAGGCAAAGACGAGCCTTCCTGAAGGAGTTCAACGAAACGGTCGCTATCGGTCTTCTCACGACTGGTCGCCTTCATTCTCGAGTTGTTCAAGCATTGGATTCTTGGTGGAACTTGGAAGAGTTTAGAGATGCGGTGACCGTGTTCTCAGATAGCGAGAATGGCAATTTGAGTGATGGTCGTGTGATTCCGCATGTGAAGAACACTGGTTGCCAAAGCACGTACAATGTTGGTCTGTGGTGCAAGAATACGTTCATGTTTCAGTATTGGTTGAGCGATGAGCGATTTCGTGAGGTGAAGTGGTTTGTGCGTGTGATGGACGATTCCTACGTGCATATGGAGAACTTGTTGCATCTGGTGAAGCAATACAATCATACGCAGAAGATTGTGTTGGGCGATAAGCATTGCTATTGGTCTAACCACGATTATCCGTCTGGAGGGCCGGGCGTTCTCTTTTCGCGTGGTCTGCTCGAAGACTTCAACCTGGAACACTGGAACACTCCATTCAAGCTGTCCACCAACCACGGAGCATTCTTCGATGACGTAGCATGGGGCGACTATCTCGCATTGCGAGGTGTGCCGGTCACAAATTACATGGGCATCCAACAGACCGGCAATCACTACCACTCCGCACACTGGCGCTACTGGATGCAGTTCGACGTCGCGCACCACAGAAACTGGACGCTCCCATACAGACCCGTACTGCTGCACCAACACGGCAACGCCATCCCAATGAAAATCGTCCACCAACAGCTCCACAACCTCTCCTACACACCCCTCGCCTCCGAACTCGTAAACGTCCCTGATTGCAAATGCCCACCTGTCAAGCACCAAAAGTGCATCTGGGACCAACAACTCACCGATGGAGGCGCTTGTCACTGGGGTTTCGAGCAACTCAAATGCATCGCGCCTGGACCGTTCCCGTAAGATGCCACCGCCGCTGCACACGCACGCACACCTCCCCCTCAACGGTGAACAACAGAATGGAAGGCAATGTCGCAAACTGACGTGACTGAAGATGGAAACGAAGGCATCGATGACGAGGAGAGGGAGGAGAAACAGCAGCGTTGCACGCACAGACGTTGCGCCTTCGCCATGCGCCCATCCACAGCAGAACTCCCACATTGCACATCCTTCGCAACCACCACTGTACATAATGTATCTATCATAGAGTAACATGTAATGACGACGGCGACATTCGGTTCTCTGAACAAAGCAATGAAGGCGACAAGATCAGGTGTACATTGGGCTTCAATGCATTCGACTAAGCATGATCGTTTGTATAAGTCACAATAAAGCAGAAAGAGGGAGGGTCTCTTCACTACTTCTTGGGCGATGGAGGGAACTTTGTCGATCTACTTGAGAAGATAGATTGCTTTGAGGAAGAAGAAGATGATGATGATTTGTAACCCTTGTTTAAAGAAGCTTCGAATGCCATGTCAGCGTTGTAGTCATCAGATGCCTTCTCGTAGTCGTATCCATTTGACGATAGGTAAGCGCCAGCCTCTTCCACAGTGACCTTGTATTGTCTTGAGAACTTGATCCTTAGTCTCTCTTCTTCAAGGAGTCTCTTTTGTTCAGGGGAGGTGATCTCGGTGAGGATGACTTCGGTGTCGTCTCCGGCCGGGACAATGATCTTCCGATATGCAGCAAATGTGGATGGCGATAGTCCTCTGTTTGCTTTGATGAGTTCTGCCTTCGAAATGTCGTACTTCAGCAAAACGCCATCGAGTGTATCGGTTGGTGTAACGGTGTGAATGATGACTCCATCTTTCGGCGTGTTGTCCGCTCTAATCACTCTCTTCTTCTTCGGGGATCCCGCGTCCATCATATTTCCATTGGGATCCGTCGTAGATAAGGGAAGCATAGAGGGGGTAATGGTACGAGTCGATTCAGCTTGGTTGGTGAGGTAGATAAATTTCTTCAACTGATCCGAGGCCACATCAGACTCCAAGTGCGACGTTAGCGCACAACCTTCAGAATCACGTAATAGCTGCTTGCAGCACGTCCAGAATGACATCTGCTGACCATCCATGAAGCGACCGACGTGATGACGACAAGCGCGAGGCGTATCCTCCTTTCTCAAATACAATGCGCCACAACGACTACAAGTCTTGGGAATTTCACCATTCACATACTCTTCTTGAGAAAGCACGGGCTCTGAGGGCAACCCAGCGATCGGCATATACACGGTGGTGGACGGAAGCGGCGCAACCAATGAATGGCTTGGAACGGGGTAGTACGCATATGCCATGGCTTGAATTAGGCAAGAACGTGATCTAGCAGCAGAGAGGAAGCAGAATACATGGGGTAGAGGAACATAAACGAGAGTGTTAGGCCTGGAGAGGAGGAGGAAAGCGAGGGGCGGCAACGCGATACCAAAAAACAGGGTGTAGTCACCCCACAAGGAGGTCTGGATGCGTACAAGAGGGGAGAGATTAGAGATGAGACTGCAAACTCTGCGCGTGCAGGGATGGAGGGCAGGCGAGTGGGGTGCGAATGGAAGGAGACCAAGGAGAAGATTGAAAAGGGCCGAGCGCAGCAACGGGCTCCGTTTGGAAAGCGCGCTTGAAAAAATACCTCCCTTCACCCTGCCGGACTGGAATTGCAAAGTGGATTCCGTTGCAAATCGAATCTAGCATCGATGGCGCCGAAAGATGGGTTGTCAGAGACGCGAAAGCGGCCGAAATGAGGCGTTTTCTGCCGGTGGGAAAGTTCGGCCTCCAACGTTTTGGGAATCGTGGCGCACCAGAGCGCGAACAACCATGGACGTCCCTCTCACAGCAAAGCAGAACACTTCATTTGGGATGCGAGATACGTGGTTATCCTGTTCATACGGCAGAAGCTGGTGGAAAATATCTTGGAAACGTCGTTTGAAAAGCGAAACGGCGACGGTATCGTTGTGAGGCCTTGCTTCCCCACAATTCAGATGTCAAACACCGAGACGCAATTGTACACGAATGTGGCAACGTCACTACCACATCATTGGCGGATTACCTCTTCATCGCTGTCTGAAACCCCCCACTCAAATTTCATCGAGATTCGAGAACCGTTTTCGCTGAACTAATGCTGCTACAAGCAGGGTGGCAGATGGCATTTCCCCTCAACACCTATTCAACACTGTTGCAGCAAATCATTACGCAACTGTTGGACACCATAAGCTGCTTCACCTGTTCAAAATCCGGCAATAATTCACCCTCTCTTTGAGCCTTCAATGAATCTTCTTTCCCCTCATGTCTTCCAGAACTCCTCAAATGTGTGCTGAGATATAGTGTTGGGCACAGTGAACACTACTGCCAACCGTGTGGCGCCCTCATCCATTTCTCTATATGTGAGGGACCGGAGAATATGGAGATGATGGACGAATATATCTGGAAATTAGAATGATGCGCTCATTCCCGTCTCGGTCTGCTGGTGGTTGACGACTCCTCCCATGGAAGGATCTGTTGCTGTGATTCCGACTGGTTCTGCGACTCGGGAGGAACCTGAGAAGTTGAGGAGAGGTAAAATCACGCCTCCGAGTACCGTTCAAGCTGCTGGGCGTCGCAAGGCCACTGGTAAGGCTCAATTGGTGAAGCAGGATGATGTTATTGTAGCCAAGACTGTTTCTTCTTTGATTACGGATGAAAATGTGGTGCAGCCATCGAGTGGAGGCCTGAAAGTGAAGGTGAGCCCGAAGTTGTTGGATTTCGATGTGGAAGGTATGTTTCTCTCCTGTTTCGTTGTACTCTGAGCTGCAATGGCTGACATTTCCCTTCTGTTCCATAGTAGAGCGTCGTCACAAGGAAATTGAGGTGGAAGGTGAGAATGCAAGCCGTGCTTTGGATCAAGTACGTCCAACGGTCATCGCTTGGCACGACTGTTCGGTTTTCCATGTTGTGCTGCATCCCTCGTTGTCTATTCAGCTATCAAACTGTTCTCATTGATGAGTGTGGTCCATTCTCACTCTTGATCATCCCTAACGTGCTCTATGTACTGTGTAATGGGCTCTTCTGTTCTTGTTCGACCAGGTGATGGGCATTTGGAAGATGCAGCTGCCTCCCATGCTTCGTAGAATGTCTCTGTGTGAGCTAACATCCACGTATAAGGGCGATATCAGTGCCGCATTGAAGAAGTCGAGAGATGAGAAGGTGGTGCCGCAAATGACTCCCCTTGTTCGTCGTTCTGTGCGTCGCGCTGCTGCCGTCAGTCGCATGAAGTCCTCGGGTATCCAAACTGTGGCAACCAATGCTTCTGATGGCATTTCGTACTCAATCATGTCGTCTTTAGCTCCATCTGGTGGAGGAACAAGGCGCACGGTTCTCTCCGGAAAGACCTCCTCATCATCATCACCGTCTCCTTCTAATCTTGAATCTATCGTTGCGACCACAAATATTGGCACCGGTATTACATCAATCATGACGAGCGGAGGCGTTACTATGGAAGTGGACGACGCAAACGCGGCGAGATTGGAACTCGCAAAGTTCGACATCCTCTCTTCAACCATGTTGCACCACTTCATGACTCAAACTTCATCTACTTCTGATTTCGATAAGGTGGCGGCGCTGGCGGCTCTGAAGAGGCAAATTGCAATCATTGAGAAGGCGATGCCGAACACGATGGCGACGATGAACCAGAAGAGCTACTGAACTCATCATCATCATCATCATCATCATCATCATCATCATCACTTCGTCGTCTTCGTCTTCGTCGTCGTCGTCGTCATCATCATCCCTAGTGTGACATAGCGACTTGTACCTTATAACTCCCCTCTCTCCCTCTTCAACCACCCCTCCCACATGCCCCATATTGTACTCTTCTCTTTATTCACACAGTATTTCATTTGCCTACACCGCACTTTCAGGGACGTTGGCACCTTCTCTCGTGTATCTTGCCCAACCAAGCCTTCCGCCCGTTTGGTATCCGAGTGCCTCGTGTAGCTTCAATGAAGGTATGTTTGAAGGGTCCACATAGGCGAGTGGTTGTGGGTGAGGATAGATGGCGATTTGAGCCAAGTCTGAGGCAGGACGCTGCGATAGGATTTTGGCCGTGAGTTCAGCGGAGAGCCATTTGCCGAGTCCCTGGCTGCGGTATGCCTCTAGAACCTTGAGAGAGCCCAACGTATAGTCGCTTCGCGTGATCTCCCAGCCCACCAAATCATTTATGAGGTCTGTTTCGGGTTTGGAAGTGAAGCCCTTTCTCTCCGGGTCTCTGATGCATACGGATGGTCTTGAATACACTGATTCTCCAATGGTTATGTGTGACGAGTCGTTCTTGTACGTCCACGAAGCATTAACGAAGTCGCTATCGGAAGGATAAGAGAGAGAATCGGCTTTGAAGTGAGCGCCGAGTGTTTGCTCCCTTCTCGCTTCTTCGAACCTTTGGTAGTCCTTGAGTGCGATGATCACATAGACTTCAAAGCCTAGTCTCGTATTCCAGCGATGGCGAGCCATGATTGCTTCAAGATGAGCTGTTTGCCACTCAGGCGCGCAGCCGAAGAAGACAAGGTCCGCTCCTGGCCAATCTATCGCCTCTTCCATCATCTCTTCCAGAATATCCACTTCGCACCAGCAACGCGTGTAATGATCTCGAAGGTCGTTCAAAATGGCGCCCACGATGTGGCCCTGCGCGTCTCGCTTGAAGTGCCAACGCGTTCCCTGGCTCAGGGACTGCCAACCGAAGTTCAAGATGTTCGCACATATCGCTCTGAATTCAACAGGAAGGCGTGGCAACAAATACAAGTTCATATCCACGACATCAGACCGAGAAATCATAGAACCGCCACCGCGAAGTACGGGGAAGGGCGAAAGGGCAGGAAAGCCAGTTATCGATGTATGTGCGCTCGATTCCGCACTCCCAAAGACTTCACTCATCGAAGACAGCAAGCTAGAATCAGAAAAGACGTTAATCAGTCTGGAAGAAGATTGTTCTGAGCGGAGAAGCGGGGAATCGTGAAACATGAGTACTTGCCATCGTGCGGGAATTCTTGAGCTTCGGATGAGAGTAATGTGGGGGTGCGCACCTTTGAATGGGAAAGTTGTACGCCTTGAGAGGTGGAATAGGATAGTGTGTGCAGAGCAGTGCTCAAGAGAGCCCTGCTGCCCGCTGCCAAGGGAGTCCCGCCGCGCGTCCTGCCGCTGGCTCTTCGCGTCCTCCTGCTGCGACGTCCGACACTTGGAAGTGGAGTCAGAGATGAGATCTGTGATGCTGCATTACATTCGGTACAGAAAGGGCAGTGATCTTGTCTCAGGAATGGAAGTTCAGCGGTGCAACGAGTGAGCGGATTGGCCTGCGAGTCCCGGCGCCTGAAACGGCTCGCAACACCCCACCAACAAATCAACAGTCAGTGAAGGGATGATGGCAGGATCCCACTAGGTTCCGGAATTTTGGGCGCCCTCTCCAAGGTAGAGCTCCGCATCAGCTGCTCCTCTTGTTGCCATGCCACCACGCACACACTCTGCCTTCATTCAGCGTAGGTACCTACGAGTCCTCAAACAACTCCTCCAGAGGGCGAAGGAAGCGGCAAACTCGCGGTGGAAAGTTTCAGTGAAGCGGTACTGCGGGATTCGGGTGCACATCTCCTTTTGAGGTTGCATTATTGCATTGAACACGTCAAAGTCACTTTGGAGAAGAGAGTCGAGAGGAAACTGCCGATTGCAGACTGGAAATGGCTTGAAGAAGCCGAATCGCTTCCTCCTGCGATAGTTGCGAGATAATTCGATCAGGCGTCCCCAAAACGGCACCTACGACCGTCTCTTCTATTCCTGAAGGCTGCAATGACGCTTTCGTTAACAATGAAGACGAGGAAGACGGAGCAGGCGATGCACCAGAATCTTCGAGATTCGTCCCACCCGGCGCGGATTTGGGCGTCGTTGACTGTGCCTGTTCCATCTTCTTAGACATGTTCGCAGAACGTTGCTTTGCTTTCATGATCTCTTTTGCAGCTTCGAGTGGAGACTTGAGGAAGGCGGACATCTGCTTCTTGAGCAAGCCAGGTCTGGACGAGGACTTCTTAGATCCCGCAATGTCAATTGCGTCACTATGTTGAACATGAGTAGAAGATAAAGAGTCGATTCCATCGCCGATTGACACGTCTCCAGGTGCGCCGTCCTTTCGAGTCCGTTCAACCGACCTCCTCTTCAACCTTTCCTTCTCCATCGCATCAAATGCAGATTGCTCCAGCACTGACAATTGCATATCGAAGTCAGGCTCCAATAGAAGTACCACCAGGTCGCGCTTCTTGAGTACGAAAACCGATACATGTTGCGATGTTGCCCTGATGCTCACGTCCCTCCTTCTTGCTGACTTTGTTGTTGTCGTCAATGTGGAGCTCAAGTTCGATGTCATAGGTACGCTGTTGTTGAAGTCGAACGTCCTACCACTCCAAGTGGAAGTTCCCGGAAGTTGTTGCGAAATTTCGCGAGACTTGTCCACTCTTTGAAGTCCTCCAGTGCCACTCCCATTCGACTTGTCTCCAGTGCCACTCAGGTTGCCATTGGAAACCGGCGTTGAGGTGTCGAATCCAGTCAATTGGGATCCGTTTCCAACGTGTTGTTGGCTGTTGTCGGCCTTGTATCTCTCCAGCTCCTCTCTTAGGTTCCAAACAGCATCCAATTGGCCATAGAATGATCCTTCTTGCAGTATTTCCAGTGTTGTATCTCCAGAAGGCGAGATGACTTCAGCAGTGCCAGCAGCGATGAAGAAGATGGAGTCGATGTCTGCGTCGTTTCCGTACTGGTAGATGTACTGATGCTTGTGGTATCTCTTGAATTTGAATGTGTCGCTTAGTAGGTTGATGAAGGGGTGTTTGCACTTGATGAAGAACGGGTCTCTGTACATAAGGTTGCGAAGAAAGTCGTGTCCTATTCTCGCCTCGGCTAGCTCTTGTAGTAGCGGCCTTTCGTGTGGGAAGTGTTCCAATA
>Ga0307375_10006594_pt1 | contig 10706 bp, 11 predicted proteins | sample TR1MG_FD_202531 | JGI IMG/M metagenome (GOLD analysis project Ga0307375, IMG submission 202531) | Soil microbial communities from Risofladan, Vaasa, Finland - TR-1 | ecosystem: Environmental > Terrestrial > Soil > Coastal area > Acid sulfate soil | place: Finland: Risofladan, Vaasa | collected...
GGGAGAGAGGCCGGTTCGCCAAAGAAATCTACAACAATGCCGGTGCTTGAAAGATCGCGATCAGCTACGAGAGCCACTAAGCGTCCAGAACGCAAGCGGGCCGCGAGCACGCCCATGATGTGATCGCTATCGCTGGCCAGAACTTCCATGCCTAACTCTTGGCGATACCGAAGGAACGCTTGAAAAAGTGACTCTGGTTTGAGCCGCTCGGCGACGGTTGTTAGTGGAGTTCCAGTAACACAAGCCCATGACCCTGCATGATCCCAGTTGCCAACGTGTGGGAGCGCTACTACACAGCCTTTTTCGGCCGAAAGTGCCTCCCGTAGATGTACTTCATTCACGATCTTTATAGTGTTGACGATGCGCTCAGCGCTCCAGTCAGGAATGCGAAAAGAATCGCACCAGTAGCGCATATACAGGCGCATAGAATTTCGTGATAACTCCCGAAGTTGGTCCTGATCGGCATCTGGTACAACGCGACGTAAATTATTCTCCAACTGCGTTACACCCTTGCCACGCTTTCGCCAAGCGCGATCTGCAACTGCCTGAAATAGCGCGTAAGCGACGGACTCTGGAATGACTCGCACAATGCGCCACGCGCTTCGATAGGCAAGAGCGTCGAACGCCTCTTTCACCGGGTATGACTTTCGATGTGAACCTGTCGAAGGCGCTGACCAAAAGTGAACACACCACCAATCACCAACAGCCATAATCCAATTCCGGCCACGTACCGAACTCCAAGTCCGGTGAGACCAATTACGGCTAGAACGACGATTAGCCGCTCTGCCCGCTCCATGAGTCCGCCCGTGCATTTCAAGCCAAGCGACTCGGCGCGGGCTTTTGCATATGAAACCTGAAACCCAGCCACTAGGGCGATTAGCGCAAGAATCATCAGGGTGTGATCTCGGGTGGCGTAGTAGGTGGCCAGCGAGGCAAATATCGCGGCATCAGTGACTCGATCCAGGTTTGAGTCCAGAAATGCGCCCCAATCTGAGGTCTGCCCCGAGATCCGAGCCATGGTCCCGTCAAGTAGATCCAGGAGGGCCAGTCCACCGACAAACAGGGAAGCGGCAAATAGGTGGCCACTCGGAATGAGTAGAGCCGAAGCTGCGATCGCGCCGATCGCGCCGCTCCAAGTAACTACGGCAGGCGAAATCCCTACTCGAACCACAGCCCTGGCCAGCGGAGTGATAACCCGAGTAATTGGAACTCTGACTAATCCGTTCAGCATGGTGAGGTAATCGTATGCCCTTCCTACTTGTGTGCCGGCCTTTGCGGTAGCAAGGTGGGCGATATGTCAGGACAGCCTTCAGACCTAACCAGCCAATCATTGGATCGCGCAACGGCAGATCACATCAGGAACGTAGTACTGGTGGGTCATACCGGTGCCGGCAAAACGACCCTCATAGAAGCCCTACTTTTCGAACGCGGAGCCACGACCCGAATGGGCAGCATCGAGAATGGGAATACCGTTACAGACTTCGATGAAGCTGAAATTAAGCAACAGCGTTCAATAAATCTTTCACTGGCACCGATCGATTTCCAAGATGCCGAAGGCACCACCTTTAACCTAAATCTTCTTGATGCACCCGGATACCCAGATTTCGTCGGTGACTTGCGCGCAGGACTCCGAGGCGCTGATGCTGCGCTTTTCGTAGTTAGTGCCGTCGATGGAATCGACGGCACTACTCGTATCTTGTGGGACGAATGCGCCGCCGTAGACATGCCAAGAGCAATAGTCGTAACCAAACTCGACCATCCGCGTGCCGATTTCGATGAGACCGTCGCCATAGCTCGAAGAGTGTTTGGCGAGGGAGTACATCCAGTAGATCTTGTACTCCATGCTGACGATGGATCTCCAACGGCCTTGATAAACCTAATCACAATGCAGATCACTGATTACTCCAACACCGTTAAGGAAATGCGAGACGCAGATCCGGAACACGTCGCCCTGGTACAGGATCAGAGAAATGAATTGCTCGAGGCAATTATTGCCGAGAGCGAAGATGAAACTCTCATGGAGCGTTATTTGTCGGGCGAAGAAATTGAACATTCCGTCTTGATAAGTGATTTTGAAAAGGCAATGGCCAGAGCTAGGTTCCACCCGATTATGGCCACCTCGGCAATTAGCGGTCTGGGTCTCTACGACCTTCTCGACGTAATTGTTCGAGGGTTTCCCGCTCCAACCGAGCACCCGATGCCACCGATCAGCATGCTGACTGGTGGCGCGGCGGCCGAGGTTAAGTGCGATGCCAATGGACCACTCGTCGCGGAGGTCATCAAGACGACAACTGACCCTTTCATGGGACGCATCTCTTTGGTCCGAGTTTTTTCCGGCTCGTTAACTCCGGACCAGGTCATTCACGTATCTGGACATGCCGCATCATTTCAAGGTCAAGAGCGAGCTCATGCCGATCACGATGTCGATGAACGCGTAGGCGCCTTAGCCTCCCCACTCGGGGCAAAACTTCGACCCATTCGCGTCCTTCGGGCGGGCGATATTGGTGCCCTTACCAAACTCAATCGGGCTGAGACGGGCGACACGATATCTTCCAAAGAGAGCCCAATGGTCATGCAACCTTGGCTACTGCCTGAATCTCTGCTGCCGATCGCGATAGTCGCCCACTCATCTTCAGATGAAGAAAAAATGGCGTCGGCACTAGGCCGTTTAGTAGCAGAAGATCCAACGCTGCGACTCGAACAGAATCCAGAGACACGACAGACCGTACTTTGGTGCATGGGCCAGGCACATGCAGATGTACTTCTCGAACGACTGAGTAATAAGTATCAAGTGAAGGTCGATGCGATAGAGGTGAAAGTCTCATTGAGAGAGACTTTCTCTGCAGCCGCCAACGGACACGGAAAACACGTGAAACAGAGCGGCGGCCATGGCCAATATGCCGTATGCGACATTGAGGTTGAGCCGCTGCCCCAAGGCACCGGATTCGAATTTGTCGACAAAGTTGTCGGTGGGTCTGTGCCTCGTGCCTTTATTCCCTCAGTAGAAAAGGGCGTGAGAATCCAACTGGAACGCGGGCTAGTGGCTGGGTATCCGGTGGTTGATCTACGAGTAACCCTGGTTGATGGAAAAGCCCATTCTGTTGATTCATCGGACGCTGCATTTCAGGTTGCCGGAGCTTTGGCACTGAAGGATGCAGCCGAAAAGACAAGCGTCGCTCTCCTTGAACCCGTGGATCTAGTTGAGATCACAACCGATGATGAATTTGTTGGCGCCGTAATGAGTGATTTAGCGCCTCGTCGCGGACGAGTCCTCGGCAGCGAGAGCATCCGAGAGGGGCGAACCACAGTCAAAGCCGAGATCCCCACCCTCGAGTTGAGTCGTTATGCCATTGAACTTCGCTCTCTTTCCCACGGCACCGGCCTACTGACTAGAAAGTATTCACACCATCAACCCATGCCAAGCCACGTGGCCACGAAGGTGGCTAAAACCTCAGGCTAAGACGTTGCTAGGGTTACCTAATGAGCGAATATCAGATCATGATGTGGCGAGATTTCCCCTCGTTAGTCGTGGCGCGATCCGGAGATACGGTAATAAAGGTCAGCCTGCCAGCAAGGTTTCAAGAGGCCATCGACGAAGCTGCGGTTCGCCTCGGTGAAATAGGTTCAGACGCCTATATTTCTGGCTGGGTGCGTACCGCCTGGACCAGCGCTGAGGGCGAGCCGGATGAAGTAGCAAACACCGTGGCTGATCGACTACTTCAGGAATTCACCGAAGCTCGCATGACCGAAATATTGGATTCACTAAATGCCGACACCACCGAATGAGCGACGAAATTTACCAAGTGCTTGCGACCGAGGGTCCGCTGGTGTGCGACGGCGCGATGGGAACCTTGCTCCAAGAATTGGGTCTTCAAGATGGCGGCGCACCCGAACTATGGAATGTTGAAAAACCAGAGGTAATTGAGCAAATTCTTGAAAATTATGCGCAAGCCGGAGCCAGGTTCCTCACCACCAACACATTTGGCGGAACCAGGTCACGTCTGAAGTTGCATGACCTTGCGGATCGAGTAATCGAGTTGAATTCGGCCGGTGCACAGGTGGCTCGACGCGTCGCTGACCGACATGCAGGAGTTTATGTTCTCGGCGATATCGGCCCAATCGGTGAACTGATGGAACCGATGGGCGAGTTAACGATTGAAAGCGCAAAGGAAATCTTCGCCGAGCAGATTCTTGGCCTAGTCAACGGCGGAGTAGATGCGATCCTCATTGAAACCATGAGTGATCTTGCCGAGGCGCAAGCTGCCGTTCTCGCTTCGAAACAGACCGCCCCTGACCTTCCCCTCATTGTCACAATGAGTTTCGATACAAACCTTCGAACGATGATGGGCACTAAGCCGGAGTTGGCCATCACGGTTTTATCAAACCTCGGAGTGCGAATCATCGGGGCCAATTGCGGGCGAGGAACCGATGAAATGCGGATCATTGCCAAGGAACTGGTCGCCGCTAGAACGCCCGGCACTTTTCTCATCGTTCAATCAAATGCTGGATTGCCTCAACTTCACGGCGAGGTATTTGAATATGACGGTACCCCCGACGAAATGGCTTTGTTCGCTGTTGAGATGGAAGAACTGGGAATCGACATCATCGGATCATGTTGCGGCTCAACGTCTCAACATACAAAAGCAATCACCGATGCCCTACGCCTACGGACGCCCCAAGCCTAGATTTCACCGATGTAGTAGATGGTTGCAACATTTCCATGCGGCCACCAGAGAACGAACCAGTCGTGACGAGCATCCCTGACGGAGACCTTCCAGACCGGATTGTCCATCCGAGTTAAGAGTTGTTCACGTCGAACCTGCGCATCATCGCCATGGTCGCAAATGAGGTCTATCGCATCGCATACTGCATTTAGAAGCCGCACATCCAAGCCGGCTTCTAAGGTGTTAAGGACACCTTCAACTTGGGGCGAGTATGACGGCTCTCGGATCACGGGGATGGCGATCTCTTTGGCCTACCGCGCTCTGACGGATTTGACGGTTCGTTAGCCATGGCATCGATTATTTCCATGATGTCGGGTCGGACAAGGAGTCGAGCCTGTGCCGTCGTCATTACCGCTGCGGGATGCAGTATCAGAACGCCATCACTGGCGACCTCCAATAGGTAGCGTCCCGGTGCCACCCTGGCTCGCCCAAGCGTTACTCGTCCGCGGGAATCAATTTCAACAAGTTCTTTGGCGTCCATTTCGCCCTCCACTCTGTCCACTTTGCCAAGATACCACGTATCCATCTTTGGGATTTGTGGATAATCTCAGGTGTGTCACGCGAATATGCTGGTCGTGCCGATATCTCAGAGGAGCCAGACGACCGTGCCGGAAATTGCTGATCCAAAAAATGTTGGGCCAGGGGAGTTTTACGCTGCGGTTGGAGTTGGCCCACACCCAACTCCCTGGCCCGAAGATTCACGCCTGGATCGAGAACTTCTTGCCAACGGCGATCGCCGCAACGTAGTTGATAAATACCGGTATTGGACCGTTGAAGCGATTGTCGCCGATCTCGATACCAAGCGAAATCCACTACATATTGCGATTGAAAATTGGCACCACGACTTGAACATCGGTTCGATCGTACGTACGGCAAATGCTTTCAATGTGGCCGGCGTGCACATTATCGGCAAACGTGATTGGAACCGACGCGGAGCAATGGTTACCGATAGGTATCTCACCCGTTTTCATCATCCTACGATCGTCGATTTTTCGAATTGGGCGGCGAAAGAAAACGTTCTGGTAATAGGAATTGACAATGTTCCCGGGTCCATCAATTTAGAGACAGCTAAACTGCCGACGAACTGCGTCCTCTTATTCGGTCAAGAGGGAACTGGGATGTCAGACGAAGCGATTTCGGCCTGCGAGGTCATTTACGCCATCTACCAATATGGATCAACACGGTCCATGAACGCTTCCGCCGCCGGCGCTATCGCAATGTACGCCTGGGGAATGCAGCACCTAACTCCAGTGCGCGGCGATTAGCGCTCTGGTATCGCTCAACATCTCCGGAAGTATCTTTGTTTGACCGATGATGGGCATAAAGTTTGCGTCTCCTCCCCAGCGGGGAACAACGTGCTGGTGGAAATGAGCTGCGATTCCGGCACCAGCGATACCGCCTTGGTTGATGCCAAGATTGAAGCCTTGAGCTCCACTGGCGCTACGGATCGCGCGCATTGTTCGTTGCGTCAACAAACCTATTTCGGCAACTTCTTCATCGGTAAGGTCCGTGTAATCAGCCACATGACGGTAAGTGCAAATCAGAGTATGACCCGCGTTGTATGGATAAAGATTGAGTACCACGTACGCCAGCGACCCTCTGGCCACGATCAAAGCTTCATCATCACCGATTGTCGGGATCCGGCAGAATGGGCATCCCACCAGATCATCGGCATCCTTCGGCCGATTTTCGCCCTGGATGTAGGCCATCCGGTGCGGCGCCCAGATGCGCTGCCAGGCGTCCGGCACGCCAACTCCATCAAATTGCATTAGACCTGGATCCGAGTCGCGATCGAATTCACGATCTCGTCGATTGCTTCATTAATCGGCACACCATTTCGCTGCTCGCCATTTCGGTAGCGGAATGAGACCGCCCCAGCAGCCTGATCTTCGCCACCGGCAATGAGCATGAAAGGAACCTTCTGCTTCTGCGCATTTCGAATCTTCTTAGGCATCCGATCATCGCTAGCATCAACTTCGGCGCGAACCCCGCGCTTACGCAAAGTTGCGATGATCTCGTCAAGGTAACCCACAAATGCCTCTGCGACCGGAATGCCAACAACCTGAACCGGTGCCAACCACGGCGGAAATGCCCCCGCATAATGTTCGGTTAGAACACCAAAGAAACGTTCGATTGAACCAAAGAGGGCGCGGTGAATCATTACTGGGCGCTCACGGGTTCCGTCGCTGGAAGCAAACTCGAGTTCGAACCGCTGCGGCAATTGGAAATCAACTTGGATCGTTGATAACTGCCAAGTGCGACCGATCGCATCCTTAGCCTGCACCGAAATTTTCGGACCGTAAAAAGCCGCTCCGCCTTCATCAAGAACCAGTTCGAGTCCTTGCTTGGCAGCGGCATCATAAAGAGCCTGTGTGGCCGTTTCCCAATCCTTATCTTCGCCAACGAACTTCTCAGGATTTTTGGTTGACAACTCAAGATAGAAATCGGTTAGTCCGTAATCTCGCAGCAGGTTGAGCACAAACGTGAGGAGCGAATCTAATTCGCCAGGCATCTGCGCCGTCGTGCAGTAGATGTGTGCATCGTCTTGTGTCATTCCGCGAACGCGCGTCAACCCGTGGACGACCCCTGATTTTTCGTAGCGATAGACGGCTCCGAATTCAAAAAGCCTGAGTGGAAGTTCGCGGTAACTTCGCCCGCGCGAACGGAAAATCAGGCAGTGGAACGGACAATTCATCGGCTTCATGTAGTAGCTCTGGCCGGCTCTCTTAACGCTGCCGTCCTCGTTCCGCTCTTCGTCCAGAACCATTGGCGGATACATGCCATCCGCATACCACTGAAGATGGCCGCTGGTTTCAAAGAGTGCTGCTTTGGTCAAGTGCGGTGAGTAGACGAACTCGTAGCCCTCTTCCTCGTGACGACGACGCGAGTAATCTTCCATCTCTCGACGGATGATTCCACCCCTCGGATGGAAGACTGCAAGGCCCGATCCGATTTCTTCAGGAAACGAGAAGAGGTCCAACTCATTTCCAAGACGACGATGATCTCGCTTCTCAGCCTCGACGAGGAATGCAAGATGCTCGTGTAATTGATCTTTTGTCGGCCAAGCAGTCCCATAGATTCGCTGCAGCGTCGGGTTCTTCTCCGATCCGCGCCAATACGCCGCGGCGGATCGCATCAATTTGAAAGCCGGAATCAGACGAGTCGAAGGAAGGTGCGGTCCCCGACAGAGGTCTCCCCAAGCCCGCTCGCCATTACGATCAAAATTGTCGTAAATGGTTAACTCTCCTGCGCCCACTTCAACGCTTGCGTCTTCACCGGCAGTGCCGCTCTTGATCCCGATCAACTCGCATTTGTAAGGTTCGTCAGCAAGTTCGAAAAGAGCCTCGGAGTCAGTCACGACTCGCCTTGAAAAGAGCTGGCCCGCCTTTACGATCCGCTCCATCGCTTTTTCAAGCGTCTTTAGATCCTCCGGCGTAAATGGCTGCGCAACATCGAAGTCGTAATAGAAACCATCTTTGATCGGGGGGCCAATTCCTAGTTTGGCATCGGGAAACGTCTGTTGAACGGCCTGCGCTAGCACGTGAGCCGTCGAATGGCGCAGGACCGCCAAGCCTTCCGGATCCGTAATCGCCACGCAAGTCACGACGTCGCCGTCATTGAGCAGTGTCGTGAGGTCGCTCAGGACCCCATTGACCTTAGCCACGACGATTTCGCGGCGCTCGGCATAGAGGTCTTTGACGGCCTGCCCTGTCTCGATCTCTCTAACCTGGCCATCAAGGGTGATCTGCGGCACGAAAACTCCTGTAATTGACTTCCGTTGCTTCGGTTGAAGCTTCAGCGACCTGATGACGCATCGCGTGGGCCATGCTGGTGTCGAACCAGCCACCTCTCGCGTGTGAAGCGAGCGCTCTCCCGCTGAGCTAATAGCCCTTAATCGTGCCTAGACTACCTCAGGGATATTCACCTGAGTGCGACTTCCCCGTACCGCGTAGGCCACTCCAGCGACAATCACCAGCGCGCCCGTCAATTGCATCAACGATGGCCTTTCGCCCAGCACGATTGCTGAGATTGCAATTCCCCCGACCGGTTGGATTAGCAGAATGAGTACGGTGAGGGAAGCCGGCAGTCTTGGGAGGGCCACTGAGCTGACTAGCCACCCAAGCACTTGGCATGAGAGCGCCAGAACAATCAGCCAGAACTGCGAATGAAGTGAAGGTAATAAGTGAACCCCACCGACTAACGGCCCGACGAGAAGGGCAAAAAGTCCGCCGACCGCAGTTGCATCAAGCAACGGTCCGGCCAACCGGCGCAAATCTTTAGCGCCCTCTCGGAAAAGCACTATAAAGAACGCATAAACGATGGAACATCCGAGCCCGAAGACGACTCCGAGAAGCACTATTGGCAAAGTAGCAACCAATTTAATCGCAGGCTTTTCTCGAAACAGAAGCTAAGCGAGCAAGGCGACCACCACTGAAGCTAAATTCCCCAAGACAGTCGCCATGCCGGCACCATTCTCGCGAATAGACCAGTGCCAGAGAATCAAATCAAAGGTGAAGGCGGCCGTAACTTGCTCTGGTCGCGCCGAGGATCGCCGCACCAACCGGATAGTCTACGAGGGCCACTACGGATCAAGCCGAGTACCGGCATTCGCGGCAAATGCATCTTTAGCCTCACGGCCACGTCTAGTAGCGGGGGGCATGATTCGAGCATTCACCTGACCCACGGTCTGCAGATCACGAGTTGTCGAAGCAAGGAGAATTTCTTCGGCCTCCATCAGAACCGAGATTGGCATGGCGATTTCTCTGGCGCCGCACCATTCAATTGCAAGTGATCTGGTGATGCCCGGTAGACAACCACTCGACAGCGGAGGCGTTAGAAGTTCCTCGCCAACAACGAGAAAAATATTCGAACCAGTACCTTCGCAAAGTTCGCCTCGGGTATTGCCGAAAATTGCTTCGTCGGCACCTTTCTCGTTTGCAAAGGCGAGCGCAAGAACATTCTCCGCATATGAAGTGGACTTGATTCCGGCTAGTGGCGAGCGCTCATTGCGCGGAAAATCAACTGTGACAATCTTGGCTCGCTCCGCCCAACTAGTGGTCGGCATGTGAGTTATTACAAGAGTTGGTTCAGCAGCTGGGTCTCGGCCGGATCCGCTAGGTCCAATTCCCCCGGTCCAAGTCAATCGGAGTCGGCCAAGGCCAGGAACCGGATTTGCCGACAGGACGCTGGCGATCGCTGAGATGAGCCGCGCCCGTTCTGGAACCTGAAGCAGCATGCCCACCGCGCTTCGCTCCAACCTATCCAAATGCCGAGCCAGAGCGAACGGAACGCCATCGATCGTTTTGATCGTTTCAAAAACGCCATCGCCAACGGTGAAGCCATGATCAAGAACGCTGACCCGCGCCTCATCGCGATCGAACAGCCGGTCGCCTACCCAGATTTTCATTTTGGCAAGGCTACTTCGCACCCGGCGGCAAGACCAATCAACCGGTCTGCCTTCAATTCAGTCTCGCGCCATTCAGCTCGGGGATCACTTCCCCAGGTGATACCAGCGCCGGTACCAAACCTGAGGATCTCATCGTCGCCTTGCCAGAAGGTGCGTATTCCTACGGCTAGATCCGCGCGGTCACCATCGATCCAACCAATCGCTCCGCAGTAGGGCCCCCTCGGAGAGGGTTCGAGTTCACGAATAATTCTGAGCGCCGACGACTTTGGAGCACCGCTAACTGATCCGGGTGGAAAACTAGCGGAGAAAATTTCCGCCCAAGTGATGCCGTTCCTTATCCTCGCCGTCACATCTGAGACGAGATGAAATAGTCCTGGGTGCTCTTCAACTGCTAGCAGCCGAGGGACCTCAACACTTCCCGTTATTGCAATAGCACCGAGATCGTTTCTAACCAGATCCACAATCATGACATTTTCGGCGGCATCCTTACTTCCCATGTCATTAGCCATGGCACCGGTGCCTTTAATCGGGCTCGAAATTAGATCTTCGCCGTCTCTTCTTAGAAACAGTTCCGG
>Ga0307375_10006595_pt1 | contig 10705 bp, 7 predicted proteins | sample TR1MG_FD_202531 | JGI IMG/M metagenome (GOLD analysis project Ga0307375, IMG submission 202531) | Soil microbial communities from Risofladan, Vaasa, Finland - TR-1 | ecosystem: Environmental > Terrestrial > Soil > Coastal area > Acid sulfate soil | place: Finland: Risofladan, Vaasa | collected...
TCCACGCAACATCGGCAACCCACGCGGTCGCCAGTGGAAATCCAGTTTCCGGCCGGGTAGCTCAGTTGGTAGAGCAGGGGATTGAAAATCCCCGTGTCGGCGGTTCGATTCCGTCCCCGGCCACCAGTAATATCAATGACTTAGGCCATCCTCCGGGGTGGCCTTTTTCATTTGTGGTCTCACTGTGGTCTCAGGCGAGATTCGCAAGCGGTCTCACTCTCCCCGTCCGGACGAATCTCAAAATAGCGATGGTCTCATCCATAACCGCTATCCTCAGACGTATGCCTCGACTAACTCCTTCTGCCGTCATGGATGACCCCCTGTTGCTTGCCTTCGACAAGCTTCCAGAACATCAGCTTCTGACCGCCTCGCAAGTCGCCACCGTTCTTCAAGTCTCTGGGCGTTGGCTTGAAGAGCGCCGGGCCAAAGGGGAGCCGCCGCCGTGGATGGAAGTTGGGAAGCGCATGGTGCGTTATGCAGCCGGACCCTTGCGGTCTTGGTTGAGAGGTCAGCTGCAAACTGCCCCAGCAAGCTCGCATGAGGCTTCACAGCGACGTGCGGCTGATATTGCGGGGTTGGATGAGCCCATCCTTCGGGGAGGGCGTAGGAAGAAGCCTCAGCAATCCAGCTTCAATGCGTTCCTTGCGCATGCGCTTCCCGACCACGAGTGGCCTTTCGCACTCGTCGGCTCACATCAGCGCCCTGTCGATTTCATCGAAGCCCTGACGATGGAGCTCGATGATGAAGTGTCGTGCGTGTGGCTGACACTCGGTGACTACCTGACCAAGCTACGTGATGCTGCTCAAGGGGAAGAGGCAGACGCGCTAGCAGATGATTTGGACGGTGTCTTTCCACAAGCGAAAGGGTCAACGCGACCACGCGACAGGCTTTAGCCACGGGTTCGGGAACAGACATGAATGACGATACGTTCACAGAGAAGCGAGGCGAAGACCCCGATACAGTCAGGCGCCGTGCGCAGTTTGATGCTTACTGGGTAGAGCAACAAACTCGTGAGAGAGCGAATAGCGACAAATACGACAACACAATTCTGACCTACTCCACGGGCGCCCTAGGTCTGTCCGTAGCTTTCATCAAGGACGTCATCCCGCTGGCTGACGCTCACGCTCTGTGGACCCTCAAATTGTCCTGGGTGATGTTCGCGCTATCCCTCTTTCTCATGCTTGCCTCCTTCCCGATAGGGCAAGCCGCCAACCGTCGCAGCATCGAGTTCGCTGAGAAGTATTTCATTGAAAAGAAGGATGACTACTACAACAAAGTTGGCTTGGAAGCCAAAGTGTTGCGTTGGCTCAACCCCCTCGCCGGTCTCGCCTTTTTTTTCGCAGCCGCTCTTACGACTGCCTTCGTTTGGACAAATGTCCACGAACGCCATCTCGTAGCCAGCAACATCACGCTGCCCACAAACACAGCCCCAAAGATGACGGCCACCAACGAAGCTATTGGCTCAACGATGATGCGGAAAGTTACTCAAGCCACCACCACAACTAAGACACGGTCAACGGACGCACTCGCTCCGGCTCAGGCGGGCACTTCTGAAAAAAATTAGCTCGCTGCGCTACATTCAGAGTCTAATCTTTCCCCGCCAAGGTCTCCGCTATGTCAGATAAGAAGTCCTACGCAAATGACGCCATGCCCTCTTCTCTCATGCAGAAGGTCGTGACCGGCAACGCGAATAAAGGCATGCCGAGTGCAAGCATGCCTTCGGCACCGGCACCGGCACCGTCGTCGCCCGCTCCGGCCCCCAGCGCTCCACCTGCTCCAACGAAAAACGGCTAACCCAAGGAACCGCCATCCTCGCGGAGTTCCATCTCGGGTCAGCTCGTAATGTGTCAGCCCCTTCGCAGTTGCCGAAGCCGAAGGCGAAGATAAGAGAACGCCACCCCTGTAAAATAAGAAGCCGCCCCGAAGGGCGGCTACCAGTGCGTCGGCCGTCTTCCATGGCCTGACTTCCTGATGCCGCCAGCTTCTCGCAAGCCGCCAAACCAAGCTATCAGCGCAAGCAAACACGTCATGTAGGCGAACAGCCCACGGCGCGTCATCCTGCTACGGCTCACCAAGCGCCTGCGTTGCCCGGTATCCGCGTGTGCGGCGACACCGGCACATCTTAACGTCCCCTCTCCAGTGAAAAGGCATGAGCCTTCTTTCAATGTGCGTCATTTTAAGGAAAAATGTCTCTTAATAATTAAGAGACTTAAAGAAACATAGAAAATTTATCTTTTACCCCCCTTGCGCGCTCCCAAATATTTGATAGATATAAATTATCAAACACCACTTTGGAGCGCACCGATGTTAAAACTAAATCGTTTAATTTTATTTCTCTTTCTTTCATTATCAGCTTTAACCACTCAGTCTTTTGCTGCGGCACCCACCTGCGACAACGCTTTTCTTTGTGTCAACAATGACCCAACCGTCTCACCAGCCCCAACAGCCACGGGATACAACGCGATAGCTCTGGGCGCTGGAACATCAGCCACAGGAACTGACTCCCTGGCTCTTGGGACTTATGCTCTTGCAGCGAACATCAAAAGCAATGCCATTGGTGCACATTCCCAAGCGCTTGGAGTCTCTTCAAACGCCCTCGGAAACTACGCCCAAGCCACTTCTGATGGCGCAACTGCCCTAGGTGACCAAGCTTATGCAGGGGATTCCGCTTATCCATCAGGCTCTGGAATTGCGGGGGGTCAAGTGGCCATCGGCTCTCAAGCCAGCGCGATGGGTGGTCAAAGCACTGCGATTGGCACGATGGCTTCAGTTTCAACCGGAACTCAACTCTCAACCGCTCTTGGATACGGGGCTTCCGCCATGGCTTCCAATTGCCTAGCCCTCGGGTCAGGCGCGGTTTGCAATGAGTCGAACACAGCCGCCTTTGCCAATGCACGACTCGTGAACATCCAGGGCGGAATCAACCCCTATGACGCGGTTGCCATGTATCAACTTCAAGCAACGGCCTCAGTCTTTGGAGGTGGCACAGGCTTCTTTGGAGGAAATCTTTCCGCAACTTCGTTTTATGTTTATGACCCTTCGACCAATACAACTGCACCCTACGCCACTGTCTTTGACGCTTTCAATGCCGTTGACAGCTCGCTTCAATTTTTGAGCAGTAAAGCGCCAACTCCTGGCCCAGCTGGCCCTGCTGGCACACCCGGTCAAACTGGACCCCAAGGGCCTGTTGGTCCCCAAGGTCCAGCTGGCGGAACTGACCCCTTAGCTGTGCATTATGACAATTCAAGTCAAGCCTCAGTCACGCTCCTTGGCACCCCTTCAACGGATGGTGGCAAAACGGGTGGAACAACCTTGACGAACGTTCATCAAGGTGCGGTCAGCTCAACCAGCACGGACGCCATCAATGGGGCACAGCTGTATGACACCCAACAGCAAGTTGTTGCTGGCATTCAAACAAGCGAGAACTGGGCACAAACCTACACTGATTTCAAAGCACAGCAAACACTCGCCCAAGCCAACTCCTACACCGATTTCAAAGTGGGCTTGCTCAATCGTCGTATGAACGCAATTGGTGCTTTGAGTGCTGCCACAGCCAACGCCGCCGCAGGGCTTGCTGGCATTGATTCGAGGCTCAAAAACCGCTGGGCAACTGGATTTGGTGAAATGGGTGGCATGCACGCTGACACCATCATGTTTCAGCACGTAAACGATTCCGGCAACCAAGCCTTCAACGCTTCTGTCAGCTTCTCCCAAGGCGGCGGAACTTCCATCGGTGTGGGTTACGCGGTGGGCTACTGACGGCCAAAAAGAATCCTGCGCGTGAGAGTGGTGCCTCACAGCCGGGCCAGAGACCTCCATCCTTTCTCCTAGGATGGGGGTTTCGCTTTGGGTGAGGTCAGGATTGTCGGCCTGGTTGCCTTCTAAGGCCCCCCAAAAACCACCAAGTATCCTGATGCCGCTACAAAGAGCAACGTCATCAGAACCATGCCCTGTGCAGAAAATTGTTGCCAGAACGTCAACCGTGCAGCCTCAGAGTAGGGAAGCAGCTCAGGGTGTGGAGACCGCTTGGCTTTCCTCTGTCCGTATGCCGACAACATCCTGGCTGGCCAAGGCTGCAAAGATAGCGCGAGCTTCATTGCTCGCGTGATGTTGAAACCCACGTCATACCCTTCTGGGCGCCCTTCTGCCCTCGCCAGCTCTTCCGCGATTTGCTCGTGAGCTTCGAGTATTGGCGGTAAGTTCTTGGCAATTGAAGTTGTGATGGAAAGAGCTTTTTGGGCTTGGGTTCCCCGATATTGCGACCACAGCCCCATGATCCCAGCCAAAACCAGGACGGAAAAATCAACTCTGAATCCCAGAGCACCCAACAACACCGGGGCTTGGTTTGCATTGGCTGCGAGCGCACCAGCAATCGCGCCCACTGCGGTAAGCCACCAGCCCACAAATTTAGTGATTCGCTTTGAATGCTTCGCTACGGTGATGCTGAGCGACTTAGCAAGCTCCATCTCGCCAAGGGCACGTTTTTGGTCAGCCCAAGCAATAAATTCCGTCTCATTCATTTCATAGTTCCTCCCTTTGTTACCGACGATACGGCATCAATCAACAAGCCTACGACAGCACTTCGAAAATGGCACCACAAAAAGTCTCTCTACAAGTGTAGCGTCAGCGAAGCAAAACCTTGTTGCGAGTCTTCAGTTGCTCGGGGGTCTTGACAGTCTCCTGAGCTTTTTGTTGGGCCTTGACACCTAGCTTTTCGGCCAGTGCTCGCAGCATTTCCTTGGATTTGTCCAAGCTCCGTTGCAGGTTGGTTCTTGCCTGGTCTTGACCGCGTTTGTCAGCGTTTCGGTGCTGCTCACTGACGGATTTCCGTGGGGTCCTGACATGCTTTTCCGGGAGTGGCGCGTCGTCCACACTGCGCCCCATCCGAATCTCTCGAACGCCTTCTTCCAGCGCATTCATCTTCATTCGACGCTCCCCGAACTTGCCCTGCTTTTCCAAGACTTCCAGATCACTGATGGCACCATAAAGGCGATACTTTTGCTTCATGCGAGTGAAAGCAACAAGCTGCAACGCATTGTCCATTTGACCGCTGCCTGCAAGGTGAAAAACGTCGGGCTCACCCTGCCCTTGCGACTTGTGAACGGTTGCGGCGTAAGCGTGCGCGACATGCTTGAATTTGGCTGAGTTGAAAGAGATTTCCTCACCACTCGTGAGCTTGACTTTGACCTTCCATCCGGCCTCATCGGGTGCTTGACCGCCTTCGGGGCGAAGCCGCTGAAACCCAACCACGGTCCCCACTGAGCCATTGATGACGCCAATGTTTTTGTCTTTTTTGCCAAAGCGAACCCTGTCGCCACGGCTGAGCTGCAACTCAGTTGCGCTCTTGCCGTCACGCGCCGTGAAGCTGATTTCCTCAGCGCTGATGTGGCCTGCCGCTTTTCGCTCATCCCGAATGGCGCGGTTGAGCAAAGCGGCTTCATTGTTCGTTCCCGCAATCACAATGCGCTCGTCCACGGTAAATTTTGACGCCATCCAGTCACACGCTAGGGCTTCGGCTGCGTCCTTTTGCGAGTCGAATTCGTGGACGTGTTTGCGTTCTTTCAGTCTCGAAAAAATGCGCTTGCCGATGTCGAGCTGCTCGGCACGGCTTCGCTCGCCTTTCTTCTGCTCAAAAGACTCGTAGAACGCTTCACTTGTCTTCTTGTCTTCCGCGTCTTTTTGGCGGCGAATCTCAGTGAGTTTCGCGTCCCCCAAGGATTCTGAGAGCTGTCGGAACGCTTGACCTTGGCCTACGGGTGAAAGTTGGTTTGAATCGCCTTGAAGGACCAATTTTGCGCCCGCACGGTCGATGTGTGCCTGGACGCGGGCAACATGGTTCGTGGACATCATGCCCGCTTCGTCACCAATCAAGACATGCTTGTCGGTCAGTTGAAGCTTGCCCGAATCCAGCTGTTGGAGAAGGGACATCGAGGAAACTGACTTGATGCATGCTTCGTCAGAGAGCTTCGTTGCTGCGTTCCAGCCTTCCGAAAAGCCAATGACGATTCGCCCATCTGCTTCCCAGGCTGCAACGGCGGCACCGATGGCACTGGTTTTACCTGCTCCCGCAAAACCTGTCATGACCCCAACCCCATCCCCGTTTGTCAGGTGATGGATGGCTGAGACTTGCTCGTCACTCAATGTGAATCCCTTTTCTTTCTGGTATTGCAAAATGGCCTTCTGGACGTCTGTTTTCTCAATCCCATTCGCGGCGTCCCCTTTCCGGTCCAAGGCGCGTGCCATGGACGCTTTCTCTTGCTCGACAATGTGAAGCGCTGAATAGCGCTCCTCACGATGGACCTTGGATGGATTCCGGCTCCACGTTTCCTCAGGTCCTTGCTGGCGCTCCGGGTTGATGATGGCCAGATCGTTTCGGATGAGGAACTTTTCGGCTTCTGCAAGGACTTCTGCTGCGTCCATGCGTCCAATGTTTTCAAGGGCGAGGCGCCCGATGAGCTCATGCTTTGTCCAGACAGCTTCTGTCTTGTGCAAGTCTTCCATGATTTCAACGTCAGTCGAGCGCGTCCCAATCGTCTGTCGTCCAAGAAGCTCGTCAACGCTGAGAACGTCAGGATGAAGCGCTTTGCTGGCTTCAAATTCGTCCTTCCACATGCCGGTCAAGACGTCATATGACGGCTCTTCTTTGGCTCTGCGTGTTGCAAAATTGGCGGCTTGGGCGCTGCCGCCATGCTTCGTCATATGGTCCAGAATCTGGCTGCGGCGCTTGGACGCCTCCAAGCACTCATCAGCGGAAATTCCGTTGATGCCCAGCCAAACGCGCCCGGTTCGCTCATCATCCAAATCCCGCTCCACAATTTTTTCTGTGCCAAATCCTAGGGCTCGAAGTTCTGCGTCAAGCTGGAGCTGTTGGAGGGCTTGGGTCGTGGCTCGAAGACGGAAAAGGGCTTTGGCGTCAAACGTGCCCCACTTCCCGTCCATGCCTTCTGCCACACCATAGACAAGGCAATGCTGGTGAACATCCGGGTCCCAGACTTCTGTTCCCGACTCATCAATTGTGGAGCGCGCTGAAAAGTGGGTGTGGCGGCTGACAACCAGGCCCTTGATTCCGATGACGTCCACGCCTTGGGCTCCACGTCGCGTCTCGACTTCGCGCTCAAGATAAGAAAGTGAGGCGTCCACAGAACGGTCAAGAGCTGCCAAGAGCTTGTCTTGCATTTCAGGGGTAGCTCTCGCGTAAAGAATTGAGAAGTGCTTGGGAGGGCTGAACGTCAAGTCATAGCCCACTTTGTGCCCTCCTTCCCATTTCCAAAGCGGCTTGCCGTCTTTGCCCACGCGTTGCTCACCAGTCTCAGAATTGATGACGGCGACCTTCTTCGCCTTGGCTCCTGCGTTCTTGCACAGTGCGGTTTTGCCGTCAGGCGAAAAGCCTTCCGCTAAGCGGTCCATGTCCTTCATGTCCACTTCTTTGCCTTGAAGGCCAAGCGCTGATGTGCCCTCACCCCACCAACTTGCGGCACATCTTTTTTGACCCTTCGCGTTCATGTAGTAAGACGAAGCGGATTGGAGATATTGAACGATACTTGCGCCGTTTTTCGCGCTCGTGCCCCGTGCCGTGATTTGCGTGATGTTTTGCATGGTGAGTCCTGAAATAACGTCGATATTCCAGATCTACCAAAAATCTAGCAACGCGCAAGGTCAGCGACCTGCATCTCCCTCGACCACACGTTGGCCCGGCCGACGAAGTGCTTACCGGCAGCGGCTCGCTAGGTTAGGATGAGCATCAAGGGACTGGATGAATAAGGAGCTAGACATGACAGCGGATGGACTAGCGATTACCGAACAGCATTTCCTGGAAGGCAAGGCATCGGGAGATGCGGGCCTAGGCGTGGACTCGTGCCCGTATCCTGCTGCTACCAACGAAATTATTCCGCCACAGCAGATACTGATTGCGCGCATCAACTGGATGAGCGGCTGGCGGTTCGCTCGGCACACGGGCTTGCTGCATGCTCGGCAAACGAAGCGAGCTGAGCTCGTTGCGGCCCTTGCCAAGGTGATGCCGCTGCAAGAGGTCTACGCCCAGCACCTTACAACCCTACGCCATGGGTTCTGGCCGAGCCCTTTACGCTATTGGAAAGCAAACAAGGAACTGGAACGGTTGCAGCGGCACATCTGGAAGTCACACGAATACACCTTCCTCCAGGCAATGGCGATTCAACTCTACTTGCCCTTTCATCAAGAGAACTATCGGACCTTCGCTGTCTTTGACGAGCAGGAAAGATTGTTCCCCAGCCAGGACCTGAATGACTGGACCCGCGAGCTAATGAAGCGCCATGGCTACAAACAAAGTGCCGATACATCCCCAGACTTACGGGATTTGGTGGCAGAGTCCGGGGGAAGTGAAGCGATCCACGTCTACTGATCCACGTAGCTAGTGACGTCTGCTTCCGGGTGGTAGCTGGAAGTTAGGTCTTGAACGGAAGAGCCAGCTTTTCTGACTCATCTGGTGCGAGAGTTCGAATGATGGACAAGCTTTGATCAAAGGCTGATTTGGCGTCTTTTTTGCTCTTGAATTTTCCAGCGTGAACGACGCCGTTTCGATGATCGTTGAGCGATTCAATTTTCTTTTGCAAGGATTTTATGTCGCTCCAATTGCCGCGATGTTCGGCCGCTGGTCTGACTAGGCGCTTGAACTTTCCGTCTAAGCCATTTGCGCTCAAGAGCAACGCGTCTACGAATTTCGGCGGTAAAGTGTGCTCTGTGAGCAGAAATTTACGGATGTAGATGTTCGCGGCAATCTCAGCGGAAGTCGCTGCCCGGACCACGCAAGCTGACCAGTCTTTGCGATCAAATTGCTTTAGACCTTTAGTCCAGTTCGACTCAAGTCGTTGATCGTCGGTCCGCTCATCGTAAGGAATTTCTGCGATTTTAGGTTCGCCCACGATGCCACCTCCAAGTTTGTGGTTGTTGCCCCTGAGTCATAACTACCGATTCGACGAACATGGACCTTCACTTATACATCCGCGTGCCTTTTCGACGCCAGCCCCTAAGAATGTCTGTTTCAGGTCACAAGAGCTCCATCGCGTCTATCGCCCGTGACTCATGACGATGTCGTGCTCAACGTGCTGCGTTTTTGGTGGGGTCAACGCTTCGCTCAGCTCCAACGCATGGACGGCCATTTCAGCGATGGGATGCGTCATCGCAACTGCCTGCATAGCAAGAGGGTCTGCTTCAACTTCCACGACTGGAAGCTCGTAACGCGTGGCGCTCAGCAAAGTGCTTTTCGGTGATTTCTCTTCCTCATCCGCTCTTTGCTCTCGCTCCTGGTTGCTTTGCGCTTCGGCCTTTTTGAGTGTGTCTGCCACGGCTTCAAATTCTGGTTTCGCGCCCACCACCTTTCGCTCTCCACCGCCTCGGTGCATGGGGTTCGCTGGTCCAATGGTCCAGCTTGCGGGGACGAAGTTGGGGCGGATGTTGCCCACTTTCATGCCTGGAAAATCCAGCATGAGGGCGTTCTTGCCAATGCCGTTGACAATGGCTCGAATCCCAAAGCCGTGCTTCATGCGCTTGCTTTGGATGGGGCCAAGCTCGCTCGTGAGGTCGCTCGGTTGGACCAAGGCGCGCTGCTCTTCATGCACGCTGGTCGTGGTGGTTCGGTTCGCCCCTTGGCCGGATGAGTTGGCTGTGGTGATGGCCACACGCCGTTTGCCAAAAAGGTCAGCCACGCGCTCACGGGTTTCACCCATGCTCATTTGACACACGATGTGACCGCCAACGAGTGAGCTCAGACTCTGCGCCTGGTTATCGCCCCACGTTTCCTTGACCTGCGACATGTCTTGCACGCCAATGACCGTGCAACAGCCCTTGCTTCGATAAACGGCTGCAAGTGTGTTGATATCGACCTCGCCAGCGGTGGCCGCTTCGTCAAAAACGAACCAAAGAGTCCGGCCAAGTTCGTTGTCGGGAAGGTTGCCAATTTCGGCAATGCCAAGGTTCACCATTGCTGAGATGTAGGCTGCTTGAAGCTCACTGTCTGGCCCCCCTTGGACGATGATTTGCCGGTGTGGGCCTCGGTAGCGGTCCCCACACCATGCACGCATAGAGAAGCGATTTGTTGACCCTTTGATGGGGTTTCCCCAGGCACGGGCCAGAGTCTGGATGTGTCGGGTTTGCTGGGTGAGGGTTGCAAGAACGGATGACGTCGCGGTGGATTTCTCGTCAGCAATCAGAGCCACGGCACTCGGAAAATGTGCTTTCAAAAGCTCCACGAACGGGCCTTGCTCTTGCGCAAGCTTGTGAGCCAGGTCACCCCATCCCCACGTCAACCCACGTTCGTTTTGCAGGGCGATGACGCAAGCAAGAAGAAGCTGCTTTCCAGCGCCCACCCAAAAGTCATCTGTGCCCGTGCCTTTGGGGATGAAGGCGTTGACCAAGACCATCGCGTCAGCGGGAGACCTGCAATCGCGTGCAATGTCCCAAAAGAGTGAACGCTCATCCCAAGGGCTGATGATGTGACCGGGGTATTGACCCGAAAAATCACGCTTTCGGTCGTAGAGGAAAAGGCGCTGATTTCGGGCGAAAATCTGGGCCAAAAGGCCATGGAGAATCTGCGTTTTGCCGGACCCTGCTGACCCATAGATGAGCCAACCCCGCGTGAAGCTTTTCTTGCCCAGACCCAGCCGTGGGTGGAGCTTCATCCAAGGCTTTTTCGTGCTGAGATAGTTGAGCTCACGCTCAGCGTCTTGGC
>Ga0307375_10006596_pt1 | contig 10704 bp, 11 predicted proteins | sample TR1MG_FD_202531 | JGI IMG/M metagenome (GOLD analysis project Ga0307375, IMG submission 202531) | Soil microbial communities from Risofladan, Vaasa, Finland - TR-1 | ecosystem: Environmental > Terrestrial > Soil > Coastal area > Acid sulfate soil | place: Finland: Risofladan, Vaasa | collected...
GGACTCGGAGCGCGAGGACTGACCGGTTTCTTGTACACTGGCGTGGCGCTGCAGCCGGAAGGCCGGGGCGCCCTGAGGGGCTATAGCTCAGTTGGTAGAGCGCTTGCATGGCATGCAAGAGGTCCGGAGTTCGAGTCTCCGTAGCTCCACCCAGGTTAGAGGCCCTTTCCCCGGTCGCGGGGGAGGGCCTTTCGCATTCTGAGGGGCAGTTTGAGGGGCAAGATCGCTACCGGGTCTACCTGCGGGGTCCATCTGGGTGGGTTTGAGCGCCGCGCCGACGGTGGCGTCGCTGTGCTACGCGCGCTGGGCGATCAGGTCCATCTGACTCCGTCGAGGAGTCGGCGGTCGCATGGCACGATGCGCAGGATGTCCAGCGGCCTGGTCCGGGTCGGGTGGACTACTTCGAGCCATTCCACGCCGCCGTATCTGGTCAGGCAGGCCGGTACGGAGGTGAGGTACCGTAACCCGAATCCCGCGAAGTAGGGCGTGTCCTTGTCGCGGATGTCCTTGCCGTGGAGATGACCCTGGCCTGGATCGATGCCGCGCTGCTCCCAGTCAGCGATGACGGCGCTGGCGGCCCGGTAGAGCGGGCTAGACGGGTTCCAGCGGTGCTCCAGGTGCTCGCGGGCATGCGGACTGCTCGCCAGACCATCCGTTAGGGTACGCCGGTCGATTGCGATGGCGCCGCTGCTGACCGCACCGGACAGCGCTTCACGGATGGCACGAGGTATCCACTGGTCGATTCCGTCGAACTGGGGCAGCATCGCATGCCGTGGAGCGCGTCCGGCTGCCTGGTCCGTCCCGATCATGTGGAGGCGTTCTAGCGCGGTCGGCAGCGTGTCCCCTCTGCGCCAGAGCAGCGTCATGTCGAAGTCAGCACGATCCCGGAAGTTGAACTGGAACTGACATCCTCGCCTGCCGCCTGTCATGGCGCGTTTCATCGGGCCGTGCGCGTCGCGCCCGTAGGCAAGGCAGCTGACGATGTGGTCTGCCCATCGGTCGTCGCTCGCGAGTTCGACGTTGAGGTCGACGTCATGTGGTTCGAGTGCGCCGCGGGCGAACGAGCCGAAGATGTACAGCTCGGTCACTAAGCTGAGCGGCCACTCGGCCGGGCTCTCATCAAGTGCCCGCAGCACATGCTCGACTAGATCCACCGCACGTTCCCGCTTCATCACACGAGTGTCGCACCGTGGTTCTGCCAAGACCATGTGCGCGTGAATATGCCATTGGTGGGCGAGGGAATTGGGCTCGGGCCTGTACTGGAGCCTGTCCGCTATGTCTGCCGCGAGCTGTCCTCGTAGGCAGCGAGTGCCTGATTCAGGAGAGGTACGGCGGACCTCGGCGCGAGCTTGTACCGCTGTGCCACCGCGTTGTCCCAGAGGGCCTGGAGGACGTCGCAGAGATGCTGGCGCATCTCGGGCGTGACGTGAATGTAGACGGCGTCCATGCCGGACATGGCGTGGCCGCGACGGTCCATCTGGATGACCTTGCTGAGGTCGGTGCTGTCGAGCCAGGTGGAATGGGAGTGCCGGTCGTCGTGGGGCTTGAACTAGCCGGTCAGGTTCGGCCAGGTGCCGTCTGCCATGTCGGCGGCGCTGACCTTGCGGTTGCCCTGGCGGATCGGGATGCCCGGCCAGGGCCCGGCGGTGACGTAGACGGGTCGGCGGACGCTGTTGCGGGCCGGGTGGAGTCCCTCGGCGGCGGGGGTGAGGTAGCGGTCGGCGTAGTTGGAGCGGCGGGGGTGCCCGTGCTTGGGGCCCAGGAATAAGTAGTTCGGCGCGGTCTGGTCGGCTCCTTTGCAGGACGGGCGGCCGCTGGTCCGCGGGCAGGCGCAGATGCCCCGCTTGTTGTCCAGCGCCCACCGCAAGAGGTCCGCGAGGAACGGCGGCAGGTCCAGCACCCGGTAGGACCCGTCCTTGGGGGCGGACTTGCAGACCACGCCCTCGATTTCCCGCAGCTGCCAGTCAACGGCATAGGTGGCGATGCCGTTATCGGGAAGCTGTAGCGGCGAGTCGGCGCCTTCCCATCCCTCCACGGCCAGGAGTTCTCCCCAGCGGACGCCGGTCCAGGCGGCGAACACGTTCATCACGAAGTCGGTGTCGTGCCCGGAGAGCAGGGCGCACCGCTCGGCTAAGCAAAGAGCCTGGAGCGGGGTGATCACGTTCGAGGTGGCCGGCTGGGCGGCGCGGGCGGGTGCGCGTCCCTTGGCGCGCTTGGCGCCGCGGCGTCCCTTGCGTCGCTCGGCCAGGTTGCGGTCGATCTTTCCGGCGTGGACGGCATCGCAGAGGATGGTGATCAGCAGGGACCGGGCCGCGGAGGCCACCGACCGGGCGTACGGCCGGCCCTGGGTGTTGATGCGCTTGGGGATGGACCGGTCCCAGGCCTCGATTTCCTCGAAGGTGAGCGAGCCGATCTCGCGGCCCTGGAACTCGGCCAGGATGTGGAACTCGACCAGGTACCGGTAGTACGAGCGCGTGGTCGGCTCGATGTCGTCGAGCATCCCGGTCCAGGCGTCGATCCAGTCCTCCAGCAGCGTCCTGGGCCCGGACCGGTCCCGCCAGGTGCCCTGTATCTGCTGGGTGACCTGTGCCGTGGCGTCCGCGCGGGCCTCCTCAGCATCGTCGTAGAACGCGGTCCGGTACTTCTGGCCGCCGAACCGCCAGACGTACCTGGTGCGGCCCTGACGGCCGGTTTCCGCCCACGGCCTGGGCCTGCGCTTAGGCGTCATTCGCCCGCCTCGCTTCCTCGGTCGGCGCCACTGACGGGGCCTCGTGCGTCGGTCAGTCGTCGGCCGTGCAGCCGGGCGGGTGCCAGCGGGCGTGCCTGCGGTTCGGCCTTCATGCGTGATGACCGTTCTCGGACTTGCCGCTGCGTCCGCGCGGTGCGCGGGCCCGCCATCGGTCGCCTGTGCTCGCGCTGTGCTGGGGTGCCGGGCGGCGGCGCGTGGTCGGCCGGGGCGTTGCTCCCGGCGTGGCTGCGTGAGTTCGGGGCGGCGGCGGGCAGGTCTCGCCTTCGGCGATCTCCCGCAGGTCGCCGAGCGTGAACAGGATCCTGCGGCCGTTCAGGTGGAAGGGCACCTGCCTGCGGTAGGCCCTCGTTCTGAGCGCGCATTCGGTCATGTCCATCAGGCCGAGGCTGCGGAGCACTCTGGCCGCCTCGGCAGGGGAGAACACCTGGAGAAGATCGGGCGCGCTCAGATCGGCGGCGGTGGCATCCTCGCTCTGCGAGGCAGGGTGATCCGGTCGATAGGTCCCGCCCGGAGAAGCCACGCAGGCCGATAGGTCTGCTCGGTGGTGCGCAGGCTCGGCAGCCCTTGGCTGCGCGGGTCTCTCGCTGGGCCGGTTCGTCACATAAAATAGGCTACTATGTAGATGTGGCACACGCCAATTCGTTTTGCGAGGCGGCTGCGGCCCGCGACCGCGCCGGTGCCACAGGCGCGAGCGGGTGGTCGCGGGATCTTCCCGCGCGCTCGTGCGCGCCAGGGTCGCGTCGGGCGCCTGGCGTTGCCGGATACGTACTTTCACGGAATCGGCTATATTTACCGCTGTGGTGAAACAGCTAGGACTGGTGAAACTATCGGGTGCCTTCGAGGCCAGCGCGTTGCGCATCCTCCGGGCGATCCCCGGTCTGGCAGTGAGAGCCGAGCCTGCGGGAGCGGATTCCGGCGCGGACGCCGTCCTGGAGTTCGCCGGCTCCGAGGCGCAGGTCGTAATGCAGGTCAAGAAGCGTGCCAGCGCAGCCACCGCCTGGCAGCTTGTCCACCAGGCCGACACCCGGCCAGACACGCCGATTCTCCTGATCGCGGAAGAATCAACTGCGGACGCGAGGGAAATCCTGGCCGGGCACGGGATCGCGGTTGTCGATGGCCAGGGGAACGCGCATATAGAACTGCCCGGCCTCCTCGTCCACATGGAAGGCCGCCGCTCCCGTCGGCAGGCCCGGCCCGCGCGGCTGACCGGCAAAGCCGGAGTCGTCGCCCAGGCGCTCCTGCTGGACCCGGAGCGCGGCTGGCATGTTCAAGAACTCGCCGAGCAGGCCGGGGTCTCGCTGGGCCTGTCGCACCGTGTCCTGGCCCGGCTGGCGGCCGAGGGCATCGTTGCCGACGAGGGTGCCGGCCGGGAGCGCGTGCGGCGCGTGAACAGGCCTGCGGCCCTTCTCGACCTGTGGGCCGAGGAGAGCACCTACCAGCCCACGCGGACTCTCGCGTACCTCCTGGCGCAAAGCCCCCGGCAGCTCATCAGCGAACTCGGCCACAGCCTGGGCCGCAGCGGGATCAGCTACGCGCTGACCGGCGCAGCGGCAGGAAGCCTGATCGCGCCATTCATCACAGCCGTCCCGGTCGCCGAGGTATGGGTGTCCGCCACGATGGCCCCGGAGCAGCTTCACGAGGCGGCCGGGGCCGAGCCCGTCGCCGACGGCCAGAACCTCGTCTTCCTCCAGGCCAAAGACGACACGCCGCTCGCCTTCCGCGAGCAGGCCGGCGGGCTCTGGGTAGCCAGCCGCTTCCGCCTCTACGCTGACCTGCGGCGGGATCCCCGCCGCGGCCGCGAGCAAGCAGACCACCTACGCCAGGAAGTGATCGGGTTTTGAGCCGCACGCACTACACCGACTACAACGACGAAACGACCGCTCGGTGCGAGCGCGCCTTACTGACGCTGCTCGGCGACGTCGGTCCCTGGCGCGAGCGCATCTACCTTGCCGGGGGACTGGCCCCCAGGTACCTGACCGGCCGCCTGCCCGAGGGAGCGCGAGCCCACGTCGGCACCACCGACGTCGACCTCATCATCGGCCTGGCTGTTGCCGACGAGACCTCGGAGACCTACCGCACGCTCCAGAACAACCTGGAGAAGGCGCAATTCCGGCAACGGGAACCGAGTTTCCGCTGGTCCCGCAACGTCGATGGCGTGACCGTCCTCGTCGAGTTCCTCTGCGAGACTGATCAGGTCGAGGCAGGCCGGATCTTCCGCCCCAGGGGCGAGTTCACCGGATCGAAGCTCGGCGCCTTCAACGTCCGCGGCGCCCAGTTCGTCCGCCAGGACTTCATCGAATGCGAGATCGAGGGCGAGCGTCTGGAGGGCGGCGGCCGGTCCCGTGTCACGCTACGGGTGGCGAACGTCCTCCCATACGTGGTCCTCAAGATCTTCGCGTTCCAGGACCGCCACGAAAACAAGGACGCTTACGACCTGGTCTTCACGCTCCTCAATGGCGAGGGCGGCCCCCGCGCGTCCGGAAGCGCCGCAGCAGCAAGCGCCGTTGCCCAGCATGCACAGGTGACCGAGGCGGTAGCGCTCCTCGATGAGCGGTTTCGGGATGCCGCCCTGGACGGGCCGATCGCATACGCGTCGTTCCTCGCCACCCCGGACGACGAGGGTGAGAAAGCGAGACTCCGCCGGGAGGCGGTCGCCGCCGTCCGGGCGTTCCTCAGCGGCTTCCGCGAGGGTCGCTGAACCCGCGAACTGGCGTCGGCCCGTCATGAGTGCCGGCGCGGGTGCGCTACCTCAACGGCTGCAGGTACCCGTGGGCTTGGAGTCCTGTGATGTGGTCGCGGATGGCGCGCGGCCGCTGTCCGCCGCGGATCAGGATGCCGCATTCGATGTTGGATTCCATAGCACGGCTGGTGAGGTTGGCGCTGGTGACGAGCGCGATCCGGTCATCGACCACGATGATCTTGGCGTGCAGCGCCGCCCCATGCGGTCGCTGGCTGGCCGGCCAGCGCAGCCGGACAGCATGCAGCCCGGGGAACGGCGTGCCGTTCGCGGTATAGGAAGGATTGTCTGCCGGGTTCTCGGCCAGGAGGGCGATCTCGACGCCGCGGCCGGCGGCTTCGGTCAATGCCGCGTGAATAGCGTGCTCGGTGCGGGTCGCGTAGCTCACCAAGAGGATCTCGCGGCGGGCTTCGTGGATCAGTCCGATGACCGCGGCGGCCGTGAGGCGACTGGTGGTGATGCCGGACTCGGGCCCGGTCCAGACGACGTCAATGCTCTGGCGCCGGCCGGCCCGCTCGACAGCACGGGCCGCTCCGGTGAGCAGGCCGGCGAGGTAGGGGTCTTCGCCGGTGAGCCGGGTGAGGAGCTGGTCGCAAACGTCACGCAGGACGGGCGCTGGCGTGCGGGCCCGCAGCTGCCGGACCGCAAGCGGTCCGCCGCTGGCGGCGCGGGCGAGCCGGCGTACGTCGGGGCCGGGGAGTTCCTCGGCGATCCGGCTGGCCCAGTCCGCGGCATCCGCGGTCACGGGGTGAACGCGAGGCCGTCACCGGTGAGGTCGGCCAGGACGGCCCGGTCGAGCCAGCGGTTGTTGGTCTCGCAGCTGGTCTCGGAGGCGAACAGGCAGGCGTGGCAGGCTGCCCCGTGCAGAGCTGCGGAAGGGTCGATGGGGACGTGCTCGGCGCACAGCGGGTCAGATGAGCAGTGCAGGGCGTCGTAGAACGCCTGGTGCCGACGGTCAGCGGATCACCCATGCTCACGTAGTCCACGACCGCCGAGGGCAGATCGCCGGGCAGGCCGAAGGTCTGATAGCTCGTGCTGACCATCGGGTTCTGCATGTGCTGGACCGCTCTCAGGATCTCCAACGCGCCCGACACTGTCTCCAGCGCGTCCTCTCGCGCCCCGGCACCAGCGACTTCGGCAACGGCGGACCCGCTGAGGACGGAGACCCGGTCATCGAGCCATGCCCGGAAGGCCGGATCGTCAATCGGCTTGCCGTCGCGCGGCATCGCGTCAATCAGCTTGCGCGCGGTTCCGGCCGGTAGAAAACGCACAGGTCCAACCTGCCAGGCGTGAGAGACACCCAGGCCGGGCACGGGCAGGAGCACACGCGAGCCTGAACCCGCGGACAAGGCAGGGACATTCCCCGGATCTGTCATGGCGCAACATCCGTACAAGGCGATAGCCGACGTAACTTGGCAGTCGGTCGCTGCCGTGGTCGCGAGCCGGCTGAGTCGATCAGGATGGCATAGCCGGGCGCGGGGAGCACGTTAATATTGTCATTTCCGCGACAGTTGTCGTCGGCGGCCGAAAATGGCTCTGGCACAGTTTCCGGGGACGTGTTAACGGCGAGCTTCACACGACGGCTCGCCGTGTCGGCAGCATGCGAAGGCAGAGGTTCACCACGTGGATGATGTCCTCGGCCTCCGCGGCGGTATACGGGATCGGGCGGTGCGCGGTCGCGTTCCGGAAGAGCAGGAACGCTCCCTTGTCGTAGTTGTAGACGCCATCCAGTTCGCCGCGCGTGAGATGGCCCATGAAGCCGTCGGTCGGGAGCGTGATCGCGGAGCTGCTCGACGGGCCGAGCACGCGGGTCACGAGGCGATCGCCTGACAATCCGATCGCGGGATCGACATTGCCGACCTCGCGGAGGACGTCCTCGAGGTAGATGAAGGCGTCACGGACGGCGCTGCCGAAGTGCTGCGCCTCCCAGGAGGCTGTGACCGCCTCGACCAGGCCGGTGTCGAGAATCTGGCGGCCCCAGGATTCGACCGCCGCGATGACGCCCGGCAGGTCACGCTCCCGGATGTCGATGATGTCCGGCGCGTATCGTTCCGGCTTCTGCTCGCGATGGTAGCGCTGGAGCCAGTGGAGATGGCGGGCGAGAGAGTTGAAAGCGCCCGTCGGCCCGGCGCTCACGTTCTCTTGCAGGTCATCGAGGACTTGCCTGATCGCTGCCACGCGGAGGGTCACCTCGTCGGCGGGAGCGTCTGCCTCGACACGGGCGAGCAGGATGTGGACCTCTGACACGACGCTCGATAGCTGGCGATAGATGGAGATGCTGAGCACGCGTCGATTATCGGCTGGAAGTGGCTGCTCGGCCATAGCCGCCAGCAAGCGGGAGCTTACGGTGCGGCCGGCCACGCCTGCGACCCGCTCTCAGATACGGACTTCCCGCCGCGGCGCCGACCCGTAAGCCATAGTACGCGCTGGCTGAGCCGCCCGGACTGACGCCGCCCAGAACGGGGCGTTCTGGGCGGCGTCAGTCCGGGCGGCCGGCCGTCATGGCAACCGCAAATAGTCGGCGATATGTAGCGCTGTGCGGTTATCGACACGGTTGCCCTCTGTAATGAATGAGGGGTCCTTCGGGCCCTTTGACCACGCGCGATCACGGATTCACGCGGACTGGTCGGTCGCGTCGCGTTGGCATCGTAAGATCAGCGTGTATGCACATCAGATGGCTTGCGGCTCAGCATCGGCCTCATTTGCCACACCCATCGTGGAGGCCGGTTGGTGCAAGTGGCCGCCCAGTTGCCTGGCTCTGGGTTTCACCTGGGCGCGATAGGCCGTCGGGACCAGGTCGACTGCTGTTGTGATGTCGCCCTCCAGGACGTAGAAGTGCGGACTGCTCAGCACGTCGTAGACACGGTAGAGCTCGAAGGACTGCGGGTGGCACCGCGCGAACTCCAGCTCCGCCGAGGAGATATAGAATGGCGTCTGTGCGCCAAGCGCAGTGCTCTTGACCTCGATGTGTCGCTCGCGGCCGTCCTGGCTGAAGGACAGGATGTCGTAGCCGAGCCCGTCGCCGTCCTCGCGGGCCACCCAGCGCACCGCGTCGGCCAGGCCGGGATGGCCGTTGTGGCGGAGCCATTGCCGCTCGAACGCGACGACCAGCTCCTCGCCGAGGGCGCCCAGCCGCCGGTTCTCCTCCTGCAAGGAGCCATAGTCGATATGCCGCCCGCCGCGCTCTCTTGGGGGCGTCGGCGGAATCTCAGTCTGACTCAGGTTCCCTGTCGGCGAGGTCAGCGGTGTGGCACGAAGGCCAGCCAGCACTTTCGGTTCCGTAAGGCGGCGCTGGATCTCTGCCGCAAGGGCGGCCTGATAGTTCCCGCGGGGCTTATACCCGCGGATGTAAGGAAGTCCTAGCTCGATCATGGCTGCGCTGATGTTCGAGTGCTTGAACTCGACGGCTTGCGGACTCCGGCTCGGATCAAGTTTCGTCAGCAGCGCCCGGCGGTGCTCGGTCTTCGAGTAGATCTCGCCGGCGGCTTCGGCTGAGAGCATCATCAGGTAATCCCCGACAGTAGCTCTGACCTCTTCATCGCTCCACTCGGCGCCAGGGTTAGCCATTCCGGTACTTTATAGCCATCCGCATGAACGGAGCTATTCTCAGCGGCAATATGTTGTCCTATGGCCGTTTCCCGGCAGTCGGCCATCGCGAGCAAGGGCTGAACTGCTAGTGTCCGGCCGTCCCCGTACGGTGGGCAGTGTGGAGATCCTCCAGTTGCCCGAGGCCATGACGCCGCCTCCGGCCCTGCTCTGGTCGGTCCTGGCCCGGAACCTCGGCGAGCAGGGCGCGGCCGGCCGGACTGCGCTGGCCTGGCGGTGGGCGCTGACCGGGGCCTTCCCGTCCCCGGTAACCCTCACCACGGCCACTGGCCGGGTGCCGAGCCGCGAGGAGATCCTCATCGAGGCGGCGGCCCCCGCCGAGCTAGCCAGATCAGAGTCCGATCCTGGCGGCCAGGTTATGCAGGCCCGTTTCGCCCTGGAGTGGATGTCCGGGAAGATTGATGCCCTGCCGCTGTGGAACGGCGGTGCCCAGGAGTTGCCCGTGACGGACAGCGCGGCCTTTCCGCTGGCTTGGGGCCAGATGGAGGCGACGTACTTCTGGGCATTACTGGCGCAGCGGCATTGTCATCGGGCTCACGATTCCGCTCCGGGCGAGAGCGGGCTGGCTTCCGGCTGGGCCTGCGGCGTGATGGATTTGCTGGCCTGGGTCTGCGGCGAAGCGGGTGAGGGCCCACTGTCGGGGCGCCGCGTGCTCGGGCGTCCGACCCTGTACGAGGTCTCGCTGGATGCCTGCCGGGCCGTGGCTGGCGTTCAGATGGCCCGCGAGGCCGGTGACCTGGTGCGTGCCCGGCGCATGGAGGCCGTCATGGAGACGTTCCTGTGGCTGGCGGGATGGAGCCAGCTTCCTCCGGTCGACCGGCACGGGCACGGCAGTTTCGAGGACTGCCCGGATCGGGACGCTCCATGCGGCTGCGACGCCGCCGGCCGATGCCTCGGCCAGGGCTGCAAGGCGTGCTCGCGGTTCGCGTGCGTCCACGGATTCGGCCAGGAAGCGCAGCACGCCACCGCTGAGGCCACTAGCGGGGATGACCCCCGCGAGCGACCAGGCCAGCAGCTCGCTGAACGCGGCCTCCCTCGCTATCGGATCGGCCATCAGGCAGGACGTATCCTCCCCGCCAGCTATCGCGGCGATCACGAGGTCGCACCAGACGGCAACCTCGATGTCCGCGGTGAGACGCGGCACCGCGTCCGCGTCCGCGAGTACTCCCTTCAGTCTTTCGATGTCGGGGAACGGGACCGGCGCCAGCGGCGCTGAGCCCTGTTCCCGCGCCCGGATATTGTCCTCATTGACCCCCAGCGTGCTCGCCAGGCTCGCCTCGTCAAGGTTCGCCGACAGGCGCGCCCCGCGCAGCACGGCTCCGCTGATAGCTCCCGGGCGGGTTAAGTCGTGGACGCCCCGGCCTGGTGCCGTCCCGGCGTTGCCGGCCAGTCGGTCCAGCGGCATTGCCGTGAGTCGCTGGCCGGCATGATGCCGTCGGCGGTGCGGGTCCTCGCAGCGCTTCATCATCATGGTCGCTCTACCGTCCGTCGCCGATGTGGCGGGTGCCGTCGCCGGGCACGTGCGGCGCAGGCCAGCGCTGCCCGGAGCCGGCCAGAGCCTTGCCGCAGCTAGCGCGAGCGCGAGACTCGGGGATCTCGACATACAACCCGG
>Ga0307375_10006599_pt1 | contig 10700 bp, 3 predicted proteins | sample TR1MG_FD_202531 | JGI IMG/M metagenome (GOLD analysis project Ga0307375, IMG submission 202531) | Soil microbial communities from Risofladan, Vaasa, Finland - TR-1 | ecosystem: Environmental > Terrestrial > Soil > Coastal area > Acid sulfate soil | place: Finland: Risofladan, Vaasa | collected...
ACGCCGCCCGGGCCGCCGAGCTGCGCGAGCGCCGCGTGGGCGAGGCCCGCACCCTTGACCGGCTGGGCAACCTGCGCCTCGCCGTGTTCCTCGCGGCGGCTCTGCTCGTGGCGCAGTGGGCCACCACGGCCACGCACCGCGCGGCCTGGCTCGCCACCGCCCTGCTCACCACGGCGCTGTTCGTGATGCTCGTGCACCTGAGCCGGCGCGCCAGGGAGCGGCTGCAGCGCACCGACGATCGCATCACGCTCGCCGACGAGGGCGGCCACCGTGTCGCCCGCGCCTGGGCCAGTCTGCCCGTGCGCGACCCGCAGGGGCCGCCCGCCGGCCACCCCTACGCCGCCGACCTCGACGTGTTCGGCGAGGGCTCGCTCGCGCAGCTCATGCCGCCCATGAGCGTCGTGCCGGGCCGCAGTACGCTGCGCGACTGGCTGCTGGCGCCCGCCGATCCCATGCGCATCCGCGCCCGGCAGCAGGCCGTGGATGAGTTGCGCGCCCAGTGGGAGTTCCGCGACGAACTCGTCATGGCCGGCCGGCGCGTGACGGTGAACGCCGAGGGCGCATCGCGACTCACGCAATGGGCCGCCGCCGACGGATGGCTGCTGGCCAGGCCCGGGCTCATCGCGCTGAGCATCGCCATTCCCGGCGCCACGATCGCGCTCATCGCGGCGCAGGTGGCCGGCGTCGTGGCCCAGGCGTACTGGATCGTGCCCGTGCTCGCCGGGTTGGCGCTCTCCGCGCGCCACGGCAAGGCGCTCTCGGCCAGCTTCGCGCCGGTGGTGGGGCGCGCCACCATCCTGCGCCGCTACGCCCGCATGGCACGCCTGGCCGCCGATGCGGAATTCCAGAGCCCGGCGCTCGTGTCCCTGCGGCAACGACTCACCGCGCCGCCGCGCTCGGCGCACGCCGCCATGCGCGCGCTCACGTCGCTGGCCGACTGCACCGAACTGCGCCTGTCGCCCATGCTGTACTTTGCCGTGAACACGCTCACGCTCTGGGACTTTCACGTGGCCCACCTGCTCGAGCGGTGGCAGCGCACCTCGGGGCGCCACGTGGGTGAGTGGATGGAGGCCCTCGGCGAACTGGAGAGTCTGGCGGCGCTCGCCACGCTGGCGTTCGAGAATCCTGACTGGGCCTTTCCCGAATTCGCCGGCCGCGCGAACGCCGCCATCGAGGCCGAGGGCCTCGGACATCCGTTGCTGGCCGCCGACGTCGGTGTGCGCAACGACGTGCGCGTGGGGCCGGCGGGCACGATCCTCGTGATCACCGGCTCGAACATGGCGGGCAAGAGCACCCTGCTCCGGTCCATCGGGCTCAACCTCGTGCTCAGCCAGGCCGGATCGGTGGTGTGCGCGCGGCGGTTCGTGCATCCGCCGGCCACGCTGCATACGAGCATGCGGGTGCAGGACTCGCTGGAGCGCGGCGTCAGCTACTTCATGGCCGAGCTGGAGCGGCTCAAGGCGGTGGTGGACGCCGCCGACGCCGTGCCCCCCGATGCGCCGCGGGTGCTCGTGTACCTGCTGGACGAGATCCTGCACGGCACCAATTCGGCCGAGCGTACGATCGCGGCGCGCCACGTGCTCACCCATCTCGTGGGCACCGGCGCCCTCGGGGCCGTGACCACGCACGATCTCCAGTTGGTGGATGCGCCCGAACTGGCCGCCGCGGCGCGGCACGTGCACTTCCGCGAGCAGTTCTCGCGCGTGAACGGTGCGGCGTCCATGACCTTCGACTACCGGTTGCGGCCCGGCAAGGCGACGTCGAGCAACGCGCTCAAGCTGCTCGAACTCGTGGGGTTGAAAACCGCCGACTGACCGGTGGCGGCGCGCCCGCTACTTGCGGCCCGCGCTCCGCGTGTACACGTCGCGACCGAAGCCCACCAGCCCCGGCTCACCCGCGAATCCGAGGTACGGCAGCCCGAAGATCTGCTCGACGCTCTTGAGCATCGCGTAGTGGTTGTACGGTACGTCCGACACCGTGCCCGCCGCGATGAATGGCGATAGCAGCACGGTACCCGTACGCCCACCGCCCGGACCGCCCGCGCCCGGCGACGCCGTATTCGGCCCCGTCGGCTCGTGGCAGCAGGCGTCCTTGTCCGCACTCGGCGCTTCGTCGAAGGTGATGATCAACAGCCCGTCGCGACGGTACGCCGGCGAGTTCGTGATGCGCGGCACCCACTCCCGCAGGAAGGTGTTGATGGATTCCAGCCCGCCGGGTTCGCCGTTGCGGCAATGCGTGTCGTGGCCGTCGTGGCACAGGTTCGGGGCGACGTACGCAAAGTTGGGCGTCGTGGCCACCGACTGCAGGTCGCGCGCGAATCCGGTGAGCGGCACGACGTTGGTATGGCATGCCGCCGAGTCGATGATGGCGTGAAAATACACGAACGGGTTGTGCTTGGCGGCGTACTGGTCGGTGGGCGTCGCCCGTTCGGTCACGTCAGGAGCGCCGATGGGCGCGTGGGCACAGGTGGCCGCCTCGCGCGATGGGTCCTTGCCCATGTCCTCCAGGTACGCCTTCCAGGTGCGCCCGCTGGCGGCCAGCTGGTTGGCGATCGTCGGCACGTGAGCGGGATACACGCACCCGTGCCCCACCGGCTGGCCGCCCGGAGCCATACCAGTTTGCTCAAACTCCACGTATCGCTCGCAATCGCCCTGGGTGTCGGGATTGGGCGCGATGCCGGCCACCATCGCGATGTAGTTGTCCAGGCTCGCGTGCCCGATGCCGTAGTACTGCCGCAGGAAGGCGCCCGCCTTGACCAGCGTGTCGGCCAGGTAGGTGGCCGGCGTGCCGGCGCCGAACGTCGTGGTGAACTCCTTGTTCTCGAGCACGATCACGAACACGTGGCCGATGGCGGGCACGCCCGCCGGCCGCTGGGCGCGCGCCGGCGACGCGAGCGCAAGGAGACCGCATGCGGTGAGGGCGCCATGGTGGATACGGCGGACGACGCTTGACATGGATGGCTGCGCGGTAACGGTGGATGGTGCCGGCGCGTGCGCCGGGACTATGGTGTGAGCCCGAGTTCCTTCTGACGTGCGTGCACGGCGTCAATGAACCGCTGGGCATCTTCTGGGCGGAAGATGTCACTCGACGACTTGCCCTCCACGTTCGTGTTCTTGAACAGCACGTGGTTGCTGCCGCTCTTCCAGTCGAACACGAAATGTCCGTTGTCGAACCGGATGTCCTTGAGGTCGGCCAGCGGGAACTCGGCGTGCGTGCCGATGGCGCCGGCCACGGTGCTCTTGACCATGCTGGCAATGCTGCCGCCCAGCCCCGAATCGGAGGTGCGCGACGAGTCCAGCCCGCGGCGGATCTTGGCCACCATCATCGGCGACAGGCCGGCCGAGATCTTGTTGCCGAGCAGGAGCACGTCGAGCGTGCTGTCGGCGCTGTAGACCCGCAGGTCGCCCGGTCCGAGCGAGTCGGGCGGCGTGGCCAGTCCGCTCAGGTGCAGGTTCTCGTGCCTGGGCATGAGATGGTTGCGCGCCCAGTTGCCGACGTACGCGAGCACGGCCACCACGAGTAGCAGTTGGATGCCGCGTCCCGCCCACTTTCTCGATGTATCGGACATGCGCCCTCCCCCAAAGGATCATCGCACGATCACGGCCGGCTCCGGAAACGTAAACAGCCCCATGGCGGCCGGCCAGCCATCGTCGCCCGCGCACTCGGCGGGCGGCAACGCTGGCTCCGCTCATGGAGCCGTACGGATTTCAGGGGGCCAAAGTTCCGATGCTGGCCCTGGGGCTAGGACGTTACGGGACCCAGGTGACCGAGCCGGTCCCGGTGCCGAACCAGAAAGCCGCAGCCCAGTTAGTCGACACTGGGTTCGGCGTCGTGAGTACCACTGACGACGAAGCCCCGGTCAGGCTCAACAGATAGTTCGGAGCCGGGGAATACGGCCACAGCGCGTACTTCCACGACAGGTACGTCATCCCGTACGTGCCCGTGGACCGCGCCACCTCCAGCGGCGTCGCCGTGCCAAAATTCCGGAACGTCACGCCATCGAACTGCGTGTACGCGCCGCCGTCCACCAGCTTGAACAGCGTGCTGTCGAACACCAGGCGCCGCGTGAGTGTGCCCGGCACATTCACCCCCGCCGCCGTGAGCGTGTACCCCGTGCTCGTGAACCTGGCGGAGTCGGCGGCGCCCACCACCAGCTGCAGCGTGGAATCCACGAACACGTTGGAATTGAGCTGCATGCCCGTGAGCGGCTCGTTGTTGGCCGCCGACAGCGTGCCGAAGTGCGACCCGGCGCCGCCCGTGCCCGGCGACGCGAACGCGATGGCCTGCGCCGTGGTCGCCGAGAACTTGGTCACGTGCGCGCCGCTGGCCGCGAAGCTCGTGCCCGAGTTCGTGGCGGCCTGCGTGAAGTTGCCCTGCAGGTCGAGCGTGCCCGCCGTGAGCAGCCCACTGGTGGAGCCGCCGTCGAACAGCGCCGGGCCCGCCACCTGCAGCGTACTGTTGGCATTGGCCATCCGGAGCACACCGGCGCCGCGCGTGATCAGCGAGTCGCCCACCCACACCGTGAGCGACGATCCGTTGCCGACGCGCAGCGAACCGGTCACCGTGACGCGGCCGTTGATGTAGATGCTGCCGAACGCCCCGTACGGCGCGATCGTCGCGCTGCCCGTCACGCGGATGGACTTGTAGTTGAACCCGCCCAGCCCCGCGGCCAGCGAGTCGGCGATGATCTGCCCGCTACCCGTGTACACCGCCGTGTCGGGGCTGAACGACCCGGTGTCGGAATTGATGCCCGCCAGCTCGAACGCGTTGGTGGTCACCGCGCTGCCGCTGCCGCCGTAGAAGTTGCCGCCCACTTTCAGCCGTCCAGCGCCACCGCTCAGCATTGCGCCGGCGGTCAGATACGCATTCCCATTCACCCGCGCCACCGTGGCCAGCACGTGCGAGCTGTCTACCGTCAGGGCGCCGAAGCCCGACGCCGTGGTGTCGCCGAACAAGATCGTCGCGCCCTGGCCTGCGAGGAACGTTTTCGCGGCCGGCGCCTGATTGAAGTACCCGGCGCCCGGCGCGCCCCATACCTGATAGTTGCCGCCCACGCTGATCACGCCGCTCGTGAGCGTACTTATGCCGGCGCTCTGCGACGCCCCGTAGTTGCCGCCCACCACCAGGCTGTCACCGACGATCAGCGAATCGGCCGCGTGGGTCATGGCCAGCGCGCCCGTGGATCCGAGCGTCGTGCCCACCAACGCCTCGGGCGTCGTCACCGTGTGCCCGTTGAAGTTGTAGGTGCCGTCGTGGACGTAGAACATCGTACTCGCAGTCACCCGGCCGATCTGCGTGATCGGGCGCTGGCTCTCGTAGCGGCACACGCGGCCCATGAGCGTCGCCGTGGGTCCCGGCCACTGCACGGCACTCCCCCACGAGCAGGTGATGCCGCCGGACAGCGTGTCGGTCTGCAGGTTGCCGTGGACCTGGAGATTCCAGCCACCCAGATCGAGCACCCCGCCCGCCCCGATCGTGAGACTCTTCACCGAGCCGCTGTCGGAGCCGATGGTCAACGTGTCGCCGGCCGGAATGATCGCGTCGGTCGTGCTGTCGGGAATGAGCGCGAACGAGTTGTTCCAGTTGCCGTACGTATCCCACGTGCCGTGGTTCGGCCCGGTATAGGTGAGCACGTTCGGCCACGACGTGATCGCGCCACCGCCCAGCACCTGGATCAATCCGCCGTTCAACGCCGGCGTGTTCACCGACATCGACAGCGTGTCGGCGGGCGCGCTGGTCGTCATCCTCACGTACACCCCGGGCCCCGCGGGCGGCGTATTGAACGACCAGCTGGTCAGATAGTACTGCCGGCCCGAGCCCGCCCGGTTCCATTCGAACTGCGCGGCGGTGGTGTTCGACGTGTTCTGGAACGCCACGTTGTCTATCGACGTGATGCTGTCACTGCCCTGCAACAGCCAGCGCGTGTTGTCGAAGGTCAGATACCGCACGTCGGCGCCGCTGCTCGCCAGCCGGTGGTCGCCGGTGGTCGTCGCGACGCGGTGCGTGATCGTGATGCCGGTCTCCAACTCGCCGTTGGCGTACACATCGCTGCCCAGCACGGTCAGCGTGTCGCCCACGTACACGTCGCCGAAGTGCGAACTGCCCAGCCCCGGATTCGCGAACGTGATCGTATGCGAGATCACGCTCGGGTCGGCGTCCACGAAGTTGGTCTCGTGCGGCGCATCGGCGGCGAACGCCTGCGCGCTCGTGCCCTGGGTGAACCGCGCGCCCCACACTTCCAGGTAGCCCTTGGTGAGCTGGCCGGCCGTGCTGCCGCCGTTGAAGCTCGCGCTCCCCTTGACGATCATCGAATCGCTGGCGTTCGCCATCCGGAGCACGCCGCCCGCCGTCGTGGCGAAACTGTCGAGCACGATCAGCGAATGGCCGTTCAGATCGAGCCGGCTCAACGCGCCGGTCACCACCACCGACCCCGTCACGGCGAGCGAGTCGGACAGCGCGTTGGCATTCCTGAACTGCAGATTGCCGCCCATCACCCTGGGCAGCTTTCCGTTGACGCCGGTCATCGCCGTGGTGCCCACCTGCCACCGGCCGCCGGTGGTGTCGTACACGCTGCCGGCCACGAACACCGTGTCGCTCACGCCGCTCACCACGGTCGGCGTCGTGCCCGTCTGCAGCCACACGTTGCCCGTCACGGTCACATTGCTCGACACCGTCGCCACGGTCGTCGTGGCGAACTCCACCTTGCCGAACACCGACGTGCTGGGATTGGCGAACACAATGGTCGGCGCGTTGCCCACGAACCGGGTGACGAACCCCTGCGCCGCCACGAAGCTCGTGGCCGTGGCCCCCTGCGTGAAGTTCCCCGCCACCGACAGTGCGCCCACCACCAACTGCCCGGTCTCGTCGCCGCCCGTGAAGGTCGCGTTGCCGCCCACCACCAACCCACCCACGCCCTGCGTCATCGCGATCCGGCCGCCGTTCTGCGTCACGAACGATCCGGTGACGACCAGCTGGTTGCCGTTGAACCCGAGCGTGCCGGTGTCCACCGTGAGCACGCCGCCCACCGCGTCGGCGCCCGACAGCGTATACGTGCCGGTCACCTTCACGTCTCCGGTCACCGTTCCCTTCATGGTGCCCGCGCCCGTCAGCTGCACCACGCCGCCCGTGCTCGTGATCGTGCTCCCCGCGTCGAGGCTGCCGGTCAGCGTCAGATTGTTGGCGCCGAGCTTCAGCGTCGCGCCCGGCGCCACGACCAGCGACTTCACGGTCACGGCCGCCGACAGCGCCGGCTGCGATCCCGCCACCGGCACGACCACGGAATCGGTGGAAGCCGGCGCACCCGCCGGCGTCCAGTTGGTGGCCGTGGTCCAGCTCGTGTCGGTGGCGCCCGTCCATATCTTGGCCGCGGTCGGCGATACCGCCGTCGCGCTGATCACCAGCGCCGACCCGCCGCACGCCACCGAGAGCGACTGCGCGCCTACCGTGCCGCCCAACGTCCAGGTGATGGTCGCCACGCCCGCTGTGTCGGTCACCGGACTCGCGTTCGCCGCCGCGCCGCCGCCGCTCACCGTTACGTGCAACGTCGCCGCCGGCACGCCATTCGCCGATGCATCCACCGCCCGCACGGTGATCGGTGCCAGCGCCGCGCCCACCGCCGCCGTCTGGCCGCCGCCCGACAGCAGCGTGCAGGCCGCCACCGGACCGGCGACCACGTCGAACGGCGCGCTGGTCGCCGCCGGCAAGCCCCCACCGCTGGCCACCAGCGTGTACCCCTTGCCTCGCTTGTTCAGCGTGAGACCGGCAAACGTGGCCGTTCCCGCCACCGCCGTGGCCGTGTCCACGCCCTCGAGCGTACTCGTGCCGGGGTTCGTGCCGAGCGCCAGGGTCACGCGGCCGGTGAACCCGCTGGCCACGTTGCCGATGGAATCGCGCGCCGCCACCACGACGGTGAACGGCACGGCCGCCGTGGCCGGCGCCGGCAGCGTGGTGAAGGCGAGCTGCGACGCCGCGCGCGCCGTGGCCGTGGCCGTGAACGTCACCGGCGAACCGGTGAGCCCCGCGGCCGTCGCCGTGAGCGTCTGCGCGCCCGCCACCGGACCGAGCGTCCAGTGCGCCGACGCATGGCCCGTCGAGTCCGTCGTCACCACGGTGCTGTCCACCGACCCACCGGTGCCCGCCGCGAACGTCACCGCCACCCCGGCCACGCCGCCGCCGTCGGCCGCCGTGACGCGCGCCACTACCGGCAGCGCCAGCACCGCGTCCACCGCACCCGTCTGCGCGTCACCCGACGCGGAGGCGAGCGCCGCCGGCCGCGGCTGAATCACGAGACGGGCTGTGTCGGCCGGCCCGGTGAGCAACTGCGCCACGATGCGCGCCGTGCCGCGCGCGCTCCCCGCCGTGCCCGCGCCCGCCGCGGCGTCGGGGATCGTGGCCGAGGGGTCCAGCGAACTCCATACGATCGGCGTGCCGTCAATGGGCACGCCGTGGGCATCGAGCGCCGCGGCCGTGAATACGAACGGGTCGCCGGTGGACACGGCGCGCGTGCGCGGCGTGATGCGCACCGCCGTGGCCGCGGCCCCCGGCCCCGTGTACTTCACGGCCACCGTCACCGGCGCCGTGGACTGCACGCCCGGCGCCGCGAGCACCGTCACCGGGCCGCCATGGAACACGATGTCGCCCGCCGCGTTCACGTAATCGAGCGACAGCGACATCGGTTCGCCGGTGGCCGGCGCATTGGGCAGCAGACTGACCGTCAGACTCAACACCAGCGAATCGGCACCGGCCGGAAAATTCACCACCGTGTCGAGCGCCACCGTGCCATCGGAATGGGTGAACACGATGTGCACGTGGGTGAACGGCACGACAGCCGCCACGGCCCCCATCGCCGACTGGAACGCCGATGGGAACATCGTCTGGAACGACAGGCCGCGCGCCACGCGCACCGCGGACGACGGCGGGCCGGTGATGTCGCGGCTGCAGCTCAGCGTGGCGAGTCCCAGCGCGGCTCCGAACAGGAGCAGGCGGCGGAACGGGGCGGATATCCGGGGGGCAGTGGGCATGACGGGGGGCACGGAGGATCAACCGGGAGGGGCGCCACCGCGTTGCGGCCCCCTCCTTCGTTATAGAACGCTGCTGGAATGTGCCGCCGCCTGTCGCGACGAGCAAGGGATTTCGCTGCCGCCACGGTGTGACGCACGCCGCACAACCGCTGTGACGCGCGCACGCCGTCCCCCGTCCCCCGTCCCCCGTCCCCCGTCCTCCGTCCCCCCGGCCCGCCGGCCCGGTTACCGCCCGCCGCGCATCGTCGCCAGAAACCGTTCCGCCGCGCGCAGGCGCGCCGTGTCTCCGAGCGCCTGGGCCACCCGCACCATCCGCGTGGCCATCGCCACGGACGGCGGCACCCGCGACGCGATCGAGTCGGCGATCACCCGCGCGTCCTGGGCGCGCCCCTGCCCCAGCAGCGCGTCGATGAGCGACAGGCAGGGCCCCGGATACATCGTACTGCACGAGGCGCGGGCCACGCGCTCGGCGGCAGGCCAGTCCGCGATCTGCACGAGCGCGTACGCATAGCTCCCGCCGATGAACTGATCGGGCACCAGGCGCCACGCAATGGCGTAGTGGCGCACCGCCTCGCGCGGATGGCCGGCGTGCATGGCCGAGTCGCCCAGATACGTCTGGGCTTCGAAGCTCTCGGGATGCGCCGCCGCGAGTTGCGTGAGCAGCGTGTCGGTGGACCGCCAGTCGGGCGTGCGCGTCCAGACGCGGGCCACGGCCAGCGTCACCGCGAGCGCGCCGACGGCGAGCGCCACGCGCGGGCGCCGCCGGCCCAGGGCCGTGAGCGGCACCGCCGCCAGCGCCACCGCGACCGACGGCAGGTACAGCGTGCGCTCGGCGAGCAGCACCCCCACCCCCACGACGAGGTTGGAGACCACGAACACGCTGGCCGCGAACCAGGCCACGGCCGCCGTCCACCAGGGCGCGCGCCGCCAGAGCGCCGCCGCGCTGACGAGCACCGCGCCGCCCAGCACGAGACTGGCATACACCGCCGGGTCTCGCCACGACGCCGCCACGCGGACGTTGGGCCCGTACTCGGCCACGAGATCGCGGGGCCATATCATTAATCGTATATAGTCCGGCCAGATGCGAATGGCCGTGGCCACGCGCACCGCCGCCGACCGCCCCACGAGCGCCGGGGCCGGCGTCGTGCCGGCGAACACGCCGAGCACCGCGTAGCGCAGGCCGAGGTACCCGGCCAGCACCGCCGTGAGCAGCAGGTACAGCGGCGCATCGTCCAGCACCTTGCGCCAGAGCGGCACCCGGCGGTCAGGATCGAGAAAGTCGGCCACGATGAGCAGCAGCGGCAGACAGACGGCCGACTCCTTGACGAGCAGCGCCGCCAGGAAGCAGGCGGCGACGGCCACCCAGCGCACCACCGCCGGCCCCGCCCGGGCCAGGTGCGTCAGGCAGGCCGTGAGCACGAGCAGCGCCATCATCAGCGTGGCGTACCCGACGATGCCCGACACCGCTTCCACGTGCACCGGGTGCACGGCGAACAGCAGCCCGCCCACAGCCGCGGCGAGCGTGGAGGCGCCCAGCCGGTACAGCAGCAGCACCACCAGGGCGCTCACCGCGGCATGCACCACGATGTTCACCAGGTGGAAGCCGAGCGGGTGGCCGTGCCAGAGCGCCCACTCGAGCAGATACGACACGATCGTGAGCGGGCGGTACAGCCCTACCTG
>Ga0307375_10006601_pt1 | contig 10699 bp, 8 predicted proteins | sample TR1MG_FD_202531 | JGI IMG/M metagenome (GOLD analysis project Ga0307375, IMG submission 202531) | Soil microbial communities from Risofladan, Vaasa, Finland - TR-1 | ecosystem: Environmental > Terrestrial > Soil > Coastal area > Acid sulfate soil | place: Finland: Risofladan, Vaasa | collected...
AGCGCTGGCCCGCGCTGTCGAAGGCCGAGGCGATGACGTCGCGCGTCACCTGCTCGGGCAGCGCGGTGGAATCCACGATCATGGCATTGAGCCCGCCGGTCTCCGCGATCAGCGTGGCGATGGGGCCGGTGCGCGCGGCCAGCGCGCGGTTGATTGCGGTGGCCGCTTCGGTGGAGCCGGTGAAGGCCACGCCCGCGAGGCGCGCATCGGCGAACAAGGCATTGCCGAGTTTCGGCCCGTCGCCGGGCAACAGATGCAGCACTTCGGCGGGAACGCCCGCCCGATGCAGCAGCCGCGTACCGGCCGCGGCGATCAAGGGCGTCTGTTCCGCCGGCTTGGCCAGCACCGCATTGCCCGCCGCCAGCGCGCCAGCGATCTGCCCGGTGAAAATGGCAAGCGGGAAGTTCCACGGGCTGATGCAGGCGAAGACGCCGCGGCCGGAGAGGCTCAGCGTATTGTCCTCGCCCGTGGGGCCGGGAAGCGTGATGGGTTCGGCGAACAACTTCTTCGCCTGCCCCGCGTAATAGCGCAGGAAATCGGCGGCCTCGCGCACTTCGCCCAGCGCGGTCGGCAGCGTCTTGCCCGCCTCGCGCACGGCGAGCGCCATCAGGTGATCGCGATTGGCTTCGTAAAGATCGGCCGCGCGTTCGAGGATGGCGCCGCGCGTCTCCCCGCCCAGTGCGTTCCACGCTTCCTGTGCGCGGTGCGCGCGGGCGAGCGCCTCTTTGGCGTCTTCGGCGGTGGCTTCCACCACCGTGCCCACCACGCGGCGGTGATCAGCCGGATCGAGCAGCGAAACCGTTTTGCCCTTCTTTTCCATCCCGCCGATGATGGGTGCTGAGGTCTGTGGCGCCTTCAGCGATTCCTCCATCGTCTTCAGCACGGGGCCAAACGTTTCCGGATCGCTCCAATAGAAGCCGCGGGAATTCTTGCGATCCGGCAGGATGTCCGCAGGCTTGGCGATGTTGGGATTGCGGCGGGGAAAGAGGCTCACAAGTTCCTCCACGGGATCGGCGATGAGGGCCTCGATCGGCGCATCCTCATCGGCCAGGCGATTGACGAAGGACGTATTGGCGCCGTTCTCGAGCAGGCGGCGCACGAGGTAGGCGAGCAGATCCTCATGGCTGCCGACCGGCGCATAGATGCGCGTGCCGGCGCCGACGCGATGGGGCGGCTTCACTTCGCGGTAAAGTTCGTAAAGCGCCTCGCCCATGCCGTGCAGGCGCTGGTATTCGAAATCGCGCCGGCCTTCGGCGAACACCTGCACCGCCGAGAGCGTGTGCGCGTTGTGGGTGGCGAATTGCGGATAGATGGATTTCTCTGCCAGCATCGCCCGCGCGCAGGCAAGGTAAGACGTATCGGTGCCGCATTTGCGCGTGAACACGGGATAATCGGCCAGGCCTGATTCCTGCCCGCGCTTGATCTCGGTGTCCCAATAAGCGCCCTTCACCAGGCGTACAGGAATGCGCCGGCGCTGGCGGCGGCCGAGATCGCCCAGCCACGCGATCAAGGGCAGCGCGCGCTTGGCATAACCCTGAATGGCGAGGCCAAGCCCGTCCCAGCTGGCCAGATCGCCCGCCTCGCCCATGGCCTCGAAGACATCGAGCATGAGGTCGAGCCGTTCGGACTCCTCCGCATCGATGGTGAGGCCGAGATTGGCCTCGCGTGCTTCAAGGCCCAGCGCCACCAGCCTGGGCAGAAGTTCGGCCATCACCCGCTCGCGCTTGACCCATTCGTAGCGCGGATGAAGCGCGGAGAGCTTGACCGAAATCGAAGGCCGCCCGAACACCTCGCTTTCGAGGTCGGGATAGGCCTTGGCGATGACTGCGAGCGCATGTTGGTACGAAGCGTAATAACGCGCCGCATCCTTCGCGGTGTAGGCGGCCTCGCCCAGCATGTCGAAGGAGAAGCGATAGCCGTCCTCGATCTGCGGGCGCGCGTTCTTCAGCGCCTCCTCGATGGTGCGGCCGAGCACGAACTGCCCGCCCAGAATGCGCATGGCATAGGTCACGGCCTGGCGGATCACCGGCTCGCCCGAGCGCGTGACGAGCCGCCGCCAGATGCGGTCGAAATCCCACTTCGCCGTATCCTCCAGCGTGATCACCCGGCCGGTCAGCATCAGCGCGAAGGTGGAGGCGTTGACGAACATCGAATGGGACTTGTTCATGTGCTTGGCCCAATCGCCCACGCCGATCTTGTCGCGGATCAGCCGGTCGGCCGTCAGCGCATCGGGCACGCGCAGGAGCGATTCGGCGAGGCACATCAGCACCACGCCTTCTTCGCTGGAGAGCGCGTATTCCTGGGTGAAGGCGTCGATGCCCACGCGCTTGTCATGGGCGGCTCGTATACGGGTGACCAGTTCGCGGGCCAGCGTATCGGTAGCGGCCTTCTCGCCCTTGCTCGGGCGGGCCTTGGCGATGAGGGTTTCGAGGATGGCGTCTTCGTCCGCCAGATAGGCGTCGGAAATCGCCTTGCGCAAGGTTTCTGGGCGCAGGACTTCTGGTGTCATGAGCGGGTCTCTAAATCGCGCGCTGGGATTCTAGCGCGAAAGCCAAGGTGCCGCTAATCTCGCGCCCATGACAACACCCAAGATTTACCCCACCGCCTCTGCCTTTCGGGCCGAACTGGCCGCTTTGCGCAAGGCAGGCGCGCGCATCGGCCTGGTGCCGACCATGGGCGCCCTGCACAAGGGCCACCTTTCCTTGGTACGCGAGACAAAAAAGCGCGCCGACAAGGTGGCGGTCAGCATTTTCGTAAATCCCGCCCAGTTCGCCCCGCACGAAGATTTCGACCGCTATCCGCGCACCCTGGAGGCGGACTACGCCAGGCTGGCCGGCACCGGCTGCGACCTCGTCTTTGCCCCCTCGGCCGCGGAGATGTATCCGCGGGGTTTTGCCACAGCCATCCAGATAGGCGGGCCGGCGCTGGGCTTGGAGAGCGACTTCCGGCCCCACTTCTTCGGCGGCGTCGCCATCGTGGTGGCCAAGCTCCTGATCGCCGCCATGCCGGATATCGCCATGTTCGGGGAGAAGGACTACCAGCAGCTTCTGGTGATCCGGCGGATGGTGGCGGACCTCGGCCTACCGATCGAGATCCTCGGCGGCGCCATCGTGCGGGAGGCGGACGGGCTCGCGCTGTCCTCGCGCAACGCCTATCTCTCGGCGGACGAGCGCAAGGTGGCAGGGCAGCTCAACCTAGTGCTGCGCGCGGCGATCAACCGGCTGCACAAAGGCGATGCGGTGGTCGATGTGGAATCCGCTGGCGCAGCGTCGCTCAGGGAGGCCGGATTCAATTTCGTGGACTACGTGGCGGTGCGCGATGCAGAGACGCTGGAAAAGATCACCGACCTCACGCGGCCCGCGCGCATTCTCGCCGCCGCCAAGATCGGCGCCACGCGCCTGATCGACAACATGGCGGTTTAGAGCAAGCCCAGTTCCGCCAGTTCCGCTGTGAGTTCGGGCGGCAGGCCCTTGGCGCCCTTGAAGCTGCGCGCATCGGGCGGCGCGTCTTTCGCCTGCAGGTAGCGCCAGCCCTGAAAGGGATGATGGGCCCGGCGCAGCAGCGGCACCAGTTCGGGATCGTAGACGATGGCGCAATGGGGCACGCCCTCGCGCGTCACCGGGCGAAGATCGATCAGCGTCTGACGCACGGCGATCTGGCCCTTGATCACCCAGTAGAGCGAACCGCCATCCAAGAGTTCGTCGCGGCGCTTGGGCATCTGGCGCGTGACGTGCTGAAGTTCGAGCGGCTTGCCCTTCTTTTTCAGCGGCGCGAGGCGTTTCTGCTGCCAGTTGGCAAGGTCTTCGAGCGACTCGGCGCCGACGCAGAGCTTGATCAGATGCAGCGTCATTTTACGGTTTCTTTGGCCGCGGGCTCTTCGCTTTCGAAGCGCAAAACCACCGCGCCCTCGCCCAGCTGATCGCCTTGCGAGACTTCTACCGACGCCACCACCGCATCGGTGGGGGCGGCCAGCGTATGCTCCATTTTCATGGCTTCGAGCACGGCGAGCGGCTGGCCGCGCGCCACTTTCTCACCCGGCTTCACGAGCATCTGTACGATCTTGCCCGGCATGGGCGCGATGATGCGGTCGGTGGCGGCACCGGCCGCTTCGGCAGCGGCGAAGGGATCGTAGAGCGGCAGCACGAAGGTCTCGCCCGCCTCCATCACTGCGATCTCTCCGCTCGAAAGCCGTATCGTCTCGGCGTGCGGATGCCCGGCCGCCACACGCGCGCCCGCGACCGAAAGCGAGACGCCGCCGCGATGATGCGTGATCTCTACGGAGGCGCGGCTGCTGCCGCTCACGAACTCGATCACCTCGCGCGCCTCGCCGGAGAGGCGGAAACCGTCCTGCGCGTCCCAGGGATCGTTGCCGCCCTTGCGCTCGCGCTCGCGCATCACATGCAGCGCGGCCTCAGCCAGGATTTCCGGGCGCGGGGCCGCGGGCGGCGGCAGCAAGGCTTCGCGATGATGCTCGATGAAGCCGGTTTCGACATCGCCCTTGAGGAAATCCGGATGGCGCAAGCAGCGGATGAGGAACGCCGCATTGGTGGCGACACCCGCGATCCGCGTTTCGGAAAGCGCGTGGGCGAGCTTGGCGGCGGCGGCTTCGCGCGTCTTATCCCAGGCGATCACCTTGGCGATCATGGGATCGTAATAGGGTGTGACGGCATCCTTCTCGCGCACGCCGGAATCGATGCGCAGGCCGTCGGCCGCATCGGGAAAGCGCAACCGCTCCAACGTGCCGATCGAAGGCAGAAAATTCTTCGCCGGGTCTTCGGCATAAAGCCGTGCTTCAAGGGCATGACCGCAGGGCTTCAAATCCTTCTGCGCCTTGGGCAGCTTCTCGCCCGACGCGACGCGAAGCTGCCACTCCACCAGATCGAGCCCGGTGACCGCTTCGGTGACCGGATGCTCCACCTGCAGGCGCGTGTTCATCTCCATGAACCAGAAGCGCTCCGCCTTCAGCCCTTCGGAGGCATCGGCAATGAATTCCACCGTTCCGGCGCCGACATAGCCGACCGCCTTGGCAGCCTTGACCGCCGCCGCGCCCATCGCCGCGCGCATGGCCTCGGTCATGCCGGGGGCGGTGGCTTCCTCAATCACCTTCTGGTGACGGCGTTGGAGCGAGCAGTCGCGCTCGAACAGATGCACCGCATTGCCGTGAGCATCCGCGAACACCTGCACCTCGATATGGCGCGGCCGCGTCACGTATTTCTCGATCAGCACGCGCTCGTCGCCGAAGGAAGATTTCGCCTCGCGCCTGGCGCCTTCGAGCGCGGTGGCGAAATCCCCCGCGGCATCGACCCGCCGCATGCCCTTGCCGCCGCCGCCCGCCACCGCCTTGATCAGCACCGGATAGCCGATGCGTGCCGCCTCCTGCACCAGGCGCTCCGCGGACTGGTCGTCTCCCAGATAGCCCGGCACCACGGCGACGCCGGCCTTGTCCATCAGGGCCTTGGCGCGATCCTTCAGGCCCATGGCGCGGATGGCCGAAGGCGGCGGACCCACGAACACGATCCCCGCCGCCGCGCAGGCCTCCGCAAACCCCGCATTCTCGGACAGGAAGCCGTAGCCGGGATGGATGGCCTCGGCGCCCGTCGCCTTGGCCGCGGCGAGGATGGCCTCGGCCACCAGATAGCTCGCGCGCGCGGGGGCCGGGCCGATGCGCACCGCCTCGTCCGCCGCCGCCACATGGGCCGCGCCTGCGTCGGCGTCCGAATAGACCGCGACGGTGCGGATGCCCAGCCGCGCCGCCGTGCGCATCACCCGAAGCGCGATCTCTCCACGATTGGCGATGAGAAGCGAGCGAAACATTCAGAAAGCCTGCCTGCTGGATAGATGGCGATAATTGTTCCGCACTTTCCGCCCCCCGGGGGAACCCGTCTTCCGGCCGTGCCTGTCCCGGACCATCGGATTTAGCGCAATAGGCCCGGCGGTCAATGCCCCGGAGGAGTTAGCTCACAGCCCCAGAAGCTTTTCCCAGCCGAACAACAGTACCCCCAATATCCCGCCCACGATGAACAGCGTAATCAAGCAGCCCGCGCAGCCCATGGCGCGGAACCCCGGCGGCGGGTTGAAATAGACGCGGAATTCAGGATCGGGCAGTTGGCTCATTGCGGGCGGAAGCAAGCTCGGGACGCGCGCCCAGATTTAGGCGCTTTGCGGCCGCCGACCAAGCCTCGATTTCAGCGCGGCCCGGTGGTCCTGCGGCCGGAGAGGCTGACCTGCACGTGGAAATACTTGGCCGCCTCGTCCACGGTGTCGAAGGTCTTGCCTTCGGGCCGGCGCGGCGTGGAGACGGTGTATTGCGTGCCGACGCGTTTCCTGGGCTCGCCGCCGAACAGGATGGATTCGCTCAGCACGACGCCGCGCTCCGATTTCACCACCCGCTTCTTCGCCATCACCCGGCCCCGTCGAGATACAACCGATATACCTTATAAATGATCCAAGCTGCCGGGAACAACCGGTCGCTGCGGCAACCGAAGCGGCACTGTCGCGGCAATCCGGCGCACGGCCAATCCCGGCAGGATCATGCCATCTTCTTCGCTTTGCGACAGCGGGCCCGAAGGAGATGCGGTTCATGAAGACGGTGCTGGAACGAATTGCCCAGGGCGAGATTCTCGTTTCGGACGGCGCCATGGGAACGTTCCTGCACGACAAGGGGCTCAGCGGCCGCGAATGCCCCGAAGCCTGGTGCGTCTCCCATCCGCAGGTCGTCAGAGAGATCGCCGCGGCCTATGTCGCCGCCGGTGCCGACATGGTGGAGACCAACTCCTTCGGCGCCACCTCGCTGCGGCTGGAGCCTCACAAGCTGGCCGGCAAGGCCCGCGAGTTCAACATCGCCGCGGCAAGGCTGGCGCGCGAAGCCATAGGCGACAAGGGCTACGTGCTCGGCTCGGTGGGCCCCACCGCACAGCTCATCAAGCGCGAGGGCGGCAAGGCCACGCCGGAGCAGTTCTACGACGCCTTCAAGGAGCAGGTGATGGCCCTCGCCGAAGGCGGCGCCGATGCGATCTGCGTAGAAACCATGTCGTCGCTGGTGGAGGCCGTCCAGGCCATTCGCGCCGCCAAGGAGAACACGTCGCTTCCGGTGATCTGCACCTTCACCTTCGACCAGAAGCCAAGGGGATTCTTCACCATGATGGGCGCCACGCCGGAACGCGCCGCCAAAGAGGCCGCGGAAGCCGGCGCCGATGTGGTCGGCAGCAATTGCGGCAACGGCATCGCCAACATGATCGAGATCACCCGCAGGATGCGCGCGGCGCTGCCGGACATTCCCATCCTCGTGCATGCCAATGCCGGCGCGCCGGCGGTGGAGAACGGCAAGACCGTCTTCAAGGAAACACCGGACTACATGGCCTCGCGCGTGCGGGAACTGGTCGAGGCGGGCGCGAACATCATCGGCGGCTGCTGCGGCACCACGCCCGCTCATATCGCCGCCATGGCCAAGGTGGCACACGGACTCCGCGCCGGAAATGCGTAAGCTGGCGGAAGCAACAAGGAATGGTGCGCCGGAGGGGAACGAGATGGGAACTGGTTCCTGACGGTGTGGCGCGGTCCCACTGGCTGAGGCCCCGGCCTCCGTGCTGACACACCACGCCGACATGCGGTAATTTACGAGTTCACATATCTTTCTCTTTCGTGACCGGAAAACCAAAAGCGGCGGCTCGAAGCCGCCGCTCTTTCATTGGGGTCACTCAGAATCACGCGATCCTGAATCGCGAACGCCAAATCGTTCTCACAGGTCTTATTCTTTACTGTGTGCCGCCGTGTGTCTCCGCCTTCGGCATACGATGGTGCCTGTGGTGCTTGACCCCCACATTCCTCCATGTGCCGTGCTCATGATGATGCGCGAGATGATCAACATCGGCCGCGACTGCATCAAGACGAGCATTCGTCGTCTTGATCTCCGTCGCATTGCCATCGGCAGTGCTCTGCGCCTGATGCGCAGCGGAGCCCGCGTCATGAGCAGCTGCCAGTGCCTGATCTGCCGTGGCTTGTGCATGTTCCACCGCTTCTTGCGTGGCACATCCGCCAAGGGCGAGGGCTCCGATCATCAGTCCGGCTAAGGAAACGCTTCGAGCCAATCTAAGCATTTGAATCTCTCCTCGAGTGGGTCCGGCAGGTTCGGACCAATTAAAAGTAGAAAATTCATATGGTGCCCGTCTTGACGTGAATCAACTTGAGCCGCCGGCAACAGGGCGTCCGCGACAGGCCCACTGCAAAGCGGGCACACCCTTACGAATTGCGCAGCCCGAGAACGCCTTCAATTAAGTTTGGCGCGCCCTAGGGGAGTCGAACCCCTCTTGCAAGATTGAAAATCTTGAGTCCTAACCGATAGACGAAGGGCGCAAGCCGCCCGCCCGGCTGTCGAAACGGCCCGCGGGCATCGGTGTGGCGGGGGCTATACCGGCCCCGTGCCGCCTTGGCAAGGCCGGGATCGGAGGAATTCAGGCCCCGGCCGGCGCCGCATCTTCCAGGTGAAGCTGAACCTGCGTCCGCCCGTTCCAGGCATCGGCGCGCAGGCGCCCGGCCACATGGATCATGCGCCCGCGCGCGGCCAGGAGGCCCTCGCCCAGCGGCGCCTCGGCGGCGCGGAAGGCGATGGCGGAGAGCATGGCGCCATCCCCGCCCCGAAGGCGCAGGCGGACGTGATCCTTGCCCACCACATCGGCATAGGCCACCTGCATGTCGGCCAGCGCCACCAGCGGTTCGGGATTTCCGGCACCGAAAGGCCCGGCGCGGCCGATCTCGGCGACAAGGCGCGCATTCGCACCCGAAACCGCTACCGCGGCGTCGAGTTCCAGCACCTGCGCATCGGCCAAAAGCGCGCCCGCATCGGCGAATTGCGCGGCAAGAAAATCGCGGAAAGCCTCCAGCCGCCCGGCGGCAAGCGAGAAGCCCGCCGCCATGGCATGGCCGCCGCCCGCCTCCAGAATGCCTGCCTCGCGCGCCGCGCGCACCGCGGCCCCGATATCGATGCCCGGAACCGAGCGCGCCGAGCCGCGGCCGATGCCGCCCTCGAAGCCGGCGACGAAGGCGGGCTTGGCGAAGCGGTCCTTGAGGCGTCCGGCCACGATGCCGACCACGCCCGGATGCCAGCCCTCTTCCGCCGCCAGCAGGAAAGGCGAATTGTCCTGCGTCGCTGCGATGGCCATCGCCTCTTCGAGGATCACGGACTCCAGGGCCTGCCGCTCGCGGTTGTGCTGGTCGAGCGCGCGGGCGAGCGGCTCCGCGCTCGCAGCATCGGCGGCGGTGAGCAGCTCGGCGCCGAGGCTTGAGCGGCCCACGCGCCCGCCCGCATTGATGCGGGGACCGAGCACGAAGCCGAGATGATAGGGCGTGAAGGGCGGCGCCGCATTCGCCACGGACGCGAGCGCCGCAAGCCCCGGCCGCGACATGCCCATCATGCGCGTCAGCCCGGCGCGCACGAAGGCTCGGTTGACGCCGGTAAGCGGCACCACATCGCAGACCGTGGCCAAGCCGACAAGATCGACGGCGGCCATCAGGTCAGGCTCGGCGATGTTGTTCGCGGCGTACCAGCCGCCTTCGCGAAGCGCGCGATTGAGCGCGACGGCGAAGAGGAACGTCACGCCCGCGGCGCAAAGATGGCCCAGGCCGGAATTATCGCCCGGCTGGTTGGGATTGACCTGCGCAAAGGCGGGCGGCGGCACCTCGATCGCGTGATGATCGAGCACGACGACATCGAGCCCGGCCTCGCGCGCGGCAGAAAGCGCGCCCGTGGCCGCCGCGCCGCAATCGACGGTGATGACCAGCTTCGCGCCTTCGTCCTTCAGTTTCAGCAGCGCGGGCGCGTTGGGGCCGTAGCCCTCGGTCATGCGGTCCGGGATATAGAGCAGCGGCGCCTGGCCAAGCGCGGAGAGAAAACCGCAAAGCAGCGCGGCGGAAGACGAACCGTCCACATCGTAATCGCCGAACACGGCGATCTGTTCATTCGCGGCGATGGCGGCGCGCATGCGCGCCACGGCCTTGTCCATGTCCTTGAGCGTCAAGGGCTCGGGCAGCAGGCGCTTCAAGGTCGGATTGAGCACATCGCCGAGCGCGGCCGGTTCGATGCCACGCGCGGCCAGGATGCGCGCCAGAACCGGCGAAACCTCGCCCGCGTCCAGCAGCGCGCGCACCTTCTCCTCGCCCGCCTCGCGCAATCGCCAGCGCCGGCCCGCGAAGGAGCGGGCGACGCCGAAGGCCGCAGGCGCATTCGCGAGGGGCGTTTTAGCTTTCATCCCGGCATTTGTGGAGCGCGCGGATGCGGCGCACCGTTCCGGTGGCCGAGCGCATCACCACGCTTTCCGTGCTCAGATAGCCGCCGCGACGATGTACGCCGCGCAGCATCGAGCCATCGGTGACGCCGGTGGCGGAAAACACCACGTCGCCCGAGGCCATATCCATCAGCGAATATTTGCGGTTGAGATCGGTGATGCCGAGCTTGGCGGCACGTCTGCGCTCCGCATCGTTGCGGAAGAGGAGCCGCGCCTGAATCTGGCCGCCGACGCAGCGCAAGGCCGCCGCCGCCAGAACGCCCTCCGGCGCGCCGCCCTGGCCCATATAGATGTCGATGCTGGTCGCCGGATCGGTGGTGGCGATGACGCCGGCCACGTCGCCATCCGAGATGAGCTGCACCGACGCACCTGCGCCGCGCACCTTCTCGATGATCTCGCCATGGCGCGGCCGGTCGAGT
>Ga0307375_10006602_pt1 | contig 10697 bp, 13 predicted proteins | sample TR1MG_FD_202531 | JGI IMG/M metagenome (GOLD analysis project Ga0307375, IMG submission 202531) | Soil microbial communities from Risofladan, Vaasa, Finland - TR-1 | ecosystem: Environmental > Terrestrial > Soil > Coastal area > Acid sulfate soil | place: Finland: Risofladan, Vaasa | collected...
CCACTGCCCGCGCCTTGGCCTCGGCCAGCCGCCGCGCGGTATCCTGCGGCGCCTCATTTGGCAGCGGCGTCTCATCCACGTGCGGCGAAGCGACTTCAAACGGTATCCCCAGCCGCGCGAGCAGTTCGCGCCGGTACTTCGAGGTCGAGGCAAGTACGATTTGAGCAGAGGTATTCATGACCGCCAAATCTTAAGCAAGGTATTGAAAATTTTGTTTTTCCTTTGACAGTAGTGGTCAAAAATAATATCATGCGCGCCTATGTTGCAACCGGCGGCCATCGACGGTCTGGCGTTTGCCCGTTCCGCAGGAGTGCTAAAGGGCCGGCTGGGCTTGGAATCCCTGCCGCGGCTCGCTCGATCCGGCTGTTCGAGTTCGGTTCTCGATTTTGTCCTTGTGGGTGAAATCAACGAGCGTGGCAAACCGGGCGTCAGGCTGGCCGTAGATGGCAGTGTGCGCCTAGAGTGCCAGCGCTGTCTTGGCGATATCGATGTTCCGCTGCGACTGGAAGCGCAGTTGGAATTCGCGGCGAGCGAGGCTGAAATCCTTGCCGCCGAAGACGACGTGGATCGTGTGGTGGCCGGGCGCGAAATGAGCGTCGCAGCTTTGGTGGAAGAAGAGGTCATATTGGCATTGCCCATGGCACCCAAGCATGCGCAATGCCGTGTAGCGGCAGGAGCGGAACGGGGCGCCGAACCCTCGGCCTTTCAGGCACTCGGCGCACTGAAAAGATTGAACAAGTAAGGAGTATACAGATATGGCAGTTCAACAGAACAAGAAGTCACCGTCGAAGCGCGGCATGCATCGGGCGCACGACTTTCTCACCAATCCGCCGCTGGCTGTCGAACCGACCACGGGCGAAGTGCACCTGCGCCACCATATCAGCCCGAGCGGCTATTATCGTGGCAAGAAAATCGTCAAGTCCAAAGGCGAGTAAGCGCGCCTGGCGCAGCGCGAACGGGTAGCCCGCCTGTTCGCCCGGCGGCAAGCCGGATCGATTGTCGCCCTGACTGCCGCAAACAAATAACGTGGATACCACGGTAGCCATCGATTGCATGGGGGGCGATCACGGCCTCGAGGTGACCGTTTCGGCCGCCCTGAGCTTTCAGAAATCGCATCCGCACAGCAATATCATTCTGGTCGGTCTGCAGCAAACGATCGAAGCCGAGTTGCGCGCGCGCCACGCGGCGCCGGGCCCGCACCTGCTGGTGCGCAATGCAAGCCAGCAGGTGGGCATGGACGAGGCGCCCTCGCTGGCCTTGCGCGCGAAGAAGGATTCGTCCATGCGTGTCGCCGTCGATCTGGTCAAAAGCGGCGAAGCGCACGCCTGCGTCAGCGCCGGGAACACAGGTGCGCTGATGGCGATTTCGCGCTTCGTGCTCAAGACCCTGCCGGGGATAGACCGTCCGGCGATCGCCGGCATTCTGCCGACGATGAAGGGCGAGGTCTATGTGCTCGATCTGGGCGCCAATGTCAATTGCACCCCCGAGCATCTGCTGCAGTTCGCCATCATGGGGGCGATGCTGGTCTCAGCCATGCAGCACAAGGAACGCCCCAGCGTCGGTTTGCTCAATATCGGCGAAGAAGAGATCAAGGGCAATGAGATGGTGAAGCAGACCGCCGAGTTGCTGCGCGCGAGCGGTCTCAATTTCTACGGCAACGTCGAAGGCGACGATATCTTCAAAGGCACCACCGATGTGGTGGTATGCGACGGTTTCGTCGGCAATGTCGCACTCAAATCGGTCGAAGGCGTTGCCAAGATGCTGCGCACATTTCTTACCGACGAGTTCAAACGCAACTGGTTTACCTACTTGTGCGGCGTCATCGCCATGCCGGTGCTGTCCGCGTTCAAGCACCGGGTGGATCCGGCGCGCTACAATGGCGCCAGCCTGCTCGGTCTCAAAGGGATCGTGGTGAAAAGCCACGGTTCCGCCGATGCCTTCGGTTTCGAGAAGGCGATCGAGCGCGCATTCGACGAAGTGCGCGAAGGGGTACTGCAGCGCATTTCTCAACGCCTGGCGGCGGGACATAACACAGTGGAAACGGCGTGATCTATTCCAGAATTATCGGCAGCGGCAGCTATCTGCCGCACAATGTCGTCACCAACGACGATCTGGCGCGACGCATGGACACCTCGGACGAGTGGATCCGCACGCGCACCGGCATCCGTCAGCGGCATATCGCGGAAGCAGGGGAGAGTTCGAGCAGCCTGGCGCTGGAGGCGAGCAAGGCCGCGATCGCCAGCGCCGGCATCGCCGCGCAGGATATCGATCTCATTATCGTTGCCACCTCAACACCGGATTATATTTTTCCGAGTACCGCGTGCCTGCTGCAGGCCAAGCTCGGCATCAAGGGCTGCCCGGCGTTCGATATGCAGGCGGTGTGCAGCGGCTTCGTTTATGCGCTGGCCACCGCCGACCTGTTCATCCGCTCGGGCCAGCACCGTTGCGCCCTGGTGGTCGGCGCGGAGGTGTTTTCGCGCATCCTCGACTGGAACGACCGCGCTACCTGCGTATTGTTCGGCGACGGCGCGGGCGCAGTAGTACTCAAAGCGGATGACGCCCCCGGCATCATGGCGAGTGCGCTGCACGCCGATGGCAGTCACGCCGGCATCCTGTCCGTCGCCGGTAATGTTCACGGCGGCCAGGTGACCGGCGATCCGTTCCTGCGCATGGATGGGCCGGCGGTGTTCAAATTCGCGGTGCGCGTGCTCGACGAAGTTGCACGCGAGACGCTGGCGAAATGCGGCCAGCAGCTTGCGGACATCGATTGGCTTATTCCGCACCAGGCCAATCTGCGCATCCTGGAGTCCACGGCCAAGCGGCTGCATCTGCCGGCGGATAAACTGATCGTGACGGTCGATATGCACGGCAATACGTCGGCCGCTTCGGTGCCGCTTGCGCTAGATTTGGCGATACGCGACGGTCGCATCAAACCAGGGCACAAGGTCATGTTGCAGGGTGTCGGCGGCGGCTTTACCTGGGGCGCCGCCTTGGTGCAGATGTAACGGCTCGCAATTCTTTATTTGAAAACATTTCTGTGATTCGGAACCGATGAAACTCGCAATGGTATTTCCCGGGCAGGGTTCGCAGTCGGTGGGCATGATGCAGGCCTACGGCGATATTGCGGCAGTGCGCGATGTCCTGGCCGAAGCGTCCGATGCGCTTGGGCAGGATCTCGCGAAACTGATGGCAGAAGGTCCGGCCGAACAACTGAACCAGACGGTCAACACCCAGCCGGTCATGCTCACTGCCGGCTACGCAGCCTATCAGGGTTGGATCGCGCTGGGCGGTCCAGAGCCGGCCTTGGTGGCCGGTCACAGCCTGGGCGAATACACCGCACTGGTGGCCGCAGGCGTTTTGTCGTTTCGCGATGCGCTGCCGCTGGTGCGTTTTCGTGCCCAGGCGATGCAGGAGGCGGTGCCGCAGGGGCAGGGTGCGATGGCGGCGGTAATGGGTCTGGACGAAGACGCGGTGCGCGCAGCCTGCGCCGAGGCGGCGCAGGGCGAAGTGGTGCAGGCGGTAAATTTCAATTCGCCCGGCCAAGTGGTGATCGCCGGCCACGCCGCCGCGGTCAAGCGCGCCTGCGATGCGGCCAAGGCGAGGGGCGCCAAGCGCGCGCTGCCGTTGCCGGTGAGCGCACCTTTTCATTCGGCGCTGATGCGGCCCGCCGCAGAGCGCCTGCAGCAATACCTGCAGAGCGTTGCATTCAGCGCGCCGCGCATGCCGGTAATCAACAATGTGGACGTGGCAAGTTACGCCGATGCGGCGCAAATCAAGGATGCGCTGGTGCGCCAGGCGTTCAATCCGGTGCGCTGGGTAGAAACGATCCGCGCTTTTGCGGCCCAGGGTGTCACGCATGTAGCCGAATGCGGACCGGGCAAGGTGTTGGCGGGTATGACCAAACGCATCGACGGCAGCCTTGAATCGCTTGCCCTGCCGGACCGGGTCAGCATCGAGCACGGCGCCGGGCAATTGAAGGGGGCATGATCATGCTGCATGGACAGGTAGCCTTGGTGACGGGCGCCACGCGCGGTATAGGCAAGGCGATCGCATTAGGTTTGGGCGCGCAAGGCGCAAAGGTGATAGGCACCTCGACATCTGCCGCCGGCGCCGGAGCGATCGGCGATTTTCTTGCCGCTGCCAAGCTTGCCGGGAAGGGGGCGGTGCTCGAGGTGAACGACGGGACTGCCATCGACGCCCTGATAGCCGAGATTGAGAAGGAATTCGGCGCAGTCGGTATCCTGGTCAACAACGCCGGCATCACCCAGGACAACCTCGCCATGCGCATGAAGGACGCCGAATGGGATGCGGTGATCGACACCGACCTGAAATCGGTATTCCGGCTTTCGCGCGCCGTGTTGCGGGGGATGATGAAAGCGCGCACTGGCCGCATCATCAACATCACTTCCGTGGTCGGTAGTTCGGGCAATGCCGGGCAGGTCAATTATGCCGCGGCCAAGGCAGGCATCGCCGGCCTGTCGCGCGCGCTGGCGCAAGAGATCGCCAGCCGCAACATCACCGTAAACTGCGTTGCACCGGGCTTTATCGACACCGACATGACGCGCGCATTGAACGAGCAGCAGCGGCAGGCGATACTCGGCCGGATTCCGCTCGCACGGCTGGGCACGGCCGAGGACGTCGCAGCAGCGGTAGCGTTCCTGGCCTCTCCCCAGGCCGGCTACATTACCGGCGCGACGCTGCATGTCAACGGCGGAATGTACATGTCCTGAGTGCCGATTATTCAAACGCCAAGCGGTGAATTTTGGTAGAATGCGCGGCTGTTGCCGAAGCAATATATGAGGGAAGGAGAATCAAATGGAAAATGTTGAACAACGTGTCAAAAAGATCGTCGCCGAGCAGTTGGGCGTAAACGAGGCGGAAATAAAGAATGAATCCTCCTTCATCGATGACCTGGGCGCGGATTCGCTCGATACGGTTGAACTGGTCATGGCTCTGGAAGAAGAATTCGAGACCGAAATTCCGGACGAGGATGCCGAAAAAATCACCACCGTCCAGCAGGCGATAGACTACGTCAACAGCCACGCCAAGAAAGGCTGATTTCCCGCGTCCAGCGCGCGTTTTGCCGGAGGCAGTTTGTCCCGTCGCAGAGTCGTCATCACCGGTTTAGGCATCATCTCGCCGGTGGGCAATACCATTGCCGAAGCCTGGGCCAGCATCCTAGCCGGCAGATCCGGTATTGCGCGGGTCAGCCGTTTCGACCCATCGCGCCTGCCCTGTCAGATAGCGGGTGAGGTGAAAGACTTCGATCTTGCGAGGTACCTGGATCGCAAAGAAGCGCGCCATATGGATACGTTCATCCATTTCGGCATGGCGGCGGGCATCCAGGCGATCCAGGACAGCGGCATCCAGGTCACTCCCGAGAATGCCGAGCGCATCGGCGTCAACATCGGATCGGGCATGGGCGGTCTGCCGATGATCGAGCATACCCAGCGCGAATTGCTCGCCGGCGGTCCGCGCAAGATCTCGCCGTTTTTCATACCCAGTACCATTATCAACATGATTTCCGGCGACCTGTCGATCAAGTACGGCCTGAAGGGGCCGAACCTTGCGATGGTAACGGCGTGTACCACGGCGACGCACTGCATCGGCGAATCCGGTCGCCTGATCGAGTATGGCGATTGCGATGTGATGGTCGCCGGCGGCGCCGAGGCGGTGGTCACTGAACTCGCCATGGGCGGCTTTGCCCAGGCGCGCGCTCTTTCAACCCGCAACGATGATCCGGCCGGTGCCAGCCGTCCCTGGGACCGCGATCGCGACGGCTTCGTGCTGGGCGAAGGGGCGGGCGTGTTGGTGCTGGAGGAGTACGAGCATGCCAAGGCGCGCGGCGCGAAAATCTACGCCGAGCTGAGCGGTTACGGCATGAGCGGCGACGCGTTCCATATGACGGCGCCGCGCGAGGATGGCGAAGGTGCGGCACGCTGCATGAACAGCGCGTTGCGCAACGCACGCGTGAACCCCGATCAGGTGGATTACATCAATGCCCACGGCACTTCGACGCCCTTGGGCGATCTTGCAGAGACCACGGCCGTCAAGCGCAGCCTGGGTGCACACGCCAAGAAAGCCGCAGTCAGCTCGACCAAGTCGATGACCGGCCACCTGCTCGGCGCTGCGGGGGGGGTGGAAGCCGTATTTTCGGCCTTGGCCGTGCATCATCAGGTCGCGCCGCCCACGACCAATATGTTCAATCAGGATCCGCAATGCGACCTGGACTATGTGCCGAATTCGGCGCGCCGGATGAAAATCGACGTGGCCCTGTCGAATTCGTTCGGTTTCGGCGGCACCAACGGCACCCTGGTGTTCGGCCGGGTTTGAGCCAGTCTTTAACCGTATCCCTGCGACCTTCCCGCATTTTCGCCCTGGCCCTGACAGTCATGGCCGCAGCGGCACTCGCCTGTGCCTGGATCAGCCTGCCGCGCCTGGCACTGGCGCCGGTTGCGCTCGGCATAGCACTGGCATGGGTCTGGCACATCGCGCAAGCCTTGCAGCGCAGCCCATCCGCGCTGCACACCCTGGAACTTAACGCAACGGGCGGCGCCCGCTGCGAGGATGGCCGCGGGCGCTGGCGCGAGGCTGATATCCTCGCAGACAGCTACGTGTCCAGTTGGCTGATCGTGGTCGTTCTGGGCATGAACGGGCGGCGCTACCGCTCTCTGGTGCTGCTGCCGGACGCCGCGAAGGCGGAAGAACTGCGCCGGCTGCGCACGTGGCTGCGCTGGCGTGTCGCGCGGGGGTGAACTTTTCGCGGCGGTGACGGTCTGATAAGGGTCGTCCCACGTGCGCGAGGCAAGGATTGAATTTCACCGGTAACAGGGTGACGCCAATCGAAATGCTTGAACTGGACTTTGTCCCGGGCACGGCGCTTCCGCGGGCGTCCGGGCAGTTGCGGTATACTGCAAACCACACGGGCGCAACAACCGAAGAACAGCCTCAGGGCTTCAGGGAAGGGCGGCGGATGAGTGAGCGCGACATTGACCAGCAACTGGTCGAGCGTGCGCAACAGGGCGACAAACACGCTTTCGAACTGCTGGTTAGCAAGTATCAGCGCAAGCTCGGGCGTCTGCTGTCGCGTTTCGTCCGCGACGCGGGTGAAGTCGAGGATGTGACGCAGGAGGCGTTCGTCAAGGCCTACCGCGCATTGCCTTCGTTTCGCGGCGACAGCGCGTTCTACACCTGGCTGTACCGGATCGGCATCAATACCGCCAAGAACTATCTCGCATCGATGGGCCGGCGCGTTCCCACCACCACGAACTACGATTCGCAGGAGGCGGAAACATTCGACGAAAGCGAACAGCTGCGCGATTTCAATACGCCGGAGAATCTGCTGATGAGCAAGCAGATTGCACATAGCGTGAACCAAAGTATGGATCGGCTGCCTGAAGAACTGAGGGCGGCGATCGTGCTGCGCGAGCTCGAGGGCATGAGCTACGAGGATATCGCGCGGATTATGGACTGCCCGATAGGCACGGTGCGTTCGCGTATCTTCCGTGCGCGCGAAGCGATTGCGGAAGAGTTGCGGCCGCTGCTCGATTTATCCAAAGACAAGAGATGGTGATGCCATGAAAGAGACTTTGTCCGCATGGATGGATAGCGAACTGGACGGTCAGCAGGCCGACCCGCTGCTGCCGCAGCTCAAACGCGATCCGGAGTTGCGTCGCAATTGGGACTGCTACCATCTGATTGGAGACGCCCTGCGCGGCGTGCACGGTGCTGATCTGTGCGCCAGGATCCGCGACCGGCTCGATGCCGAGCCCACAATTCTGGTGCCGCAGCGCCACAGCAAGACGGAAAAGCTGCGCTGGGCCGCGTTGTCGCTGGCGGCGAGCGTGGCTGCAGCCGCCTTCGTCGGCTGGATGGCCCTGTCCGGCACGCGGCCAGCGGGGGTGCAGGTTGCCGCCGTTTCCGCGCCCGAATTCGCCGCGCTTGCAATACCGGCTAGCGCCGAGGTCGCAATGCCGGCCAGCGATGTTATCAACGATTATCTGCTCGCCCACCAGCGCTATTCTCCGAGCAATGCGATGCAGGGCGGCGCTCCCTATGTGCTCACCGTAGCCGACGAGCGGAGCGACACACAATAATGAAATTTCTGGCTGTGCTGCTGCTCGCTCTGTCGGCGCATGCGGCACGGGCCGATAGTGACGCGCTGTCATGGCTGCAGCGCATCCATGCGGCAACACAGACGCTTAGCTATACCGGGACATTCGTCTATCGCAGCGGGGATGAAGCCGAGACGTCGCGCATTGTGCATAGCGTGGGGCGCCACGGAATACGCGAGTTACTGGATACGCTGGATGGGCGGCCGCGCGAGATCGTGCGCAGCGACGGCGAAGTGAAGTGCTACCTGCCGGACAGCAAGACGATCAAAATCGACAAGCAGACGGGCCACAAGGCGTTTCCGGGATTTCTGCCGAAAAACCTCGAAGACATCAGCGAACACTATGACGTTAGCAAGGGCGGCATCGAGCGCGTCGCCGGCCATGAATGCCAACTGATCGTGCTCCGGCCCAAGGACACGCTGCGCTACGGCCACAAGTTTTGGGTGGACGCCGATACCGGAATGCTGCTCAGGTCCGAGACTTTAAACGCCAAAAATGAGCCGATACAGGAGTTCGAATTTACCCAGGTTCGCATCGGCGCCAAGATCGACCAGCATCAACTTGCGCCCAGATTCCTGGCCAGTTCCCGTGCCTGGCGCGTCGTAAATTCGGGAGGCACGGCGACCAACCTGGAGGCATTGGGCTGGACCATCAAACCGGAGTTGCCGGGTTTCCATAAAATGGCCGAGATGATGCGCACCCTGGGCGGATCCACCCATGTCGGACATGTGATCTATTCGGACGGGGTGGCAGCGGTATCGGTGTTCATCGAGCCCTTGAAGACCTCGATGCCGCCGCCAGGGCTGTCGCGCCGGGGCGCGATCAATATCTACAGCCGGCGGGTCGCAGGCCACCTGGTGACGGTGGTCGGGGAGGCGCCCGCAGAAAGCGTGAGGCAGCTTGCCGAATCGGTGGAGTACCGCAAGCCGTGACCCATGGTCCGCGGCTTCCGCGGATCCCCTTTTCCGGGGCTCCAGTTTTTTTATAATACTGCGCAAGAATGCGACAAGGGGACGAATCGATGCGAAAAACGCTGCTGCTGTGGCTGCTGATGCTGCTCCCGCTGGGGGCCTATGCACAGGCGCGCGGACTGCCTGATTTCACCCCTTTGGTGGAGCAGGAGGGACCGGCAGTAGTCAATATCAGCACTGCCCAAACGGTGCGCGCGGAGTCGCAGATACCGAATCTGGATGAAAATGACCCGCTTTTCGATTTCTTCCACCGCTTCATCCCGCCCGATCAAGGTCGCCGGGAGTTTTCGACCCGCTCGCTGGGGTCGGGCTTCATCATCGACCCCAATGGCTACATTTTGACCAACGCGCATGTCGTCGCCGGCGCCGACGAGATCACCGTGCGCCTCACCGACAAACGCGAATTCAAGGCCAAGGTCATCGGCACGGACAGGCGCACGGATGTGGCTCTGATCAAAATCGACGCCAACGGCCTGCCGGTAGTCAAGCTCGGCGATCCGAGCAAGCTCAAGGTGGGTGAATGGGTGCTCGCCATCGGCTCGCCTTTTGGTTTCGACAACACCGTCACCGCCGGCATAGTCAGCGGCAAAGCGCGCTCGCTGCCGCAGGAGAACCTGGTGCCCTTCATCCAGACCGACGCCGCGGTAAACCCGGGCAACTCGGGGGGGCCGCTGTTCAATCTGCGCGGCGAAGTGGTCGGCATGAACTCGCAGATCTACAGCCGTACCGGCGGCTATATGGGCCTGTCGTTCGCCATCCCGATCGATATTGCGATGGATGTGCAGAATCAGTTGCGCAACAGCGGCCACGTCAGGCGCGGGCGCATCGGCGTGGTGATACAGGAAGTGACCAAGGAACTGGCGGATTCCTTCGGCCTGGCGGTGCCCCATGGGGCTTTGGTCAACGCCGTCGAGAAGGGTGGCCCGGCGGACCAGGCAGGGATCAAGGTGAGCGACATCATCATCACGTTCAACGGCAAGAATGTCAGCAGATCGCCTGAACTGCCGCGTATCGTCAGCGCTACTCATCCTGGCAGCAAGGTGAGCATGGCGGTATGGCGCGGAGGGGCGATCAAGGAATTGAGCGTGACCGTGGGCGAGATTCCCGCGGATACGATGGCAAGCCGCGAAAGCCGGCGCGCGAAGCCGGTCGAGGCGGTGGCCAACCGGCTCGGGCTGGTGCTGTCGGAATTATCGGCTGAGCAGCGCAAGGAACTCGGCATCGCGAACGGCTTGCTGGTGGACGAGGTGCGCGGCCAATCGCGTGTGGACATCCGCAAGGGCGATATTGTCCTCGCGCTGATCCACAAGGGTGTCAATACCGAAGCCAAGAGCGTGGCGCAGTTCAACAAGGCGCTGGACACCATCGACAAAACAACGACCGTCACCTTGCAGGTGCGTCGCGGCGACAACCAGCGTTTCGTCCCCATCAATGGCCTGGACGGTTAGTGAGGGCACTGCGCTGATGCGATCCGGGGGGGAGAATGCGAGAGTGCGGCTTACGCTCTATGGCCGCAGCTACTGCCACCTGTGCGATGATATGCTCGCCGCGCTGGTGCCGCTGCTCGACGAGTCCGGCGCCGCGGTGGATGTGGTCGACGTCGACAGCGATG
>Ga0307375_10006603_pt1 | contig 10697 bp, 9 predicted proteins | sample TR1MG_FD_202531 | JGI IMG/M metagenome (GOLD analysis project Ga0307375, IMG submission 202531) | Soil microbial communities from Risofladan, Vaasa, Finland - TR-1 | ecosystem: Environmental > Terrestrial > Soil > Coastal area > Acid sulfate soil | place: Finland: Risofladan, Vaasa | collected...
TGATAGTTGCGGCTATTCCGCTTAAATAAAAGTAAATAGGTTTAATTTTTTTCATATGAATTATTAAATTATTTTAAAACTTAAAATCTGTAATTAAATCCAGTCATAAAACGATTATACGTAGTCGCCCCAGTAAAATCACCTTCATAATAGAAATTAAAAAATAACGGCCCAAGTATTTTCGTGTCTATTTGCACATTGATCGATTTTTGGAAAAACTTACTCGCATTATATCCGAAATTATAAGTTACGTTTGAAAAACCTACAGATATTGTGGAAGCGTTGAAAGTTAAATATTTATATAATGTAAAATTGTATATCGATCCGTCCTGAAAATTGTTAAAGACTCTGTTATAGTTAACTGTCACTGTTAAGTCTATAATCGGGATTTCTGATTCAGAAATAGAAATATTAAAATTTCTGGACGGCTTAATATCTCCCTTCTGATAGCTGTATCCGCCATTCAAGTTAATAAATAAGTCCGTTACTGGCCTCAGGAATATCCCTATTTGTATACCTTGTCTCATTTCATTTGTAAACAAACTATCCAAAAAACTTTTAAATGACTGATAATAAACTACATTTTTCCTAGCATCATAGGACAAATTTAATGAGATTATATTGTCCGGGGTATATTGGGTATTTAAGAATATACTTGTTAAAGATAGGTCATTCTGCTGAATGTTATTTTTAACTTTATATAGATCAACTTCTGATGAAAGGAAAAAATACAAATTCTTAAATGCATTGTTTGTATGTTGAAAATATAAAAATCTTCGATCGGTATGCCCGTGATTTGTTTGTTGAAATATTGCAAGCGTGCTTTGCACTATCCCGCTATTTACCGAATCAATTCTGTTAACATATCCGCCATATTCAAATAGCTGCGAATTTAATCCAAGATTATTATAGTCGGGTCTTGATCCAAAAATACCACCTATAGCAAAATTCCCAAAAGATTTCTCCAACTGCAATCCGTCAATTGGACCTGCACTTGATATACTATAATTTATATGCCTTCCTAGCCATATATTAAAACCACTTCCTTTATATCCTAAAGATAAATCATATACTCTTAGATTATTAAAAATATTTGCTTTAACATCTGGCCATTCAGAGCTCATATAAGACAGATTCATATAATTAGAAAAATAGAAAGAGCTCCCACCTATATTCTCGTCCTGTAAATTCAAAGAATAATTCCATCTCTGAATACCAACACTGTTGGGATAGTTTGCATAATTTGAAAATGAAGTGGCATTAAAACTTCCGTAAATTGTTTTTCTTCTTACAGGAACAATAGTTCTATCAGCATTTAATATTTGGGGCTTGGCATTAATAATCAGTGTTGTATCTTTTTCATCTCCGACTACTACATGTTGTTTGTTTCTGGTGTTTTTCTTCCTAACAAAAGCAATTATTATATCTCCGATTCTTATATCATTTTTTCCTATTTTCTCACCAGCAACTGATTGCGAAGATAAATATTTTACTACAATTGCCGGAATAATTTTTCCCCTAGTCTCCAAATAAAGTGTATCACCAACATCAATTCCATCTGTATTGTCGAAAATCAGATAAACATTTTGCGAAGTGATGAAAGAAACTTTTCCGTCTTTCTTAATTGTTTTATTATCCTGCGCAAGTAATACAGCAGATAATAATATTGTAAAGACAAAAGAGACTAACAGTTTTTGCAAATTGTTATTCATACATATTAATCTCCTTGCCCTGTTGGATGACATCCATAACATGAAGTTGGGCTATATACATAGCCGCTAACATCTGTATGATGGGGATCAGTGTTCGCCTGGCTGTGGCATGTGGCTGTACAGGAAAAAACTCCAAAATTCGAAGCTGTAGTATGACATGTACTGCAAGTTGAAATATTGTGATTTCCTGATAATGGAAAATACTGAGTATGATTAAATGTAGATGGTGTCCACCCTGAAGTGGTATGACACGGGGTACAATCTGTCGGGAAACCAGCAGATTGATGGGCTGGGTTTGTGGTTCCTGCATAATCTTGTTGATGACAGCTATAACAAAGGGGTGATATATTTGTATAATTTGAATTATGGCAGGACTGACATGCCACCGTTGTATGTGCCCCGGTTAATGCGAATCCTGTACTACTGTGATTGAAATTAGCATCACCCCAACTAGTAGTTGTATGACACTGGGAACAATCATGAGGAAATCCTTGTTGAACATGATTCGGATCTGTTGTGTTTGCATAGTCATTTGCATGACATGAATAGCAGTCTGCAGGAGTATTCATAACACTACCTTTATGGCATGATTCACAGCTAACTGTCGTATGAGCACCAGTCAATGCAAAACCTGTTGATGAATGTGTAAATGAAGTGGTTGTAAATTGTGCGGCAATACTATGGCAGTCTTGACATGTTTGTGGTAATCCTGCAGCGACATGATTCACAGGAGATATAGCAGCAGTGTAATCTTTTAAATGACATGTAACGCAGGCCATAGAAGTATTTGTAAATCCAGACGCATGACATTGGGCACATTGTAAATTTGCGTGCTGACCAGTTAATGGAAATCCTACTGCTGTATGATCAAATGAACCACCACCCCAATCATTGGTGGTATGACATTGCGAACAATCATGAGAAAATCCTTGTGCAGAATGATTTGGATTAGTTGTGTTTGCATAATCCGACGCATGACACGAATAACAATCGGTAGGAGTATTTGTATATCCTGCTGCATGGCAAGACTGACATGATACCGATGCATGTGCTCCCGTCAAGGGGAAACCAGTACTATTGTGATTAAACACTGCTTGCGTAAACGTTATAGTATTATGGCAATCCTGGCAAGTGGTTGGAAATTTTGCTGCAATATGATCAGGATTTTTTGCTGTAATATAGTTTTGTTTATGACATGGATAGCAATCAGTTGTCAAACCTTTGAAATTACTTCCCGGAGCATGGCAAGTAAAACAATTCTGAATATTATGTCCACCTACCAATGGGAAAAAACTATGATCAAAGCTTGCGTTGCCCCATGTAAAATCTGTTAATCCATGACAAGTCTGGCAGTTTGTAGAAAAATTTGCCTGAACGTGGTTTGGTGACGTGGTTGCATAGTACTGCTGTTTATGACAACTAAAGCAAGATACACTTATAATGGGAAAATACAAGTTCAAATACTCAGAATGACAACTTTGACAATCCACATTTAAATGAACTCCCATCAACGGAAATCTGCTGTTCTGATGTATTTGAATTATATTGTTGACTATCCAAGTGTTTGTGTTATGACATTGTATACAGTTTACTCCAACGCTGTTTTGATGAACGTCTAAATGACATGAAATACATTGTGTTTTTGCTTCAGAAAAAATTAGACTCTTATGACAAGATATGCAGCTTACTGTAACATGCTGCCCGGTAAGCTTAAAGGATGTTTCAGAGTTGTGATTAAACTTTATGTTTTTTGGAATTATTCTCCAATTTGTTGACTCGTGGCAACTCGAGCAATCTATTTTCAAAGAATTGCCATGTGGTGATTGAGCAAAAATACTAAGTGAACCAATCAACAAGAAGACTATGCATGACAGGTTGCGCATTTGAAGTCTCTTAATTTATATTGAATAAAAACATTTCCGTTCTTCGTAATTTTTTTATGACATGAAAAGCATGATACTTTCTCATGTGCTCCCTTCAAAGGGAAATTGGTTTTTTCATGATCAAAATAAACCGGTTTCCAATTGTCGAAACCGTGACAATTTTCGCAAACAGATACTTTTTTTATTTTCTCTGAATTAAATTGACCAAAGTGAATGTCATTATGACATGTTGTGCAGTCCGAATGAAGAGAAACGAATCTGAAAGAGATTTTACCTGCTTTATTTTCCTCTTCATGACAGCTATTGCACGAAACCGAATCGTGTTTTCCCAAAAGTTTGAAGCCTGTAATATCATGATTGAAATTAATTTTGCTCCAGCTTTCAGTAACATGACATGATTCACATTTATTATCAGGCATAAACTTTTGAGTTAGCTCTGCCCCATGCACATTTTCATGACAGTCAATACACCTTTCGCCAATTTTCATAAAGTGCCATTGTCTTAAGATTTCTTTATAGTGACAGGATTGACAAGGAACAGCCAAGTGCGCGCCAGTTAACCTGAATCCTTCCTTATTATGTTCAGCTATAGTAAACAAAGTTGTTTTAAAGCTGATAACATTATGGCATTTTTTGCAGTCTGTAATAATATTATTTACTGTAAATTCACCAAAGTGAGCATCTTTATGGCAATCTATACACTCCGTAAATTTTGGTTTTGACAGTAAATCTTTACCATGACAATTTGTACAAGAAACTCGTAAGTGAGCGCCTTCAAGCGGGAATCTAGTCTTGCTGTGGTCAAAGGAATTTCTATTCATTTCTTTGAATGATTCCACGTTATGGCATCTAATACAATTTTCACCAAATTGCCTTTTATGAACATCCTGATGGCATGGGGTACAGTTTTTGAATTGAAGACCTACAAATTTCTGAAATTGTTTTCCGTTCAATTTTTCATTCATATGGCATTTAATGCATTCAACTTTTGAATGAGCACCTGTAAGTTTAAATTTTGCATCACTGTTGTGGTTGAATAGAGCTGCAGGCTTAAACTTAATGGTATTGTGGCATGAAGAACAATTATTCCCAAGAGTATTTTGATGCACATCCTGGTGGCAGGAAAAGCATTTAGTACTCAATCCAAGGTAGGTACCTTTTCTTTTTTTGAATAATGAGTTTGATATAAATTTATCTTGATGACACTCCTGGCATTTTATTTGAGAATGCCTCCCATCAAGTACAAACCCTGTACTAGAATGATCAAACTTATCAGGAAAAAAATTAATTATTCTAAAAGCTCTTCCATGATGCTCACTATGGCACTCCCAGCACTTTTTATTCTTTACCTCTAAGCTTGAATGAAAACCTTTATTTTGATTAATCATTGCGTTTATTTCCGTATGACATGCTAAGCATCTTGAATTCTCCAATTGCTTACCCAAAACATGACACTTTGTACAATTGCTTAATCCTTCAAGGTTTGCGTGCGCGAATGTAAGATTACCCGGAGATATTTGTGCATGTACTTTAGATGTATATGAAAACAAAATCATAATGACAAACAAAATATTTATAATAATTTTTATTTTAATTTTCATGTTTTAAGACAGCTTCGCCGAATTTTTTAGTAATATGAATTCCCGTTTTCTGCAGAAAATCCGTTGGTAGCTGCCCACCAACCAAAATATATACCAGATCATTTTCAAGCTCGAATAATTGATCAGAATTATTAATTTCCAGAATAACTCGATCTTCTTTAATCTCTTTAACATTAGAATTAAAAAATATTCCCACTTCTTTTTTTGAAGATGCTTCTGTAATATTTTCTAAATTTCTCGGCTTGATTCTCGAAAAGCTGCTACCCCGGTATGAAAGAGTTACTACATTATTTTCTGAATGCGACAGCATTAGAGCTGCCTCAATTGCTGAATCGCCTCCACCAACGACAAGAACTTTTTTATTAGAGATTAATTCAGGTTCTATTAAGCGATATGCTACTTTTTCCATTTCTTCACCATTAACACCAAGTTTACGTGGTGAACCTCTTCTCCCTATCGCAATAATGACTCCCTTTGAAGTATAAATGCCTTTTGATGATTTAACTTCGAAATGATCTTTTATTTTCTCTATTGATTCAACTTTCTCATTTTCATTTATTGATATTTTATTATCCTTCAATATTGACTTCCAAATTGATAGAAGTTCAGGCTTGGAAGTCTCTTTCATTTTTAATTTTCCATACATTGGAAGTTCTACTGCTGAAGTCATTACTATTTTTGATCGTGGAAAATTATAAACCGTCCCACCCAGAGTGTCTTGTTCGAGAGTTAAGAAACTTAATTTGTTCTTTGCGGCTGTCAACGTGGCAGAAATACCAGCCGGCCCTGCACCTACGATTATAAGGTCATAATCTGTTTGGATTTGTCTATTAATCTTTTTTGTAAAGGAAGTTACAGCCTGGATACCTTGTTCAATGGCGTTCTTGATTAGCCCCATGCCACCCAGTTCCCCAGCTATAAAAAGACCAGGAAGATTTGTTTCAAATTCTTGACTAACGTGGGGTAATTCAACCCCTCGTTTTTCAGTTCCTATGCAAAGTGTTATTGCATTTAGGGGACATGCATGGAAGCATGCGCCATGGCCAACACAGCGCGAAGCATTGATTACTTGAGCTTGTCCGTTTATCAATCCTATAATATCTTGTTCGGGACAAGCGGTAATACATGCCCCGCTACCAATACATCGTTCAAGATCAATTACAGGATGCAGAGATATAGGCTCGTGGAACCCTAATCTCTTGGACGTTTGGATTTTATTTAGAGTAGCTTTGGACTCATGGAAATGTTTTTTTAGATACAAAACCAGAATAGCTGTTGTAAATAATAAAACAAAAAAATAAGTAGTATAATTCTCTATTTGCGTTTCCATCGATTACTTGATTTGTTAAAAAAACAATGCAAAGGTTCTTCGATAGCGAAAAACCAATCGTTAGAAACATAATGCTCAAGCAGAATAAGCTATTAGAAGGAATTAATGTTATTTCATTTAGAATATCCACTTATAGCCAAAAGCTACAGTAACAGCTATGTGAATAAACATTATAACAAACATAAGAATGGCAAATGGTAAATGTACAACATGCCAATATCTAAAAAATTTTTGCATAGTTTTTAGTAGACCGATTCTTCTGGAAAAGATCAGCTTTGTTTTGACTATTTTTGCTATGCTTTTTCGCTGTGCTTTTGGTACATCAGCAAGAGCTAATTCATGTTTCAGGTTATGAATTACACTTTTTGTACCAAAAAAATCTTTTATAAGAAATACAATCCCAATTTTTAACTTTGGGCTATTATGCCTCTTAAGTGAAGAAATTTGTTCAATTTCCTCGAATATTCTTGTGGGTAAATTGTATACTTCCTTTAATTGGTGCGAAAGATTTTCGTTTTGTGCATTTAATTCATCCATCCCAATTATCTGCCCCTGGATTGTGTGCGGTATTTGAACATAAAGAAATCTCCCTACTATTCCGCTTAGGACTACAGCTGTCATACTCCAAAAACTTACAGCTACTATTCCTCCGAATTTAAATGCAGTATGAAACAATACGAATATAGGTCCAAGAGTGCATAGAAAGATGTGAAGTTCAAGCCAGTTCTTTAAATATCCGAAGTGTAAGAAATATCTTACCCTTTTTCTTATCATATAAATTGCAACTCCTAGTATCATCATGAGGCTACCCAGTACCCCTAATCCTTGCCCAATAAAACCACTTGGTTTTAATAGAATATCCTGAGGATTAAAAAACCTTGTCAGCAGAGGAGTAGTATAATATTGATATCCGTTTATTGCCAACAAGAGTGTAGACGATATGCCAACTATAAAAAAAGATGCGATATATATTGTATGTAGTTTCTTATTCATTCAAATAGAAAGATTATTGAAGAATAATTTAATTGATAATAATTTAAATAGGCGGTCACTAATAACCGCCTATTATTATATTATATACTAAGGCTGGTCTAGTTCATATAATGTTGAGTATTTAGTGGAATTATCAACAGTGAGATCATTCAATTTACTAATAAGAATATTCACTCTTTCATCCTGATTATCATCAAAAGCTTCATAAGCTTCAGAGGATGCAAAAGAATAAATTTCTTCATAATGATTTGCTTTCCCTTTTAAGTCATAAACTGCATAGTTCTCCAAACCCTCGGCTTTAAGAAGGTTTTTCAGCTCCTTAACAACACTCAGATATTCGTCTTTTTTATCGGGCTTGAGTTCATATTGAATTGTGAATATTACCTTTGGCATTTAGTCTCCATATATTTTTAGTAAAATTTTTATATATATATATATCCGCTAAAAATTATTTTAGCTGGTCCAGTTAATGAAAGATTATTTATTTTTTGATTTTCAATATTAAAGTCAACTTTAAGTTCATCTAAACCGTGAGATATTAACGTAATTGGTGATTCTAGCTTATCAGTAACGTGAGATATTATAGCAGCAGCAGTAGATCCAGTACCACAAGCAAGCGTTTCGTCTTCTACACCGCGTTCATAAGTTCTAATATAAATTTTATTATCGACTATTTTGATGAAGTTTACGTTCGTGCCGCCTGGCGAAAATTCTTTCAGATATCTTATTTCTCTTCCTAATTGATATACAGGGAATTTATCAATTTCCGAATAATTAGATTTCAAGTCATTTGGATTTTGAAGTACATCTTCAATCTTAATTACGACATGAGGAGAACCGGTATCTGCAAAGCAAGCATTCATCAATTGTCCGCCTGCTTTAATCTTAAAATTAAACTTGAGTTTAGTCGGGGGATTAAAATCAAATTTTATTATATTTTCATCTAGAACTTCTCCGGTAAAGGGTACTGAATTAGATAAAAAATGAGTCTTTTTATTTTTAATTCTGCTTGAATTTTCCGCAAATTTAATGGCACATCTAGCGCCATTACCGCAAAGACTTCCTGTTGAGCCATCTGCATTAAAATATTCCATCTCAAAGTCATACTCGACAGAGTTAGAAATAGTTATAACACCGTCAGCACCTACACCGTTCCTGCGATTACATAGCTTCTGGATAATGTTTTGTTCTAAAACAAAAGCCGGATTAGTGTTTTTATCAATAACGACAAAATCATTTCCTGCGCCGCTCATTTTTATAAAAGAAATTTTTTCCATTGCAGTTGCAATTTAGGACAATATGAAATGCTTTTCAATAATAATATTAATGATTAATAATTTTATAATGTGTCTTGTAATATAAGATAAGCGAATGTTATTTTATAGAAATTATCTGGTATTAAAAAATCCTAGTTGCAAAATATGCAATTGCTGAAATAATTGCAGTTAGAGGAATAGTAAATATCCATGCCCAGACTATTCTACCTGCAACGCCCCACCTTACTGCAGAAAATCTCTTTAAGGAACCCACCCCCGTAATAGCTCCTGTTATGGTATGCGTTGTACTTACCGGAATTCCAAAAGCAGTAGAAACAAAAAGTGTACTTGCTGCTCCAAGTTCTGCACAGAACCCGTCGACGGGTTTCAACTTGACAACTCGTTGTCCTAAGGTTTTGACGATTCGCCATCCGCCAAACACTGTACCAAGCGCCATAGCTGCGTGACATGCAAGAACTACCCACAGAGGCACAAAGAATTTATCTATTAGATGTGCACTAAAAAGAAGTCCTGCAATTATGCCCATAGTTTTTTGTGCATCATTTCCCCCATGTCCAAGGCTGTAAAAGGCAGCAGAAACAAGTTGGCCCTTCCTAAAAAAATGGTCAACTTTTGATGGGGAGCTTTTGCTAAATATTCTGAAAACAATAATTCCTATTACACTACCTAATACTAAACCTAGTAACGGAGAAATAAAGATGAATAATATGGTTTTAATTATCCCGCTTGAAACCAAAGAAGAGACTCCTGCTTTTACAACTGCAGCGCCCATTAATCCACCGATCAAGGCATGAGATGAGCTAGTTGGAAGACCAAAATACCAAGTTATAATATTCCAGATAGAAGCGCCGGCCAAAGCTGCGAAAACAATTGATGAATCAATTACCTTGATATCCACTATACCTTTCCCAATTGTATTCGCTACGTGAAGACCGAAGAAAAGGAATGCGATAAAATTGAAGAAGGCTGCCCAGATTACAGCTGCATTAGGAGAAAGTACTCTTGTTGAAACTACTGTCGCAACAGAATTAGCTGCGTCATGAAATCCATTTAGGAAGTCAAAGGTGAGCCCTAATAGAATTAATAATATTATTGAGACGGTTAACATTAAGCCTGCTTTACTATAAGAGAGCCTATAATTTTAGCTACATCGTCACACTGGTCAAGTATTTTTTCTGAAGTCTGGAATATGTCTTTCCATTTCATAATATAGATTGCGTCTGTAGTGCCAGTAAAAAGCTCCGCAATTGCTTCATTCCTAAGTTGGTCACCAAGGCTTTCCAAACGATTTACCTCTGAACAATGATTATTGATTACCGTTCCATTCTTGAGATTTCGTAACCCTCTTACTGCTTCACATAATGATGAAATAGATTTGTCAATTAGTTTCACCACATCCACAAAATGTTTATTAACATTATCAATGTTATATATTTTCATCATGTTGGATATTTTCAGGATTAAATCTATTACGTTATCAAATTCGTGAGCCAGAGAGAAAATATCTTCTCTATCCAGGGGTGTAATGAATGTTTTATTAAGTTTCTCGAAAATTTCGAATGTAATACTATCGGCTGCGTGCTCTATGTCTTTTATTTTATGAAGGGATTCAACGCTAAAGTTTTCATTATCAACATTTGAACAAAATTGTTTGGATACTTTGATACATTGTTCTGCCAACTTATCGAACATATCAAAAAATTCATACTCTTTAGGTAGTAAGCTAAATCCCATTTCAAATCCCTATTAGATAATTTTATGTCGTACTAAAATAATCCTTTTTACTGACTTTTTTATATTGAATGAAATGTTTTTTAGGAGTAATGTTTTACAATTATGGGAATTAGTTGTTTGGTATTAACTGATTTGCGAGTAGTTTTATGCTTCATAAATAGTTAGTA
>Ga0307375_10006605_pt1 | contig 10695 bp, 5 predicted proteins | sample TR1MG_FD_202531 | JGI IMG/M metagenome (GOLD analysis project Ga0307375, IMG submission 202531) | Soil microbial communities from Risofladan, Vaasa, Finland - TR-1 | ecosystem: Environmental > Terrestrial > Soil > Coastal area > Acid sulfate soil | place: Finland: Risofladan, Vaasa | collected...
TCTAATGATTTTTTTTCATTGTAGTATGATTATTAAGTGAATAACCATACAAATTACTAATTTTCAATCGTATCTACCGCCATATGGCGGTTTAGTTCAACGGCCAGCGGGTATGGGCAGTAAGTGTTACCTGACGCAGCCATCCGGCCACCAGTCCTGGTACTTTAGCCGAAAAGCTGTCCCGGTGGCAAGGAAGGTATGGCGCAATTTTTGCAAATCCCGGCGAAAGATTTAATTGTCTCTTTATTACCAATCTGTCAAGAGCCGGAATCACGATGCTTGTAAACGGACGAGATTTTTCTTTCAGGATAAAGTTGTCTAGGTGTGGTGCAAAAATTGTGACAAACTTATTGCCTATACCCGCTTGTTAGCTGCTGGGCTATTTTAAAACTGTCTATGTTGCAGGAGTTGTCAAGGTTGCGCTTTTTTTAAGTCCCGGTTGATAGCACTGATTTGTCATGCTATTGGAATCTGTCTTTATAGAGATCATTTCTCTGTTTTTATCTACTGTTTATCCTTCAAGATATTCATGAAAATCCTAAAACTTTGGGTCGAAGCCTGGCTGGCAAGTGTAATAAGCTAAGTTGTTAAGTTCATATGTATTCAGGTGCTTGATAGCTTATTACATTTGCCAGTGAGTTAGCTGCAGGGCAAATTTTAGAGTTTTTATGTTGTTATAAAGTTTTCTATTTTAGCCGCCTGTCTCGCCGAGTGGTAGGGAAGGGCTGGAAGGCTCTTTTGCAGCTTTAGGATTCGCGTTGGAATTGCGCGAGCTGCAAATGTGCCTGACAGCAGCAGGGAAGGTTAATTGCCCACATAATTCAACAGGTAATTTTTAATTTCCAAATATCGTATTCCAAAAAGATTTTTTCACATTAAGTTCATATTTTTTAGCTAGATCCAGTAATTTATTTTTGTAATTTCCATCCAATTCATCAAGTAAATTATTGAAGCGCTCTTCTAAAGCACCTTTCCTGTGGTAAGGATGGTTCCGCTCATAATAAAAATCAAAAACATCAATTGCTAATTTCTTTTTTGATTCTGTGTCAACTAATAAACTAAAAAACATATCGTTTACTTCATTGTTCTTCTCGCAGTCCTGTTCTTTTATACTTATAAGCGTTGACATTATATTTCTGCAAAGGTCAATATCTGATTCTAATTTAATTTGAGATATTAGAGATTTTCTAAGTACTGGTCGTGAAGTATCGGAAATTTTAGACTTAATTTTATTCATGAATTGGGCATAAAAATCACGTTCCAATTCATTATTCTTTAAATCATTTTCTCTATCATTAATGTATTGAAATAGTGCCACTTCGTCTAATTTTTGAACATCAGATTCTATCTCCTTAAGGACTCTATCCATAACTTGAGAATCTCTTAAAATTTGAGTAGGTAACAAAGTTTTTAGAACGATAAATTTATATTTATCAAGTATCTTGTTCCAAATACTTAGAAGAAAATCCATGGAATCTGAAGGTTCAGTTTGAGCATAAAGAGAAAAAGCATCAAGCGTTTGTGCAATTTGAGCTTCTGTCAGAAGAGCAAGATTTATGAAAACAATCTTGACATTTTTCAGTTTTGTAGTTGGTAGGATTTCCAAAGAAAACTGACTAAGAAATAAAGGCACACATGTTTGAGAAAATGGAGTGCTTTCTAAAAATGCCCGGACAGGATAAATATTATTTATTGAATAATTTGAATTTTCTGGGGTATTTGTTGTTAGATATGCTCTAAATGTTTCAAAATATTCATTTTGTTTTTGTGGGGTTAATTTACCGAAAGATTTTATGAGAAAATCACAATATTTCGAACGAATAGAATTAGTCGCATTTGGGAAGCTTGGATTTAAGATAAAACTTGCATTATTTGGTTTAATGAATGTTTCTAATTCACCGAGAACATAAATATCAAGAAGTGCATTAAATAAAGAAAACCAATAGTCATAGTACTGATTATTGGTTAAAATCTCAATAGTGTTAAGATCAAGAACTTGCTTATTTAAAATACTTGCTTTATTCGTTTCACTTAATAGGGCTTGGTTCTCAATAATCAAATTCTTAATTTTTATTGATTTGTCAATATCTGTTGCAAGATTAATTTGTGATATAAAATTTTCTAATAATTTGTTGTTTTGATCAGCATTTAGATGGTTATTAAATACTAGAAAAGAAGATACGCACTGGTCAAAAATTAGTGGATTTTCATTCCCAGAAATCTTAATTAGTTGATCTGTAATTGCATCTGAAATTTCTTGATCAGGAAGTTGATTAAATTTTTGAAACCAAAAGCTAGCAATTTCTAGGGTCAATTTAATGGATTTATCATCATTCAAAAATTCTAACTCATTAACAATGCTAATTAGGGTAGGTTTTATTTCAACATATGGTATATCAACTTTTTTGGTTATGAGGTCATCAAGTACTTCTGAATAGTATAATTTTGTTGTTATTAGTTTGCGGTAACTGTTACACAGCTTATTCAAATTTTTATCCAAAACAATACTTTTGATTATTTCAAATACTAATACCGCATCCTTATAATCAGCATCTTCTGGATCTTCGAAACTGTCTTTATCGATAAGATTTTGAATGATTTCTTCGATTACAGTATCAGAGAAGAACTTTTCAATTACCCTTGGATTTTCTTTATAGTTTTTTATTTGAGTATTAATATATAATAGATCCACCTTTTGTTTTGCTATGAGAGGATCTTCTTCATCCTTGCTACGAGTTCCGATAAATGTAGAAACTTTGTTAATTAGCTTATGATCATTAATGAGATGTTCATTATTAAAAACCTCAAAAAGAATTAGTTTATCATGCTCAATATCATTATGATCTAGAAAACTTACAGCTTGACTTATTAGATCATTTTGATTATTACCAGATAGTGTTTTGGCACAGATAAATATTCCATTTGGGGAGTACTTTTTATATTCTTCATAAGTTATATTTCTTTTGTAGAATTTATTATAAAATACTCTAGCTGCTCTATGAATTTTTGATGGTGGACATTTGCCTATTTGTTTAGAAAGTATTTGTAACGCTTTTCTTTGCTCGACACCTTCTAATTTTTCTTCGACCCAATAGGATATATGATCAAATAGATGTTCTTTTTTAGAATCATCTGCTTCATCAATTATCTTGGATATTTTTGATTCGATGCCATTTTTCAAGGCATCATTGAACTCTTGAAGATATTCATCTCCAATAAGATAACTTGTGGTGTCTACTCCGAGGTATAAAAAGGGAGTGATATCATCTATTGTTAAATAGTCTTTTGTAGATTCAATGAAATGGAATAGTTCTTTGTAATCTTCATTCTTGGGTAGGATCCAATTAAATTGTTCTTCAATTGAGGAGTCTGCTTTAGATTCATTGTCTCCTTTAAGTTCCAAATTATCTTCAGATTTACCTTCAAATGGTTGAAAATATTTACTACAAATTTCTAATTGTTTTTGGTTTAATCTGGATTGATTGTTTTCTAAAATATCTTTAATCCAAAAGATTAGATCTGAATTTCTTAACATATCATTGTAGAACTCAGTAAAGTGCAATTTAATACTTGTAACTAATGCAAGAATTGGAAGATTATTAGTTATTTTTTTGCTGTGAAGTTTTGCTGAAATATTCGCTTCTCGATTTTGTGCGAGTAAATATGAAGTAGAAAATTCATTCATCGCTGTTATTGCGTTTCTAGGACTCTTTACATTTCTATTTATAGTAATAAAGATTATATCCTCTAAAACTTGATCAAGTTTAAGTAGATCGCTATGATTCTTTCGCAAAATATTGAGAATATATTTTCGCATTTCTGTCACCATAAATGGAGGAATTCTTAAAGTATATTGGAAAAATTTTTCTAAGTACTCAGAACCTTCATTTTTCCCTGGCTCAGTGTATAATTCATGAGCTTTGTTTACAGCATTTTTTATGATCTCATCATCACAAGCAATTATGAAAATACAGGATTCTACATCTAAAAATGTTTTTATTGTCTCGATAGTCTTTACAACTTTCTCTTTTGAACACCGATCTAAATCATCGATGAATATTATTTTGGTGCTCCTATCATTGCGGACAAGTTCAATGAATTTGCCTTCAAATTGTTCCTCAGAATCATATTTACTTACCTTAAGTTTAATTCTCGCTTCTTTGATTATTGTATAAGCCCATGTTAAAACAGAAACGAATAAAGGGACTGTCAGGAAGTATTCAATTCGTAAAGCTATGTTGTCTAAAACTATGTTATTTAGACCAATAGCATTTATTAACCTAAATAACACCCATAAAGAGAATGAAATAGCTAAAGACCATAAGACAACACTTTTTCTATTTAGTATTGTTGATAGTATATCTTTTATGTTAACAATAGCATTATCGTGCTCTTTATCATGATAAACATCACTATAAATACTATCAAGCGGTAAACCTAATCCTTCTGCAATTTTTACAATAAATTTTCTTCTTAATGAATTCTGGTCATACTTCCATACTCTTATTTCTAAGAATTTTATTTTTTCCTTTTTAATATCATCTTTTAATCTTTCCTTTAATAAATTTACTATAGTTGATTTTCCAACCCCCCATTTGCCGAAAATTCCGATATTAAAAGGTGTAGGTTGCTCTTTTACTAATTTTTCAAGTAATGCGGCGTAATCATTATGGCCGAACTCATCGTTTTCGGAATTTTGGAGTGCTTGGTCAGTCAGGAATAACTTACTTAATGTTATGCCTTCTGTTGTCTTTTTTTTCATTGTTACAATAATTATTTCTTTCTTCTTTTGGCTATTTCCGCCGGCATGATGTATACATACTTAATTAACTCATCTATAAACATAATTATCTGATTTGCATCTTCTTTAGCGACTTCATTGATTGGATCAAAATGTGCTCCAGCGTTCCCGATTAATCGAATTTCTGTTGCCCAATCAGCTAAATTCTTGTCCAGGATACCTTTAATTTTTAAATTTTCTATCCTCTTGGCTAATGTACCGCTGTCTTCACCCTTTTCTACTGTTATTGCTTCGAGAGTTCTCCTCGACATAACAGCAGAAGCTCTGTAACATTGAGCTGAATAGGTAATTTTTGCTTCAAGAAGGATTTTAGAAATATCATCTGGTATATCATTAGAAATATTCATGGTTGAGAATGGCCACCAAAATAATCCTTTCCAAGTTATGGATCCACCAGAATGCTTTTCTCTTGCAGGTATGCCACCAATATATTCCTCTTCTATAACGATTACAGGTTGATTGCAATTTCTACATTCTAATGATGTGACCTGATCAAAGAAAGGTTTGCTCCTCTTACCATCAGGAGAAAGTAAAAAGCCTGAATCATAAGTTGCTGGCAAACTTCCTAATATTTCAAAGCTTGATTGTTTGTTACATCTTGGACATAATCCATATGGTAAGGTTGAATCAGGAAGGCCATTATTTTGTTCCGGCAAGTCTTCATTTCTTTGGCCCTTTACGGTTTTTTTATTTGAGAAGGGATAGATCATAACCTGAAAATTTAATAATCATAAGCTTAATTTATGAATAAAGAGCCAGTTATACATTAATAACAAACTTGAATTTGTTTTAAAGATAAATTCAATTCTTAACAAACTGAGTTTAAAAGAATATGAACTGCTCGGAAGCAGTCCATATTCAAGATCGGATTATTTCCTTTTTTTCTCTCTTTGTGAGAGAGCGCTTCCTGCTGCACTTTTGCTATCCTTACTTGTTCTCCCGTCCCTTAGAACCTTTGAAGCTTTAGTTGCAACTTTTTTACTGGTAACTTTTTTAGCCATTAAAAAATCCTCCAATTTTCGCTATTTCAATTAATGCAGTTGAAATATTCCCTGCTGAAGATTTTCTTTTGGAAATTTAATGGATAATAATACTTTTGTCATTCCAATTACAAAAGTTAATCCGTAGGTAAGGTTTAAAATCTTCTTTAATATACCCTACGGATTTTTTTATTCAATTTAAATACCACAATTTTCAAAATGACAGACTGTCATATTCTTATGTCAACCAGATTGAGATAAATTCTAAATTGGTCTAGTGTCCATATTATTAAGCCAAATAGTCATAAATTCAAGGTATTTCAGATGTCTCAACAATCCGAATCTCTTCATCTGTCAACTCGTATAACTTATAAACCAACCGATCAATCTCTTCTTCCAGAGGATCCAAATTAGAGAAAGGATTCTTCTTTTTCCCGCTTAGTATTTGATCAACAAGTCCCTCTATTTTTTTTTGGGATATTTCATCAGCTAATTTAATTGGCAAATTTTCAACTGATGAAATCCTTACTTGAGGGAATAAGTTCCCTCCATGAGAGTTTGATCTTTTATAGTAAAACTTGAAAAGTTTTGAATTAAAGAGACCTAATATGTACTTAACTTTGAATCTCTTATCAGTTATATGAGTGCTATGTAATGTGTGTTCGTAATATTTCATTTCATTGTCATATGTTGCGATAATTTCTTTTGCAACAAATCGCGATAGAATTTTTTCTCTTGTAAATATTTTTTCGTCTCTCATCCAGAGACCAGGTCTTTTATCTCCTTTTCTCTTTATTTCTTCTCTCATCATTTCATCTGGTTTGTAATTAACCCAGACTTCACTATCAGCAATATAATATTTTGAAAGATGTTTCCCGAAATATAGCTTTTTGCAGTTTTTGTCTAATTTTTTGTCAAGAAATAGTAAATCTTTAATTTCGCCAGCTACAATTCCGTCTTTTACTTCACCAATTTCTCTTACTCTTAAGGTATTCTCTTCAATCTTAAGAATTAAGAATTCGAGTTCAGAGTTTATTTCAAGACGAAAGACTGCGTCATTATCAATTAAAATATTTTTAATTTCTGTTTCCGATAGCTTCTTTAATTCCATACTAGTCAATCTGAATGAACTATATTTCAAATGATTAATAGGGAGAGATAAATGATTCGAAATAATTGCACTATCAACTTGTGCTTCATAAAAAACTTTATCATCAATTTTAACAACTTTAACACAGTGATTTGCACAGACAAGTTTTCTGGCAGTGGCAAATTGCTTATTATTCAAAAACTTACCCGGTATAATGAATGAAAATCCACCTGATTCAGCCTTAATTTGTAAAGATTTTTCAATAAAAAGTGAGTATAAATCAAATCTGCCTGTAGCGCATTTGTAAATCGTTTCATAAAATCTCCTATTGTCCCATGAAATTTCTTCAATATTGACATATGGGGGGTTCCCAATAACAGCATCGAACCCGACAAACCCTCCGTCATTATTAAGCACCTCCGGAAACTCAAACCGCCATTCAAATGCATTTTCGTAAATTCGGTTACTCTTAATTTGATCTATTTCAGTTTCATATCTTTTGATTTCCTCAGAGAGGTTCTTCACTTTCTTGTTCCACTTATCTTTATGCGTTTTTGTCAACTCAAAAAGACTTGCTTGGCTTGTAAGGCTTAGCAGCTCTCCATTTAGCTTATTAAGTTTGAGGAATCTTTTATCGCTCTTTGATACTACAGTTTCAAAATCATTTTTGATCGTATTGATTAGCCGTTCCATGGCTCGCTTTTCATCCTTTGACTGAGCTTTCCTGTAAGTCATTACAGCCTCTCGGTAATTGTCGACAGTCCATTTACTAGATTTCAGAGCCGTTCTTATGTCTGCATCTAGCTGATACCTGCTGATAAGTGAATTACCACATTTTATATTTATGTCAATATTAGGTAAGGTTTCGAGCTCTCGATAATTCGTATCAGGTTTGTAATAAGAATTTTTCAATAGCTCAATCCACAGCCTTAGTCTACAAATCTTAACAGAATTAGGGTTAATATCTACGCCGAAAAGACAACTTTCGATTATCTTCTGTTTTTCCTGGAAAAGTGTCTCCTGTACTCTTTGACTTTCCTTGCTTTTGGGATTGTATTCAAATAATTTAGAATGCTCGTCCGTAATAATCAGCTCATCATTAATTACCTCAATTGTGTACTCCTTAAGTCTTTTACCGTCGCTGTCGGCGAGTATTTTTAGTTCTGATTTTATTGCTATTAACTCATTCAATGCAGAAACTAGGAAGTGACCCGATCCGACGGCTGGGTCACAGACTTTTAAACTGTTTATTATAATGTTGGCTTCTTTGATATTTTCAATTTTATTATATACATCGCTAATTGTTTCACAATTCCAACCCTTCGTCTCATTAAACTTTTGTACAACTGCTCTTCTTATTGTCTCATGACATATGTACATAGTTATGAATCCAGGAGTAAAGAATGATCCATCTTTGTATCCGTTGATTTTCTCAAAGATTAATCCTAATACTGAGGCATTTATGAGAGTTTTATTTTCCTCCTGAATGTCTTCTGAACCTTCACTAGAGAAATCATAAGAATCTAGAAATTCAAAAAGATATTGAAGTGGATCTATTTCGCCGGATAACTTCTTACCAGTATTATCTTTTAAAACTGTTGCTGAAAGAACCGGATGTTTGGAATGATTATCAAGACTGTTGATTCGAATCGTCTTGTGTTCAAGATCGCTTGGTTCAAAAAGCGAACTATTAAGATAAGGGATATTCCCAAATTTTTGTTTAATTAATTCACTACGGTCGGTTTCTTTTACAGCAAGAACCTGAAAGAATAGCTTGTTAAGTTCATCATAGTCATGAATTCTTTCAATATTGAGAAATCGAAATGTTTTATCTCCATTATTATATTTGATAAGTTGGCCCTCAAGCAATTTGAGAAACAGAATACGGTTAATCCATGTAATTACCAGTTCCAATGCAATATTGAAAAGCTGTTGCTCTTTATTGATACCAAAGTCAGATAGTTTTTTTAGCTGAGAAAGACAATCCTCATATTTTAAGATTGTTATTGAATTCTCAATTAATGAACCGGGATTTCTTTTCTTCTCAATTTGTCTTCCAATAAGTTTCTTACTTCCTTCCTTTGTTTCTTCAAGTCCAATTATGTGAAGAAGTTCGTTGTAAAAAGTTTTATCAAGGTTATTGCTGTCATTTGCAAAAGGAAGTTTTAACAAATGTTCGGGAGATAATATTTTGTATAAGGTGATCAGTTTATTGTCATCTTCCTTGTTAGCATTTTTTATCGTTATCTTGAAATCTCTTATATTAAAGTTGGTTACAGAAATAGGTGATTCCAGGTTGTTACAGAATGGCTCCGCAATATTCTTATAAAAAAAATCTGTATTTGTACCTGGGAGTCTGCCTTCTTCAAAATCTGTGAATTGTTTAACAATACTTTTGTCATTGGCAAAGATTCTTTCAAAATCACTGGCATTGAAAATAAACCATTCAAAAATGTTAGTTATAACCAAGTGTTTGACCTCGATGTTTTTATTTGTAATTCTTTCTCTGAGGTAGTAAAGAAACAGCTCATGAAATGCCTTAGTGTTAATGTTTTCACACGTCGGCATTTCCGATTTATTACTTGGTTTTTTTACCTCGAATAGTACTCCAACTGTCGATTTTGAATCTTTTCCATTATGTATAACCAAGTCTGATCTACCCTTGGTATTAATGTAATTGTTAGGTGAATAGAATGTGTTCTTAAGGAATTCAGAAATGATATTTTTATGAAACTCTTCTGATTCAGATTCTTTAATCTGATCAAAGAGGTTGGAGATGTTCTTCTTAAAAGTCTCAATATGAGCCCTGTTTGGTTTGACTTTCAGGTAAGCTTTATTAATTGACTTTCTTAAGTTTAATAGGTTGATCTCCATTTATCTGTTAGTATTAACAATCTTAAAGTTACAGAATCGTTGAAACATCTTAGACCTGGTGGCAAAAAAATACATGAGTATGTTAGCCGCAGATTTTATTTTTATTTATTATTTAATTGAGGTTGGTGCTAATGAATTAATCAAAGTAGCTGTCTCACAGAGTCCTCGCGTAGGGTACAAACAACTTTTCGGAATAGATGTAGATCTTAATTTAGTCACCCATGTGTTCATTAATTCAGCCTCACCTTTGAACTCCTCATTTGAATGTTTCTCTTTAATCTCAATATCTCTACGAAATATATATGCAAAAAGATCTGCCAATTGAATCAGACCAACATGTCTTGAGTCAACGAAATGTGGTATGTCAATAATCTGATTTAATGCTTCATCTTTCTTTTTCTTTTTATAGTACGATTCTGTCCATTTTGGTGGAGAGATTATTAAATCAGTAAAATATATTTCATCAAGATCTTTTTTGTCGAATATGAAGACAGTATTTCCCTTGTTGTTTAACTTGGATTGCATTGATTTCTGAACAGAAAGTATGATATGCATTGCTAAGAATCTCCATAGCGAACCCATATCTTTCAATTTATCATTTGTTGTTTCTTGTTCCTGATATAAATCTTTATTTACGCATGCATACACTAATTGGTGGCCACGACCAACAAACCAATCCACTAATTCATTAACGAATTCGGTTTTTTGTTCCCCTGTAGTGATTCTCCATGCTTTCCTATTTTTAAATAGATCCTTAGCATGTAATTCTTCTATTTCTAAGCCAAGGTAATCAGTAAGGTATAAAAACTTCTCATCCCATCCTTTTTTAGTTGGTTTCATTCTATAGGCATCAACCAATATTCCAATAATTAGTGCAAATGGTTCCGTGCCAGTGCCTGTTTCATCAAGGTAGCAGAATTTCATTTTTATTGTATTTTATGATACATTTT
>Ga0307375_10006607_pt1 | contig 10693 bp, 9 predicted proteins | sample TR1MG_FD_202531 | JGI IMG/M metagenome (GOLD analysis project Ga0307375, IMG submission 202531) | Soil microbial communities from Risofladan, Vaasa, Finland - TR-1 | ecosystem: Environmental > Terrestrial > Soil > Coastal area > Acid sulfate soil | place: Finland: Risofladan, Vaasa | collected...
CAAATCTTAGTTCTCCAATTAAAAAAATAACACCTTTTTGACGTCCTTTTTTTAAAAGAAGAACAATGCGTCGTTTTCGACTATATATATTATGGTTATACTATACCCTTATTTCCGCTGGATACACGATTTGTCCTATAGAGAGAGTTCCCTGAAAGTATTATTTTATAACCATTAAAGGACGCAATGTCGTGAAACTTGTGTTTTACGACACAAATTGAATTCTATTAGAAAATAGAATAAAATATGGAGATAATAAAAAAAAGAGAAGATTTAGACTTTCCATACCTTTGAATTATTAATATTTTGAAAATCAAGGAATCCTATGAATAATCCTATACCAAAAGTGCCGTAATAAGCAATATAAAGCCCAATATATGCGATTAATCGCAGGAAGTTTCCAACTTCGATGAAGGAATAGATTATTGAATATGAAAAGAGCACGAGAACTGCTAATAGCAAAAAAGCCAAATAAATACGGCATATATTTTTTAATTTTTGAGCAGTTGAATCAGCGCGATTTATAAAATCCAAATTTAGGTATATAAGTCCGAGATTAATGCCAAAGGTGATGAAAAAGACGATTGTATTCATAGATTGGAGAGATTTTAGTCCTAAAACTGCTATAATATTTAAAATTATTGCGATACCGTTTATAACTAGGGCAATATACACGTAGCCTTTTAAAAGAGTAGTTATTTTATCCATTTCACTTACCTCCTATGAACAATACTGTGTGGCGGCTAAAAAGCGCTCAAAGAAATACAGAGAAACCTGACCTCCAGGGGAATTAAATCCATAATCGAAGGCATGCCCTTGAAAGGGGAAGCTAAGAAGGATGACCGGACGATTAACGTCATCTAACGCTTGTTTCAGTTGTAGCGCTTCAACATAAGGAACCATTTTATCTTGTTCTCCATGTAGGATTAAGCATGGAGGGGCCCATTCATCGACAAGATTAATCGGTGATATTGCTTGGAATAATGAAGCATTTTCTTCAGGGGTGCCTCCGAATATTTTGGCCATATAGCCTCCAAGATCTACAAAATTGGTAATGAAATCATCTGAATGAGTTTGATATAAATGTGTGATATTCGCAGGACAATAAAACAGAATTAATCCTTTCAATTTCAAGGTTTGATTAAAGATATTCTTGTATAATGTATTGTTATAGCCGAGAAACATGCCAGTGAGATGACCACCTGCACTATTTCCGGTAACATAAACGCAATTAGTATTGACTTTATATTCTGCGGCGTGTGCGACCAAATAATCCGTAAAATTTCCAAGAATTTGTACAATGATTTCAGGAACTGTGTAAGAACGATTTAACATTTCACGCCCTAAGAAGCCCTGAACTAGTCCTAAGGCGTCATTGACAAATGCATCTTCAGGAAACTGTCCCAAGCCATATTGAATATCAAAAACAGCATACCCTTGTTGTGCCAAATAACGTGATGCCATAGGACGATTTTCCGGAGCCCCTTTATTACCAATCACCCATCCACCTCCATGAATATTAATGATGGTAGGAAAGGGACCTTCACCAGATATAGGACAATAATAATCAAAATAGAACGAATCGTTCGCTATGGGATCAATTAAATAGGGCCCACAGTTTTTAGTAAAATTACACTCAAAATCATTATAGTAGTTGTACATATTCCATAAATTAAAAGGGCTTGTCATGAATTTCGAAGTTAAGTTTGTAGGGATTTTAGTCATATAATCAGTGCCAAATACTGTTTCAAATTGTGCATTGCCGCTTTTTACTGTTGATGAGATACCAGTAAAAGGGAGAAGGTTAAAGGAGAAGGCTATAATTCCTAAAATTACAGGAAGCAACCAGATTCTTGTCTTCCTGCGATGTAAGCGAACCATAGCAACTACAATAATTGGATACAAGAATAGGAAATATATGGCTAAAAGAGGTAATGCACACATAAGCAGAGTGTCTATTAATGAAAATCCACCTGTAACAATAACAATCCCAGAATATACTCCAAATAATAGAATAAAATATCCGAAAAGTAAAAGAAGTATTCGTAAAATGTTTTTCAATTTCATAATAATCCCTGGTCTTTCAAATTTTAGACTAATTTATTAGAAATTAATTTCAGTTATTTTGGTTTTGTGGTTAATAATTTAAAATGTACTATGGTAGTAATGAAATGATAGTACAATTTTAGAGTATATTGACAAGGTACTACGTCAGGCCAAGAAAATATTGCGGGGGTACTGTCTAAAGAGTAACCCTATCATTTCCTTTGGAACTTTTTTATTATATCATTAAAATTAGTCGTTTAAGCTTATTATTTATCTTATTAAAATTACTCTGACAATTATGGATGACGATCTATTTAAATAACTTCTTATGAAATTTTTTGAAACTGAACTTGAAAAAATTAGATAAAAGATCCAAGTAAAATTTGCCGAAATCAAATTAATTCCACTGGAAATTAAGTGGGTCTCTACACAATAAAGCGTTATACTGGTAGTACCTTACTCCTGTAATGCCAATCAATTATTCTATTTATTTAATGAGAATTTCAAGTGATTTTGTCAAAATCTTAATAAATGGTGTGTTATAATTTTTAACAAAAAAGAAATAAACGTAATTCAATAACATACAACAAAAGAACATTGATGAGGTAAATGAAAGATGCCACCCAAAATTGATGAAGATGCATGCACTGGTTGTGGAACATGTGTGGAAAACTGCCCTTCCGAAGTTCTCGTAATAGAAGACGATAAAGCTAAAATAGTTAACGCTGATGATTGCGTGGAATGCGGTGCATGTGAAGAAAACTGCCCCTCAGACGCAATTAAACTTGAATAATTGTTTAGTAATAGACTATCTTCTTTTTTTTTATTTTTTACTATATTAATTTATCAACTAAGATTAAAATACCCAAATTGAAAATATATTTAATTATTAGGCGAGAAAAATGAAAAAATCAGTAATAATTGTTGGTGGTGGGATTGGAGGAACGGCTGTGGGTGCGTTATTAGCACATAAAGGGTTTCAAGTACAACTGTTTGATAAGAATAGCCTTATTGGGGGCCGTTGTACAACCTATGAGAAAGAAGGGTTTAAAATTGATGTAGGAGTCCATTTGTTTGGAGAAGGTGCTGGAGGACCCCTACAAGAAATAACCGAAATAATTGAACTGTCGAACAGTATTCAATGGGAGTTATCGCGAAATCCTCGACCACTTTTATGTTATAAAGGGGAAAAATCAATTTACTCCCGGGAAACTATGGCGAAATTGTTACCTGCCAAAGAACAGGAGAATGTATCAAAATTTTTTGCAGATTGCATGTCGATACGAAAAAAACGAATAGAAGAATTATATTATACTGATCTGGAGACTTTTATCAAACAATATTCAGATGATCCAAATTTTCATGCTTTTATAGGCATGATTTGTGGCCAATATTTTTGTGTAGCACCAAATGAAGCCTCAACGGGGGAATTTATCAGGTCCTTCAGGGGGGTAGTTAATAAGCGTGCGAGTGCATATCCGCGTGGTGGATGCATTGCAATTCCGGAAGCATACGTGAAAGGAATCGAGAAATACGGTGGCAAAGTTCATCTCAATACAGAAGCAAAGCGAATCATCGTTGAGGGCGAAAAGGCGATTGGAATTGAATTAAAGGATGGATCCACACATTGTGCGGACGTTATTATTAGTAATGCAGATATTCAAAATACCGTGAATAATCTTGTGGGGGAAAAGCATTTTCCAAAGGATTACGTGAAAAGAGTAAATAAACTAACTTATGCCCAGCATTGTTTAGCGATTAAAGTGGCTTTAGATAAAAAAGTAACCGATCAGAAGTTGATTATGAATGTGCATATTGACTATTCGGATATGGGTGCTTATATTGAACAGATAATAAAAGGGCAAATACCGGATGAAATAGGGGGCATGATTACAATTCCCTCAAATTATGATCCGCACCTGGCGCCCGAGGGAAAACAATTGATATTTTCAGGCACGGCAATTTCATCGGATTGGCGGAACCAAAATTGGAAAAAGTGGGGCGAACGATGTTTGGAATCGCTTCAAAAGGTCATACCTGAAATTGAAGGGCATGTGATGTGGTACAATATTGATACGCCAGAACTTGTGGAGCAATACGCTGGGGAGTATGGAAACATTATTGGCGTTGGACAAACTGTAGACCAAGTAAAAGAACGCAGACCTTCGCAAATAAGCCCAATTACTAATTTATATATTGTAGGATGCGAAGCAGGTGGCTGGGGAATCGGAACAGAATTAGCAGCAAACAGCGCATTGGAATTAACAGATATTCTCACGAAAAAGGAACCCTAATCCTTCAGGAATCCTATTTTTTTCAATCCTTTTTTAACATGCGGATATAGAATAAGCGATTCATATTCTAGTTTATCTGGTAATTCGGGATTAATTTGCTGAAGTTGTTGCGTAAAAAATTGGAACTCGGATTTTGAACAGAAATCTATGATTATAGACGGATGACACGCGATTTCATTTTCAATTAATAATTCTAAAGCGCGTAAAGGATAATAATATGCATCGGAAATCGCGCCTGTTACTTTAGAAAACATCTCGGGAGTACAGGCTTTAATTGATATACGCACATATAAATTGTTGAAATTCTTTAAATTTTTAACATAATTTTTTTGGGATAGAAGCATTCCATTGGTTTCCAGAATGAAGTTATATGGAAAATCGTTTAAATATTTTAGAAGTTCAATTAAATGGGCTTCACCAATGGTCGGTTCGCCCCCTGAAATTCGCAATTGATGAAAATTTGCCTGTTGTGCTATTTGAACCAACTTACTTCCAATCTGTTCGGGTGTATAATATTGTCCCACATTTTGCACGTTAAAGCGAACTTTTGGATGCACCCAGCAAAAATAACAGAACATATTGCATCCAACAACGTCTGCGGTACTTATGCCCCCATAATATTTAGCCCCTCGAATTCGATAATATTTCTTATTTAGGCTATTTTTAATAATACGAGATTCCACTTGTGATGATATTTCCAAAGGATCATACATTGAATTAGAGTACCCCAAAAGACCTTATTTGATTGCAGAAGAAGAAACTAATTGTAAATCTGTCGGACGTTTATATTCAATAACAACTACATTATCAAGAATTTTCGATTTGATGTCAAAATATTCAAAGCCCTCTAGAATAGCAATAATGGTATATCGAAGAGTCTCCATTGAAACCAAGTCTGTTTTTTTATAGATAATATTAATTTTATTAAGTTCAGGCAGCATGTCAATTTCCTCCGGAGTTCGCTGACCCGCTTTAATTAATTGAGGAATAATTTGGCGCCCGATTTCTCGCATTTTCTTTAAATCATTATTCGCTAGAAGTTTAATGGCATTGGCAATTTTATAGCCGTGTTGCATTATTATTTCCTGAAATTTTCCAGGATCTAAATGATATAAAGCATTCATGATGTCCTGATATTGATCTACTGAAATCATACGTAATTTTTGATATCGATCATTAAAATAAGCTGGAAAATTCAGAATGTATAATGGATCGAGAATACTTGGATCTTCTTCTCCTACAAAATTAAATTTTAATTTCAAGATTTTATGATCTATTTGATGCGTTTTCAATTTCCAGCCATATTTAGCAATAATTTGAATGACTCCTTGCGTTAGTAAAGATGGCATATTTGGAGTTTTGCAGACGATCGTGAGGGTTAAAACTTTTTTTTCATCATCACATTCACTTGTAATTTCCTCTACTAGATTTAAATCTGTAAGAATATCCTCACATAATTTCGCTACTTGTCTTATATTTGAAGGATCTTCAAGTTGTCCAACAAGAACTTTTGCAGAACTATACGATAGATTTTTGGGGATTAAGTGATAATCCAGATGTTCAGCTATCCAATCATAAAAGTTGGGGGAAACTAATATGAATCCTTTCTTTAAAAAGTAGGATTTAATGTCCTTTTCCGATTTTTTTACATAATTCGAAATTTTATCTTCGATTTTAGTTTTTTCCTGAAGATAGGTTTCTGGTTTCAACCATTTAAAAATAATATCGTCCTCAAAAATTTCTAAATCAAAGGTGAAATCAAGTGATTCGAGATATCCCAAGATTCCCATGGCAACGAAAATCGGTAGATCCTCAAATACGTTCACGCGGGTAATTATTTTCTTAGCAAAACTATCCACTTGAATTGATTTAAAAAATCGTGTTCGCTTCTTATATTCTTCGAGAGTTGCCAATAAATTTTCATAATTATTTTCAGGGATTGCTGCAAGAAAACTATAATATTCTTTCCCAAAAAGAAATGCTTTTTCGCGAGCTCTAATTAATAAATCTCTTGCGGTAAAATCGCCTCGAAGAAATTTAATTAATTCACGTATATTCTCTGCTGAAAAAGAAATGATATTGAGTACTTCTCGAAAATTATTGGCTTGTTCAAACTCATATTTAACTTCACAATTTTCACAGGACCCAATATCTTCGCTTTTTGTTAAAATTTCTATGGCATGTTCAAATGCCTTCGTCATTGAGCCAAATTTTTTTCCTAAATTCTCTAGAATTTCTTTATGTTTGGTATCAGTAACGACATGAACGTGTTCCTTTTTAGTCATTTAAAATCCCTACAAAACGTGAAATAAATTGAAATTGTTCAAAAATATGTTTATAATGTTCAATGTAAAATAAAAAAGTTGTTCAACCCTCATTAAATCTCGTAATAAAAATAAGAAACCATGAAAAATGAATGAAAAACCCAATATTATGCGTTTCTATATACGAATCATACACAATTGAATAATAAAATAAATAAATTGTATCCTAAAATCTTAGAATAACAAAACTCTTGGTTTACATTTTTTTATAATGAAAATTCAGCGATATATTTAATTGCGATAAAATTGTGGGGTTTTTATTCTTTTTTTTAGGGATAAATGTAGACTAATCTGTGTGATTATATGGCCGATAAATTTAAGCCAGAAGTGGAGACTAGCTTGCTGGAAACGAAAATAAATGAAATAAATAAGGTTAAAGGTAGGTTTTACCAGGTTATTAAGCAAAAGTTGGGGGAATTATTAATAGAAGGGCTTAGAGATTTCTTAGGTGAAACAGGATCAATCGAATCTCACATTAAATTGATAAAAATTCCTATTATTTTAAAACCTATTTTCTATTTCTTCAATAATGATCAATTACTTATTGAAACCAGTCTATTGTACATAATGTATTGTTTAGATCTGATGGATTCAGAATTGCAAATAGTGTATAATGAAAAGATTTCGAAAATCGAGAGTAAAAAAGGCGAGTTTGTGCAATTAAAAGATTTACTCTCAGTGCATATGAATAACGACTCGGAATATTTAGGTAAATTTAAAGTACCATCCTATATGAACTCTTTTTTTTTGAAATGGGAAGGAAAAATTCCAAATGTTACCATTTTTGGATTATTAAAGATATTAGAATGGTTGAATATACTTGATTCAAAGACTCTACAATTAATTAATACGTATGAACAATATTATATAGAGGTTCAGCAAGCTCAAACGCTCTAAATTTGAAGGAAATCGTATAGAATTAAACACATTCTTTACCGACATTTGCTTTGACGAGTCGTTTAAATTCCTCTATCTTATCAGGAGAGTTGCTTGGCTGTACCATCTCAAGTGCCTGCTCGAAATGTTTCATATAGAGCTCATTTGCATCGATATCTTTCCGAATGAGTAGCATTACCGCTTCCCGGCATAAGTTTTCTAAATCGGCACCAGAAAATAATTCTGTTTTAGCGGCGAGCGTTTTCAGGTCCAGATCCTTAACTGGCATATCCTGGGTATAGATTTTAAGAATTTCAAGGCGCGCGGTATAATCTGGTAAGGGCACGTAAATTAAGCGATCGAATCGTCCAGGACGTAAGAGTGCAGGGTCCAAAATATCGGGACGATTAGTTGCAGCAATCAGAACTACTTGGGAACGATCCTGCAATCCGTCAATTTCACTTAATAATTGATTTACAATAGTTTCATTCACCTTCGAACCCGTAAACTCACCTCTTTTTGAGGCAATCGCATCTATCTCATCGAAAAATACAATAGATGGTGCTGCTTGACGGGCCTTTCTGAAAATATCTCGAAGGGCGCGCTCAGATTCACCAACCCATTTTGAAAAGATTTCGGGTCCCCGTATAGGAATGAAGTTAGCCTCGCTTTCAGTAGCTATTGCCTTCGCTAGTAATGTTTTCCCGGTTCCCGTAACTCCATAGAGTAAAATTCCACTTAGAGGCCGAATTTTAAATTTTTTATAAATATCCGGACGTTTTAAGGGTAATTCAACAGCCTCTTTAAGTTGTTGCTTAACATCTTCGAGTCCCCCGACTTGTTCCCATTTAATATTAGGTATCTCGAGTAATACTTCGCGCATAGCAGAGGGTTCAACAATTTTCATGGCAGTCTCAAAATCCTCGTGTGTCACCTTTAATGTAAATAGAACCTCAGGAGGAATCGTCTCGGTTTCGAGATCAATATGGGGAATTACTCGCCGAAGTGCATGCATAGCAGCCTCTCGACAAAGTGCAGCGAGGTCTGCTCCAACAAAACCATGAGTACGGATTGCGTAATCTTTGAGATCGACATCCTTTAATGGCATTCCACGGGTATGGATTTGAAGTATTTCAAAACGCCCTTCACGAGTAGGGACTTTAATTTCTATCTCACGATCAAAGCGTCCCGGGCGGCGTAAAGCTGGATCGATTGAGTTAACTCGATTTGTAGCTGCAATAACAACAACTCGCCCACGACTTTTTAACCCATCCATAAGCGCCAAGAGTTGCGCAACAACCCGGCGTTCGACTTCTCCTGTAACTTGTTCTCGCTTTGGGGCAATGGAGTCAACCTCATCAATAAATACGATACTCGGCGCATTTTTTGATGCGGTTTCGAAAATTTCCCGGATACGTTTCTCACTTTCACCATAAAATTTACTCATAATTTCTGGGCCATTAATAGGGTTGAAAAACGCATCAGATTCATTGGCTAAAGCTTTGGCCAAAAGAGTTTTTCCACACCCTGGCGGTCCATGTAATAAAACCCCTTTAGGCGGTTCGATCCCCAGTCTCATAAAAAGTTCAGGATGCCTTAAAGGTAACTCAATCATTTCTCTAACACGTAAAATTTCCTCTTCTAATCCTCCGATATCTTCATAAGAAACAAGAACTTCTTTATACGCAACGTTATCTGGAACCGTTTTCATAACTTCGATTTGAGTTGAATGATCTACCTTCACCAACCCTGCCGGTAGTGTATTTACAATAACGAAAGTAATTTCTGAAAATGCAAAAGAAGCAGTTTGGTCACTTAAAACCTTTATAAAATCTCCACTTGCTATTGGTTTCTCCAGTAAATAATCTTTTAATGTTTTTTGAACAAAATCAAGATCATTTATCTTATATTCTCTTTGAGTTGAAGCAATTGAGATCTTTTTTGCAAGTTTTAAGGATATTATTTTACAATTGACGATTTCACCTAAACTGGTTCCGGCATTTCCTCGAACCAGACCATCCATACGAATAATTTTTTGTCCACGATCATCGTCTGATCCAGGAAATACAATTGCTCCCGTAGTCTTATTCCCAAGAATTTCTACAATGGAACCCTCCATCATTTCAAATTCTTGCATAATTTCAGGGTCAATTCGGACTCTAACTTTTCCGACATCCTCTTGTATTCCTTCCATTACCCGAAGGGGTACTTCTTTTACTGTGATCATAGTAATATCTGCTCCAATTTAGAATATTGAGGTATTTCTAATTTTTTGATTGCTTTTGTTGTTAATTAAAATATAAGACTTGAAATAAATTTTTCTTATTTTATGTAAAACAAATATTAAAAACGGATTAGAAATGGTAATACCAAAAGAATCCATAAATATGCTCACACATAACACAAAGTCTATTTAATGGGGATAAGTACTCTTTTTATGTGTTGAATTTGAGAACCGAGGATGGTTATTAAATTCTTGATAAAAAATACAGAGATAATATTCCAGTAATATAAGGGTTTTTAAATAAAAAACGAGAATTAGTTTATTATTCAGGTTGATTTCCTCTGGACCGAACTGAGTGAATATTGATGCCAATAAAACTGAAAGAATTAGTTTTGGAAAATGAAAAAGGTGGAAAGATGACAATATCTTTCGATGGGTCATTTTCTTCAGAGGATATACTGAAACTCGTAGAAAAGATACAAGATGAATCGCCTACGCCGAAAGAACCAGGGCAAATTGGGTCTCATTCAAAAGTTCGACCAAATTATGAATATGATTCACTAACCATACGGGCAAAACTTGAAGAAGTAGTAAATCAAATTAATTATGGTTGGTTTTCTTCAGATCAGATTCGAGAATTATATCAACTGCAGTTCCATGAAGACATAAAACCCAGTACAGTCTCAACCTATTTAGCAAGAATGTTTGAAGATAATTTTCTAGAACGCCGAGGTTCACGTGCGAGACGCGAATATCGCATAGCTGGAAAACAAATAATTCCTATTGAATATATTAAAGAAGTTTAATTTTCTTCTTTTAGTTCAATTCCTCTCATTTCAAGAGGAACGTCCTTTAATTTACTAATAATGTAATCTTCTTCAAGAATTGATGTAACAACCGTTTTAGGAATACTTAAACGCATTTTCTTA
>Ga0307375_10006608_pt1 | contig 10693 bp, 8 predicted proteins | sample TR1MG_FD_202531 | JGI IMG/M metagenome (GOLD analysis project Ga0307375, IMG submission 202531) | Soil microbial communities from Risofladan, Vaasa, Finland - TR-1 | ecosystem: Environmental > Terrestrial > Soil > Coastal area > Acid sulfate soil | place: Finland: Risofladan, Vaasa | collected...
TCAACCTTGCTGCCGCGATGGGCCAAGAGCAAGCCGTCATCTTCCTACTCGATGCCGGCGCAGACCCTGACATTCAGAACGGCAGCGGGCGCACGGCCCTGCACGAAGCCGCCTTTTTGAAGACCCCGACCATCTTTGAGCGCCTGATCGACGCAGGCGCGCGAACCGACATCGTGAGCGTCAATGGGCACACGCCGCTCACCCTTTGCGATGCGCTGGCGTTCGGCCCGTCGATGGTGCAATACAGCTGGGAGCATGGACAACAGGCGCTGGGGCAGAGCAGGGACCACGACATGTCCCGTGGGCGGTGACCCATGTCCCGCCGTCAGGTCCTCAACCTCTTTTTCCAGTCAGTCCCCGCCAACCATCCACCGGCGGTCTGGATCCGCCAGGTGGACCACGCCCTGCTCGCAGGACTGGCCACCTTCGCCGCCCTCGCCCTGGGCCTGGGCTGGATCGTGTGGCGACCCCTGTTTGGGAGCACCGTGCCTGACGGCGGTTTGATCAGTCAGCTGTTCGGCTACCCGGCTCTCGTGCTCTCACAACTCACGCACGGCCACTTCTTCCGCCACGCGGTGGTCGACAACCCCGCCGTTTTTTCGTTGTTCGCTCTGCACGTCCGGCTTTTCCCGGTGTGGCTGCTTTCGCTTTCAGCGGGCACCGCCGTCTTCATCTCAGCCCTCACCCCGTGGCGGAGAATGCAGCACATTGAGGGCCCCCAGCTCCTGGATGGCAAGGAAGCCGTGGCCGCAGCGGCACGTGAAACGGCGAAGGAACTGAACGGTCAACCGCCTTTCATGTGGCTCGGTCCATTGCCCTTGCCCAAGACCCGGTGGACCCGTGGACTCATTTTGTATGGAAGCCCGGGCTCGGGCAAAACCGTGGTGCTCCATGAAGTGATCCGGCAGTTAATCGAAGCGAACCACCGCAGTTTCATCTACGACGTCAAAGGCGATTTCACGGCCTGCTATCTAGGCATGAATGGCACCGTGGGTCTGGTCTGTCCCTGGGACAAACGAGGCTGCGTTTGGGACATCGCGCGTGATGTGCGATCCCCCAGCGCCGGAGCGATCCTGGCCGCCGCGCTGATCCCAGATGCCGGAGGCGACGGCAAGTTCTGGTCCTCCGCGGCACGCCAGCTGTTCGAGGGCACGTTGATCAGCCTGCAGAACGAACTGGGCATCAACTGGGGGTGGCAAACACTGGCTGATCGACTGGCCGTGGATTCCGTGGTCATGGCAGAGCGCATGGCCAAGCACTCACCGATGGCCGAGCTCTTGGTGAAAGACGACAAGAGCTCCACCACGTCCAGCGTGTTGGCCACCCTGGTGGGCTACACGAAGATGGTTCAAGACCTGGCCCGCGCTTGGAGTGACGGTGAGGACGATGCAGGCAATTTCCGTCCGTCCATTTCATTCACCGCCTGGGCGAAGGATTCCTATCCAGGCGCATGCCGACAAATTTTGTTCCAGGCCGGCCCCGATCGTGCCATGACCACCGCGCTGGCTTCGGCGATCTTGAATGTGTTGACCCCCGAACTCTTGTCAGCGGCTTTGCCCGACGATGAGCTCGGCCGCACCATCGCCCTGGTCCTCGACGAAGCACCATCTCTGGGACCCGTGCCGTTTCAAGTCTGGATCGAACGCGGCCGGAGCAAGGGCTTGATCACCATTTTGGCCGTCCAGACGCTCGAACAAATCAAGTCAACCTGGGGCGATGAAACGATGAAAAGCTTAGGCTCGATGATCGGCACCCACGTGGTGTTCCGGGTCCAGCAGTCGGCCAGTCGCGACACCATCGCCGAGCAATTCGGCAAAGCCCGTTGGTCCATCACTGGGGTCACCACCGGCGCGAACGGCGGCAGCACGAGCGTGCACGAGGAAAACCGCGCCGTGGTCCAACCGCACGAGCTCTCAGAGCTTGGCCCCGTGAAGGGCAAGCAGTTCCCCCTGGGCTGGGGCATCCAGGCCATGGTGGCCTTGGGTGGCGATGTGCTCACGCTCGATTTTCCGGGCGTGTCACCACCGAAACGTCGCACACCCCACCGTCCGGCCAAGTGGACGAAAGGCCCTGCCAAACCAGGCCAAGAACCGGAGCCCACGCCGGCACTTCGCCTCATGCTTGCCAAAACCAAGGCCGCCGCCGATGAGGCTGAGATGGAGGCCCAGAAGGCCAGGAATGAGGAAACGAGGGCCGAGGTGCGCAAGCGGAACGAACAGCGGCGAAAAGCGAACAAAAAGCGCGTCACGAAGGACCCCGCGGACATCGGCGACGGCCCCGACTTCCCCTTTGACGCCGCAAAGGAACCGGAGCAGCGTGATGATGCTGCCTGGGCCGCTGCACGCACGGTGCCCGCCGCACCGCAGGCGGAGGACCCGTTCGAGCCTGAGGCCGCCTCGACTGCGCGTGAGCGGATCCTGGCCGGTGCCAAACGATCCTCGCCAATCGTGCAGAGCCACTGAAAATACGAAGGGCCAGGTGTGGGCGCCTGCCGTCCTCTCGAAAGCCCTACCCAATGCGCGCAGGGACATGTCAGCCACGCACCTATCACTGAGAAAAATGCCTGCCTCAGGAGAGGATCACCGACATCCTGGTCACGGCGGACGGTCGTTTGCTGTGAAGCGCATGGGCGGGGCTCGACGCGGCCCGGTCTTTCGCTACCGTGAAGCGATCACCAGGAGATTCCCCATGCTCAGCATCGCTGCCATTCGCAACACCTCCGCCGACGGTTCCGGTGGCGGGATGCCCGCTTATTTGAATGCGACCGAGTATTACCTCGACAAGGACGGCATCGAGCAATCGTCTGCGAAATGGTGGGGCAAGGGTGCCGATGCGCTCGGACTAACCGGGAAGCCAGTCAGTGAAGAATTGATGGACAAGCTGGCTGACGGTTTCGCACCTGACGGAAGCAAGCTTCGCCAGAACGCCGGTCGCAAACCGGAGTTTCGCCCCACGCTCGATCGTGACGGCAACCAGCGCCTGGACGACAAGGGGCAACCCATGGGCGCCTGGGTCGGTGAGCGGGTGGGGTTCGACCTGACATTCAGCTCCCCCAAGTCCTTTTCCATCGCGTTTGCAGCGGCTGATCCGGCGTTGCGTGACCGCATGCTGGAAGCCCATCACAAAGCCGTGGAAACCGGATTGCGTGTGATGGAACTTCATGCCGCCGAAACCCGGCGAGGGAAGGGCAGCAAGGACGTCATCGAAGTCGAAGGCCTGCTGGTTTCCCGCCACACGCACTATGCGGCCCGCTCACATGACAAAGTCGATGGTCTGCCGGGCACGCACGACATGCAAGTCCATAGTCACTGTCTCGTTTACAACTCCACTTTGGCCCAAGGGTCTTGGAGCGCATTAGAGCCGTCGGAGATGTATCGGTGGGAGAAGGCCGTGGGCGCCATCTACCGTGCGGAACTTGCGAATGGGCTGCGCGAGATGGGTTTCGACATCGAAGACGATTTGCGCCTCGACCAAAACGGCAAGATCAAGGAGCGCTTCTTCAAGGTGGCAGGTGTCCCCGATGAACTGATTCGTGAGCGCTCTGGGCGCCGGCAGCAGATTGAGCAATTCATGGAAGAGCACCCGGAGGCCAGTGCGCAAGAGGCCACGATGGCCACCCGTGCTGGCAAAGACGAACCCACCTTTGGCGAGTTGGTCAACTCGATCTGGAAAGACGAGCTCAACGATTGGCGGGAACGGAATCCAGGACAGTTTCCGCAAGACATGCGCGAGCTGTTGAACCGCCCGCTCACTCCTGAGCAGAAGCAGGAGCAGGAGCGGGTGGCGAAGCGCTCCCAGCGCGATTTGGACAAGGAAATCCTCAACGAACTGCACGAGACCGCGAGCGTGTGGTCTCGCAAAGAGCTGACGCAAGCGATCGCCGAGCGCTCCGCGGGCACGCTGGATGCCAAGGGCATCATTGCGGAAGTCTCCCAGTTCCTGGGCCGCAACAACCTCACGCTGATCATGCCCGAAGCCATCCACGCAGACGACAAGGGGCAGAAGCTGGCCCGGCGCCACCGTGCCGTGCGGTTTGCCGATCCGCAGGTGGTTGCGCAGGAGCAGAAGCTAGTGCGCGAAGCGCTGGCTCGGAAAGATGAACAAGCCATCCGCCTCGATCCCGAAGTGGTCATGGCGGCTGTTCGCGAAATGGAGAAGGAGCGCAAATTCAAGCTCAATCCCGAACAGCGCAAGTCAGTGGATTTCGTGTGTTTTGAGACCGGAGGGGTTTCTATTATCGAGGGCAGAGCCGGCACGGGAAAGACGACCACCGCAGACGTCCTGGTGAAGGCTTATCAGGCCAGTGGATTCACCGTCATTGGCGCCGCGACGGGTTGGGATGCCGCCAAGAAACTTGAAGCGGAATCGGGTGGCGCCATCAATGCGCACTCGATTGCGTCACTGAACGCCAAGCTGGCCAAAGGTGCCATCAAGCTGACGCAGAAGACCCTGCTGATCGTGGACGAGGCGGGCATGGTGGGCACCCCGTCACTTTCACGCTTGATGGAACATGCCAACCAGGCCGGCAGCAAGGTGCTCCTTCAAGGTGACAAATTGCAGCTCCAATCCGTAGAGCGCGGGGGTCCCCTGCGCTTGCTGGCGAAAGAGCTCGGCAGCGTCGATCTGCGCGACATCCGACGTCAGAAATCGCAAGGCGACCGGGACACCGCCAACCTGTTCTATGCGGCGGGCGGGGACGAATTGCGCAGCCGTGGGGAAAACCAGCGCGCGGGTGAAGCGATCCTGTCACGCATGGAGAAGCGCGGCCAGTTGCAGGGCTACGAGAACCGGGACCTGGCCAAGAAATTCCTGGTGCAGGACTACATGCAGGACCCGTTGCCCGCTCGCGAAAAGCTGATCATCGCGGGCTCCCGCGCCGACGTCACCGAGCTGAACAACATGGTGCGCAAGGCTCACCAGGAGCGCGGTGAGCTGGGCCCCGACATGCGCGTGGACGTGCGCAACCCGCGCACCGACGTGAAGGAAACCCTGGCGCTGGCGACAGGAGACCGGGTGCGATTCGGCAAGAAAGACGAAGAACTTGGGGTGGTTAATGGCAGCCGTGCAGTGGTCACTGGACTGACGAAGCAGAAAGACGGTCGCATGAAGATCGAAGCCACGATTGAGTCCGACATCAAAGCCCAGGAAGGCCGCAAGGTCACCTTCACTACCGATCAATACGCGTATCTGGATCACGGCTATGCGGGCACGATTCACAAGTCCCAGGGGCAAGGCAAGGAAGCCGTCTTCCATTGCTTCCACCGGGGCATGACCGATCGCCAACTCTCCTTAGTGGCGTTCACCCGCGCCAAGTCCAGTTATGCGATGTATGGCGCAGCAGCCGAAATTTACGATCGTGGCATCGACGCCAGCGTGGCCACGGACAGGCTCCAATCGAACGCGTTGACCGAGGGCCTCCACGGCAAGACCACTCAGCAGGTCATTCGCGAGAGAGCCGACGCTCTGGAAAAGCAGGCGCGTGATGCGCAGGAACAATCCCGCCTGCCGAAGCCTGAGGCCGAAGTGAAGCAGCCCGAGCCGAAACGCGAAAAGGACCCGATGGTGGTCCGTGCCGCGCACGCCTTCCGAGCGGTGCGCGATCGCCTGGTGGAGAAAGTCAGGCAGCGCCAGCCTAATCAGGAACGGGTAGCCGCGCGCGAAAGGAAGGAAGCGCGGGAGCGCGGAGAGGGTGGCCTGTCGCGTTGAGTCCCCGTAGCGGGGTAGGGATGGGCCTTGTGGAGGGAAGGTTCGTTGGTTTTGCCTACTGGCTGCATTTACCTGGGTGCGGCCGGTTTAGGTGATGTTGGTGATCCGCTCTAATCGGCTTAAAGCGTGCTCGCGATAGAGCGGCTTTCCTGCGGAAACTTCTTCGCCCACTCCGTGAACTCGATCGGGTCACCCTCGATCGGGAAGAACGCCAGGCCGACCAGGTCCATTGGTTTCACCGTGACGTCCAGGAAACCCAGATCCGTGCGCACGACAGAGTGCGGCATGACCCATACCATGGTCCAACCGGGCGGATGCTGCACGAGGAACCCGCGCACCACCTCACCGCCATGCTGGGCGACGTAGGCGGCAGCGTTCGCGTGACACTGCGACGGCAACGCCTCCTTGAACGCCAGACACGTCAGGGGCTCTCCCGTGCGGTCATGCCGCCAGCGTGCCACCACGGCATCAACGGCGATCAGAAAATCCTGTTCCGTCATTTCAGTTCCGGTTGTAGCCAGAATTTCGGGAGTCGAGCACTGCCTTCCAGTGCCTCTCCCGTTCGTCCAGATCAGTGGCCGTCGGTGGAGCGATTTCGAGAATGGAGAAGCGCAGATCGAATTTGCGCTCGGGCGGCGCCTCGATGCCGAACTCCTGCATGAGGGCCACGTTGTTGCCGTGTGTGGTCACGGCATACGTGCACCAGCGGCCCCAGAGGCCTTCCGCTCCGTCTGCTTTGCCGACGTAAAGTTTCCCGTTTTTGGCATCGGTAATGACATAAATTCCCTTCACCAGGGACAATGATCGACGCCAGGATTCGAGGTCGTGCTTCACCACCAGGTCGAGTTGTGCCATGGTGATCTGCACTTGGTTGAAGCCCGGAAACTCCTCCATAGACACGCGCTCGGGTTTCAGTTCCTCGATGAGCAGATCATCGGTGAGCAATTCGCCGGTGGTCCTGGACTGTCGTTCCTTGTAAGTGCTCCGGATGTAGAGCCGGCCGATCCACTCGTCCGCGGCTGGGAGGCGTTCCAGGTCATACCACCAGTGTGCGTCTTCTTCACCCTGCTTTTCAATCCATGTCTTGCCGGTGGGCCGGTAGATGCCAGCGAAGACCCAGCGGGTGCTGCCACGGAAGGTTTGCACCAACGACAAAACGAAGGGTCGTTTGAAGTGGTCTATGCTCTGCCAGCGCTGCCAATTTTCGAAGGTGCCGGATAGGAATTCATCGTGGGGATCTTGAATACCGTTCCAGCGGGCCAGATGGATCTTCGTGTTGTTCGGGTCGCACTCGGGCACCCACAGCTTGATCAGATCGAACAACTGCATTGGTTTGTCCTCAGTTGGGCTGGCGGGCGGTGTGCACGCGGTGGTGCGCCAGGTGATCCGGGTGCGGGTGAGCAGACGAATGCGAGGGCAGCCGCAATTTGCGGCCGCGCAGTGGCGTGTATTCCGAGGCGTCCAGCTCAGGACCAATCTGCACAAACCCATCCCCATCGACCCAGAGCAACCCACGATCGAACAGGGTGTGGATGTCTGATCGGAGCAGCAACCCGTTCGACACCACGTTGGAAGCGACGCCACCGGCGGCATACGGGACGATGTGAGCGCCTTCCAGGATCGCCTGCACGGCGCAGCCCGTGATCGCACATTTGCTGGTGTAGGCATCGAGCAGCGCCGCCTTGAACTGCGGCTGTCCTTCGCGCATCGCGATCGCGCGCATCTCAAAACGCCGCGCTTCCGGCTCATTGCTGAAATCGGGCAACGGTTCGGCATAGACTTCGGCGCGCGCCTCAGCCAGCGCTTGTTCCGCCGGGCCCAGGTCGAGCATCACCGCTTTCCACTTGCCACCCGCAGACGGGCGCAAATCCCACACGCCGTGCTGGGCCACGTCATAGAGTTCGTAGGTGACACCGGTGGACGGACCGCCCTGGCGGAAGAGCACATCCTTCGGGTGGCCCCGATCGGTGCGGTAGCTCTTCCGCCCAGCATCGAAGTGCGGCCGGTTCGGTTCGTTGACCGTGAGCATGCCGGCGTTCTGTCGCACGTCGGGGTGGCGCACTTCGGGGTGGTGGGTTTCCAGCCAATCGATGATTTCCCGAATCGAACTGGGCTTGCCCAGGGCCTCCACTGCTTCGGAGACCTGCCAATAGCGGGCATTGCGATCGAGGCGGGCCGCGGCTTCGGCCCCCGTGAGGCCAAGGTCAGCACCCTCGGAATATGGGGCAGGGCCATCGGTGGCGAAATCGTAGAGCCAATAACGGACGTCACGACCACCGCGGACCTGCACCTTGATCAACATGTCCTTCGGGTTGTTGGGATCCGGGGTGAAGTCACGCCGGCCGCGATCGTGCAGGTGCCGGTTGCCGTCATTGATGGTGAGGGACGAAAGGATGTTCGCCACATCCGTCCACACCGGCCCATCGCGATGTCTTTCAAGCCAAGTGGTCATTTCCGCCACGCTGCACGGTCGTCCAATCGCCCGCACCGCTTCCAACACTTGATCCCGCTTCGCCATCCCTGTTCCCCCGGTGCTGTTGAGCTTCCATTCTAAGCGCCGAGCGGTCTCACGAGCTGCGCCAGTTCCTGGGAACGTGGTCTTCTGAGCAACGAACAGGCGCATATCTCATGACTGTTGTCGGAGGATTGATCCAGGGTGTTGCCGTTGGATTCAGCCAGGCGTATCTTGGGCCTCGGCGCCCGCCGGAGCTTTGGACAGCTCGAAAAAGGTGATGTTGGCAATACGTTCCACCACCGCTTATCGCCTTCCGGATTGCCGGCTGCGTGTCAGCGACAAAACGTCCAACGCCCATGCAGCAAGTGAGCACATCCCATATGAAGACCATCATCAGTTCTGCCGCCTATGCGGCATCCCAGGCGCTTGCCTTGCGCAGTCTGGTAGTGAAACGTTCCCACTTATCCGAAGTCATTGCTGCACTGCTGGGCTATCGCACGTTCGCGGCGCTTTCGATCGAGGAGGCGGATCCGCAGTTGACCTATCACCTGGATGACGCGGAAATCCTCGTGCTCAACGAGCCTCTGGCGATCACACGCTGCCAGGAGCTCAAACTCCCAGCCGAGGTGGTCAACGATTGCCTCGATGCGTTCGGTGTGGAGGTGAGCATTCCCCTGTTCAACGGCGTGGCCGATTTCTTTGGCAACCACCTCCACGACGACATCGCACAGGCGATGTATGACAGTGATGAAGCCAACGGCGCGATGGCGGAAAGCAACGCGTTTTATCAGGACAGCCCAGATCTGGAAGAGCCTGAAACGAGCGGTGAGTTGTGGGCGGCCATGTCCGAATGGTGGATTTCGGTCGTGGGCACGCTTACGGGCGACTATGATCCGGATGGCGACCGAATCTTCAATGGCAACGAAATCGCCGTCAGCGGGAAGATGACCTTCGCCAAGGCGGGTCGCGCGGGTTTGATCCACGTTGACACGGAATTCGGTGGTGGTGTGGACGACAGCTGGCGCCAGAAAGACCGTGACGACGAAGCGGCTTTCTACGCCAGCCAGCAAGGGTGAAGCGGCTGGGGCGCGCCGGTTCTGGCGCGCCCATCACCGCCGTTGAACGCTCAGCGGTCACGCCGATCGTTGGGGGCCTCTCTCCATGCGCGTAAGGCCTCCTGACCCGCACGCCGATCAGCCAGGTCCTGACGTTGCAAGGCCGCCTGGCGCGCCTCGATCACCTTCATGGTGTGCTGGTGCTCTTCTGCGTCCAGCTCACTTTGCCGTGCAGATCGGCGGGCTTCTTCATGACGCTTGTGGGACTGATGCGTGATCGCGGCCTGCTGACGTTGCAGAAGGAGCCGGCCGAACCATGCCAAGCCATCGTCGATGCTTTGTAAATTAATTCGGGTTGCCGCAGTCATGGTGTGTCCTCAATAGTCCCGTCGATCATTCAAACCTGCACGCCACGCTTGCAGAGCATCCTGTCCCGCCCGGCGATCGGCCAACGCCTGGCGCGTTTCAACCTGCTTCTTCTCTGCTATGACCTTCATGTCCTGTTCGTGCTGCTCAGCCAGCATCTGCCGTTCGTGGTCGCCATCCTCCTCTTCATCGCGGCGGTTGCGATCGCGCCGGATTAAGTCCTCACGGTTGGCCACTTGCGTTCGATGTCGCCGCCAGAACGACATCCATATGCTTTCGTTGTCGATGTCATTGGCAATGCTCATCATGTGCTCCGAGTGGTGATCTCGACCCTTTTCTTACCATCGACCTGGACCGAAGTGTCGATGGGGTGCGTGGTGTGTTCAGGAAATGGATCAGAAAACGAACGCGCCTGATGCCTGCGCCACGGAAATCGACGGCAACCACTATTGGTTGCCAGCCATGCACGCCGGTCAAGTCCAAATCCTGGACGCCGCGCCTGGGGGCGGCCTCATTTCGTGCTCTCATTTGCCTACTTGCGAAGGTGGATCATTGGATGGCGAACCCATCGACGCGGCGGACGATCTCGTGTAACACGGCATTGGCGAGCTCTTCAGTCAGTCCACCCGCCAAGTAGGAAAAAGTGCCATCGTGTTCAGCCACCACCGCGTTGCTGATGCGCAACATGCGCTGATGAGTGGAAGCGGCGCCGGCCGCAATGGCTTGTTGAACTGTGTTTCCTCCGTAGAAAGTTATCCCTCCGCTTTCAGTATTTCGAATGGCAAATCGATAGAGGCGGGACCGGGCGATCTCTTGGCCGTCGGGCAGCCGAATGGCATCGTGCTTGACGGCGAAGGGACCGAGCTTACCCATGCGCTTGTTGCGATCGGCATGGCTCAGCCACGCTAAACCTAGACCCGCGAAGATCACCCAGATGGCGATAGCAGCTTGCCATGCGCCATTGACATTGAGAATCAAGAAAACGCATAAGAATGATGGCGCAAGAATGACTAGTAGGGGGCCGCGCTTAGGCATCGGGGACGGCTGGGCGCGGATCACGCACCATTCATCGGAGCCAGACTTTTCGGTCGTGATTTCCAGCGGTGCCGGC
>Ga0307375_10006609_pt1 | contig 10692 bp, 13 predicted proteins | sample TR1MG_FD_202531 | JGI IMG/M metagenome (GOLD analysis project Ga0307375, IMG submission 202531) | Soil microbial communities from Risofladan, Vaasa, Finland - TR-1 | ecosystem: Environmental > Terrestrial > Soil > Coastal area > Acid sulfate soil | place: Finland: Risofladan, Vaasa | collected...
TATGGTGGCCAGGGGCGGAATCGAACCGTCGACACGCGGATTTTCAATCCGCTGCTCTACCAACTGAGCTACCTGGCCATGCAAGGCCGCGAATTAAACGCGATTTGGTCATTCTCGTCAAGCCCTCTGCGGCAAATTTTACAGGAATTGCTGACGGCGAGTCATTGTCCGTTGTATGCTTCACGTCTCATTTCCGACTCGAACAGATAACGCTCATGATGCCCGCTCGCACCACGTCAGTGACCCGCCACACGGCGGAAACCCAGATTGACCTTTCGTTGAATCTTGACGGCTCAGGACGCACCGAGCTCAACACGGGCGTACCGTTTTTCGAGCACATGCTCGACCAGATCACGCGACACGGTCTGATCGATCTCACCCTGACCGCTCAGGGCGACCTGCACATCGACGACCACCACACGGTCGAGGACTGCGGGATCGTGTTCGGCCAGGCGCTGGCCAAGGCACTGGGCGACAAGCGTGGCATCACGCGCTATGGCCACGCCTATGTACCGCTGGACGAGGCCCTGTCGCGCGTCGTGATCGACCTCTCCGGCCGACCGGGTCTGGTGTTTTCCTGCGCGTTCACCCGGGCGACCATCGGTCGGTTCGAGACCCAACTCGTCGAAGAGTTCTTTCGGGGGATGGTCAATCACGCCGGCATGACCCTGCACATCGACAATATCCGCGGCGAAAACGCCCACCATCAGGCCGAGACCATTTTCAAGGCGTTTGGCCGGGCGCTGCGGATGGCGATCAGCGCCGATGAACGCCAGGCCAACCAGATCCCCTCCACCAAAGGCGCCCTCTAACCATGGCGGGTTCGATCGTAGTCGTCGATTACGGGATGGGCAACCTGCGCTCGGTCGCAAAAGCCGTCGAGCATGTCGCCCCGGCTGGTACGCAGGTTCTGATCACGGACTCGGCCGATGCGATCCTGAACGCGGATCGCGTGGTGTTTCCGGGCCAAGGGGCGGCCGCCGATTGCATGGCAGCACTGCACGGACGCGGGCTGGTTGCCCCCCTGGCCGAGGCCGCCCGCACCCGCCCCTTTCTCGGCATCTGCATGGGCATGCAGGTCATGCTCAGTCACAGTGAAGAAAACCAGGGCGTTCATCTGCTGAACTGGTTTGAGGGCACGGTGCAGCATTTCCCATCGATGCATGATGCCAACGGCTTGGCGCTGAAGATCCCGCAAATGGGCTGGAACGGTATTCGACACACGCATCCGCACCCTTTGTGGCACGGCATTGCGGACGAGGCCCGTTTCTACTTCGTGCACAGTTATTTCTGCCGCCCGAACGATACCGGACTCGTTGTCGGCAGCACGGATTACGGCATGACGTACGCGTCGGCATTGGCGCAGGGTTCGGTGTTTGCCATTCAGGCTCATCCGGAAAAGAGTGCGGCAGATGGACTGACGCTGCTGAAAAATTTCACCCGCTGGGACGGCAAGGCCGACTAGCTCACCCCAATACCCGCGTATCGAGGACGCGTTCTATGTTACTCATCCCAGCGATTGACTTGAAAGATGGTGCCTGTGTCCGATTGAAACAGGGCAGGATGGAAGACAATACGGTGTTTTCGGACGACCCGCTGGCCATGGCGCAGCGTTGGGTCGACGCTGGCGCACGTCGTCTGCATCTCGTCGATCTGGATGGTGCCTTTGCCGGCAGCCCCCGGAATCGCAGCAGCATTGCCGCCATCTGTGAGGCGTTCCCCGATCTGCCCATCCAGGTCGGTGGCGGCATCCGGGACGAAGAAACCATCGAACAGTATCTCGATATGGGCGTGTCCTACGTCATCATCGGCACGAAAGCGGTTGCCGAACCCCACTTTATCGCAGACGTCTGTCTGTCCTTCCCCGGACATATCATCGTTGGTCTCGACGCCAAGGACGGCAAGGTCGCCATTGATGGCTGGGCCAAAATATCCAGTCACGATGTCACTGATCTGGCACGCCGCTTCGAGCAGGATGGCGTTTCCTCGATCGTATTCACGGATATCGCCCGTGACGGCATGATGCAAGGTGCCAATATGGAGGCCACCCGCGCACTGGCGCGCGCCGTACGCATCCCGATCATTGCCTCAGGCGGCATGACAGACATGAACGATATCGAACGACTCATCGACGCGGCGGATGACGGCGTTGCCGGAGCCATCATCGGCCGCGCCCTGTATGAGGGCGGCATCGATCTGGGCATTGCCCAGGCACGCGTCGACGAGCGCTGCGGTATCCCGCCCTTCACGGAATGAGCGCACCGGCATCGGACCGCGCTGTCATCCGCCCATCCGCACAGACATCCATGAGCACACACCCATGACCCTCGCCAAACGGATCATCCCCTGCCTCGACGTGGCCGACGGCCGTGTCGTCAAGGGCGTCCAGTTCGAATCCCTGCGCGATGCGGGCGACCCGGTCGAGGCCGCACGCCGTTATAACGACGAGGGCGCGGACGAACTCACCTTTCTGGATATTTCCGCCTCCCACGAGGGTCGCGACACCATGCGCCACGTGGTCGAACAGGTGGCAGAGCAGGTATTCATTCCACTGACGGTGGGGGGTGGAATTCGCGCCCTGTCCGACGTGCGGCGCCTGCTGAACGCCGGGGCTGACAAGGTGTCGATCAATACCGCCGCCGTGCACAATCCGGATCTCATCAAGGAAATCGCCAACTCGATCGGGGCGCAATGCCTGGTCGTGGCGATCGATGCACGGCGTGTTTCCGCACCCGGCGAACCCCTGCGCTGGGAAATATTCACGCACGGCGGGCGCAAGCCCACTGGCCTGGACGCCGTGGAATGGGCCGTACGCATGGCCGAGTTCGGTGCTGGCGAACTGCTGGTCACCAGCATGGATCGAGACGGCACCAAACAGGGCTTCGACCTCCCGCTCACCCGAGCCATCGCGGATGCCGTGACCGTTCCGGTCATCGCCTCGGGCGGTGTCGGCAATCTGGACGACCTGACCGCCGGCATTCTCGAGGGCCACGCGGATGCCGTTTTGGCCGCCAGCATTTTCCATTTCGGCACCTACCGGATCGCCGAGGCCAAAGCCAACATGGCGGCCGCCGGCATCGAGGTTCGTCAATAAACGGCCTGCGGGGCACCGAGGATCGATTTTCGGTCGTCGCTGCTATACTCACCCTCCATTTGTTTTCCTGATGACGCCCGCCATGCCCGACGCCACCTCCGACTGGATTGCCGAAATCACCTGGACCGACGACGGTCTGGTGCCGGTGATCGCCCAGGATCATCTGAGCGGTCGCATCCTGATGTTCGCGTGGATGAACCGTACGGCGCTTGAGCAAACGGTCGCCACAGGCGAAGCCGTCTATTACTCCCGGTCGCGCGGGCGGCTCTGGCACAAGGGCGAGCAAAGCGGTCATGTTCAGCGTGTCCACGACATCCGGCTGGACTGCGACGGCGACGTAATTCTGCTGTGCATTGAACAGATCGGCCACATTGCCTGTCACACAGGGCGAGAAAGCTGTTTTTACCGTCATTTGCACAATAATGAATGGCAGATCACCGACCCTGTATTAAAATCCCCGGATGAAATTTATGGCTAACCCCGAGCACACACCCGAGGCCAACGCCATTCTCCAGCAGCTCGCTCAAGTGATTGAGCAGCGCAAGCAGGCGGACCCATCAAGTTCCTATGTGGCCGCGCTATTTGCCAAAGGGCGCGGCAAGATCGCCCAGAAGATCGGCGAGGAAGGCGTGGAAGTCGCCCTGGCTGCCGTTGGCGGTCATTCGGAAGAGATCATCGCCGAAATGGCGGATTTGTGGTTCCACAGTCTGGTATTGTTGGCGGACGCCAATCTATCGCACCAGGCTGTGCTGAATGAACTGGCACATCGCTTTGGCCTGTCCGGACTTGAAGAAAAGGCAAGCCGGTCCAATAACCCTTCATAGATTCACGTTTTTTTGAGGAGCATAAATAATGGGTAGTTTTAGTATTTGGCACTGGTTGGTTATTTTAGCGATCGTGTTGCTGTTGTTCGGCACCAAGCGTCTGAAAAATCTGGGCAGCGACCTGGGCAGCGCGATCAAGGGCTTCAAGAGCGCCGTGAAGGACGAAGAAAAAACGGACGAAACACCCGCTCAGGCAGCCACCAAGGCACCTGACACCATCGTCCACAAGGACGCTGATGCGGGCCGCGTGATCGAAGGCGAGCCAACGACACGCCAGGAACACACGGATACGACGCCACCCAAGCAAGGCTGAACGACGTGTCTCTATTCCGCATGACTGCCAGGGGCTAAACCGTGTTCGGACTCAGCATCTGGGAAATCTTCCTGATCCTCGTGATCGCACTGCTCGTGGTCGGGCCTGAACGGCTGCCCGGACTCGCGCGCACCATCGGCGGCTGGGTATCCAAGGTGAAGCGATTTGTCGCCAATGCCAAGGCGGAGCTGGACAGTGAGTTCAATCTCCAGGACATGCATAATCTTTTGAATTCGCAAGAATCGGAGATCGCCAAGTTACGCGCGCTGGTTGAGGAAACACGTCTGGAAGTCACCGACTCGGGCAGGCAGGTTCTGGGCGCGGTGGATGAGGCTCAAGCCAGTTTCCGTGACGCCGCGCAATCCGAACAAGCAGCGACTTCCGCGTCAGAAGATGCCACAGCTCACGGCACGGGCGAGCCCGCCACGTCGCCAGACCATCCTGTTCCCCCGACGGAAGCCGCAAAACCCCTGAGCTTCGAAGACGAAATCCGCGTGCTGGAAGAAAGCTCCGGCCAGGCATTCAAGCGCCCGTTCGAGCCCTTGCCCGAACCGGCCCCAGAACCGATAACGCCCACCGGTGGCGCGACCGAATCAAACAGTCAGAACCCTAAAACAAAATGAGCGAACATGAATCGTCCGCCCCGGATACCGACGTACAAGAATCCGGCATCAGCGGTTTTCTCACGCATCTGGTCGAGCTCCGTAACCGCCTGCTGAAATCCGTCCTGGTTGTGCTTTTGCTCTTCCTGGCCTTGTTTCCGTTCCGCAACGAACTGTTCACCCTACTGGCAGATCCGCTGTCGCGCCACATGCCGGCCGGCACCACGATGATCGCGGTCCAAGTCGCGGCACCCTTTTTCATTCCATTGAAACTGACCGCCCTGACGGCCGTGTTTATCGCCATTCCATTCCTGTTGTATCAACTCTGGGCCTTTATCGCCCCCGGTCTGTACAAGCACGAACGAAAAATGGTCGCGCCACTGGTCTTTTCCAGCACGATCCTGTTTTATCTGGGTGCGTGCTTCGCCTATTTTGTCGTCTTCCCTATTGTGTTCGGTTTCCTGAGCACAGCGGGCCCAGCGGATGTGAACTTTGCACCTGACATCGGTGAGTACCTGAGCTTCGTCACCTCATTGTTCTTTGCCTTCGGCTTTGTGTTTGAAGTACCTGTGGCGATTGTTCTTTTGGTCCTCGTCGGCGCTGTCACACCGGACAAACTGGCAGAGTTTCGGCGGTATGCCATCCTCAGTGCCTTCATCATCGGCGCTATCCTGACCCCGCCCGATGTGCTGTCGCAATTCATGATGGCCGTACCTATCTGGTTACTGTACGAACTGGGCATCATCGTCGGTCGCATTGTGCTTAAGACACGGAAAGCCAACGAGGAAGACTCAACCGAACCTGAAATACCGACTGATCCGGAGGACGATCAGGCCACCACGGAGCGGCATCAACGCTACGAACTGGAAGCCGTTGACAATGTCGATCTGGATAAGGCATTTGATGAGGCAGAGGCAGAGCAACGTCAGCTTGATGAACCCAAGAAGGACGATGAATCTGGGCAACCCCCGGAAGATTCAGCATCCTCATCCCCTATGAACGATGCGTCCGAAACCGGAACAAAACCCGATTCGACGCCGCCCCCGGCTGAAACGCCACCCAAAAAGCCTGGTGATCCGGCTTAAAAAGTCGAACACGAACCGAACCCTGACGGGCAGCCATCCTGCCCGACGGAATTGTTTGAACCCGAGGAAGTACCTATGTCGAGAAATGCGCCCCGCCGTCCTGTGTTGCTGGTGATCATGGATGGGATTGGCGTCAATCCCAGCCGTGAAAACAATGCTTTTGTCCTGGCAAAAACCCCCAACCTGGATCATCTTTTTGCGCACCACCCACACACCGTCATCGAGGCCTCCGGGCGCGCCTGCGGTCTACCGGATGGGCAGATGGGCAACTCCGAGGTGGGGCATCTCACCCTCGGCTGTGGCGACCTGCTGCGCCAGGATCTGGTGCGTATCGATGATGCGATTGCCGATGGCAGCTTTTTCAACAACACCGCGCTGATCGAAGCCGCGCAAAAAGCGGCACAGGACAAACGACCGCTGCATTTGATCGGCCTGGTTTCCGATGGCGGCGTCCACAGCCACATCAACCATCTGCTGGCCCTGATCGATCTGGCTGGCCAGCACGGTGCGCGCCCGCTGATCCATATGATCACCGACGGACGGGATACGGCCCCCAAATCCGCACGCAGCTATCTGCCGGAACTCGAAGCGAAACTGGCATCGGTCGGCGGCGCCATCGCGACAATCAGTGGTCGTTACTATGCGATGGATCGCGATCAACGCTGGGAACGGACCGAGCTGGCTTGGCAAACCATCGTCCGCGGCGCGGGCGAACACTTCGCCACGGCCGCCGATGCACTGGCGCATTCCTATGCAGCCGACAAAACCGATGAGTTTGTCCTGCCGGCGACGCTGGATGCCTTTGAGCCCATCGAGGATGGCGATGCGGTCATCTTCTTCAACTTCCGCAACGACCGCCCCCGCCAGTTGACCGAAGCCTTGGGACAGCCTGAGTTTACCGGCTTCGATCGCGGCGACTATCAGCGGGCGCTGGTCACCTGCCTGACCGAATACGATCCGCGCTTTCTGTCCCCGATTGGCTTCCCGCCGGAACGGCCCAAGAACGTTCTGGCCGAAGTCATCAGTCAGGCCGGGATCAAACAGTTTCACTGTGCGGAGACCGAGAAATACGCCCACGTCACGTTCTTTTTCAATGGTGGCAAGGAAGAGCCCTTTGCTGGCGAGGATCGCTACATGGCGCCCTCACCCAAGGTGGCGACCTATGACCTGCAGCCCGAAATGAGTGCGGCGGAAGTCGCCGATGCGGCCATCGGTGCGGTTGAAAGCGAACAATATGGTTTTGTGCTGGTGAATTTCGCCAACGGCGACATGGTGGGCCATACCGCGATTCGCGATGCCGTCATCAAGGCGGTCGAAACCGTGGATACTCAGGTCGGACGCCTGGTCGAGGCGGCGCAGAAGGGCGGCTACTCCATCATCCTGACGGCCGATCACGGCAACTGTGATGAAATGCTCGATCCGGTCACCGGCGAGCCGCACACGCAGCACACGGTCTATCCCGTGCCCTGCCTTCTGATCGATGAAACGCCATCGCGGCTGCGTACCGGTGGCGGCATCGCGAACATCGCCGCCACCGTGCTGGAGCTGATGGGGCTTCCCGTGCCCAAGAAGATGAAACGTTCGCTGCTGTTGAATGGTCCCGGCACGGTTGAATAAGCGATTATCGGGCCCCGGCTAAAGGCGGGCGGGGTGGGGGTGTGTTTAACTACCCAGTCGATCCAGTCGCAGGCGATCCCGTGCATCGAACAGACGCACACTGCCCAGATGCACGGCCAACATCGAACCAAATCCGGTGGCGGCCGTAATCAATAACATGATCAGAATTTGGTAGCGCACGGCCTCCATTGGCGGCGCGCCCGCCAGAATCTGGCCGGTCATCATGCCGGGCAGACTGATCAACCCAGCGGCTGCCAACATGTTCAGGGTCGGAATCAACCCGGCGCGCAAGGCGTCGGCACGCAACTCACGGGTTGCCGTGCGGGCGGTTTGCCCCATCAATAACCGCGCCTCGATCTGATTCCGACTCGACCAGGCAGTCTGCGTCAGATGATTCAACGCCAGGCCGATCCCGGTCATCGTGTTACCCAGAATCATGCCCAGCAGCGGAATCGCATATTGCGGGGTGTACCAAGGCTGCGGCTGAATAATCACCGTCAGGGTGAACAAGGTAATGATCGCCGCCGTCACCCCCATCGAAGCCAGACCGATCCCATAGCCGCGCCAACCCTTGATCGGCCTTTTCTGGCGGGCGGTCACCTCATACCCGGCAAGCAAGAGCATCACCGAAGCCATCAAGGTGATCCAGCCCAGATTCGCAACGGCGAACAGACTTTTGAGCACCAGCCCGACCAGCAGCAGTTGCAACACCATCCGCACGCTGCCCCAGACCAACGACCGCAGCAGTCCCAGGCCAAGCAGCAACTGCACGCCACCCAGCGCCAGCACCAGCAGCCCGGCCAGGATGAGGTCGAAGACGGATAAAATCTGGATATTCATGAGAATTGCCCCCCCTCAGGCGTCATCTGCAGCACATGAGCCCCCAGACGATCCCCCTCCGTCGCGTCATGGGTCACCCACACCACGGCGCTCCCCTCGGCCCGGACGTAATCGGCCACAAGATGCGCCATCGCGGTGGTATTGCGCGAGTCGAGGTTGGCTGTCGGCTCATCGAGCAGCAATACACGGGGCGACAACATGAGGGCACGAAGCAGCGCGAGTCGTTGTCGCTCTCCGGTCGACAATCGCTCGACCGGTGCCTCGATCAACTCGGGCGCCAGGGACAGTCGAGCCAACCAATCAGCCGGTGGTATCGCCGTAAAATGCTCGGCAACAGTATCAGCCCACCAGCCCGACTCGGCGGGCACATACACTACCCGCTTGCGCCATTCTGCCGGTGCGATGGCCGATTGGGCCACGCCATCCAGGGTTATTACCCCGGTATGTTCGGAAAGATCGGCCAAGGCTCGCAGCAACTGGCTCTTGCCCACCCCGGAGGCGCCGCGCACGGTGAGGATATCACCCGAAGTCAGGCTGAAACTGACCGGCGGAAGATGCGGGCCCGCCACATTCTGAACGGTTAATTGCATCGGCAAGTTGCCCTATTTAGAGGGCTGATGAGTGAACGCATGGTCAAACGATCCAGAGTAGGCGCGGATAAAAGACCTCACAGTATAGACACCCCGCCACTTTGCCGCATTCAGGACTTAGTCGACGTTGCGGGTGTCAACCGAATCCAGAGATACAGCCCCGACAGGAACATCGACGCGGCCACAAACCAGAAAGGCAGACTAATACCGCCGCTCCATTGCGCAACCAGCCCGAGCCCCAGCCCGCCCACGGCATACCCCATATCCCGCCAGAATCGATAGATACCCAAAATCCCGGCACGCTGAGCCGGCTCGGCATGATCGGCGACCGCCGCACCCAACGTGGGGTACAACATCGCCATACCCACACCGATGACGCTCAACTCGGGTATCCACTGCCAAGGCGCCGTGCTCAGCCCGACCGCCAGTACCCCACCGCCGCACAGCCACATGCCTGCAACAATCAGGAATTTGCGACTGATACGGTCAGACAACGGGCCGGTCAACAGCTGTCCGGCGCCCCAAACCACCCCGTAGATGGCGACCAGCGCCCCCGATGCAACCAGACTCATTCCCTGTGCCATGAAAAACACCGGGAAGAACAACCAGACGATCGCGTCCGTAAATTTCTCCACCAGACCGGCCTGATTCAGCGCCAACAGGGAACGGTTTTCCCAACTCGCGTAGGCGAAAAGACGGCGCATGCCCATCGGGGCAGCCGTATCACCCCTTGCATGCAACAAGGCCCACGGGCGTGTTTCCCGCACCATGAAATGAGCGATCAGCAATGCGGTCAGGATAAGGGTCAGGGAAAAGATGAACAGTCCGAGCCGGGCACCATAGGCATAAACGACCATCGCCGAGACCATTCCGGCGATCGCCACACCGCCGTAACCAGCGAATTCGTTGAACCCGTTAACGAGACCCCGTTGTCGCGCATGCGTCAGATCCAGCTTGCTGTTCAGCGCCATCGACCAACTCAAGCCCTGGTTGATCCCCAAAAATACCGTGGCCAGGATAATCCAGCCCCAGCTGGGGCCGTACAGGATCAGAAACGGAATCGGCAGCGCACTGATCCAACCGAGGATCAGCACTCGTCGTCGGCCCCAGCGATCCGACAAACGCCCAGCGACCAAATTCAAGAGTGCCTTGACCAAGCCAAAAACGACAACAAACGTCGCCAGTGCCATGAATGAGGTGCCTGCCAAACCAAAGTCAGACTCCGCCAGTTCAGGGAGCACCGTGCGCGTCATCCCTACCAGACTGCCCACCAGGAACACCTGGATCAACTGCAATGAAAACTGGCCCAGATTGGGGCGAATGCCATGAGTGCGTGTCATTGCGGGATCAACCTGATTCATCGATGAAGATGCACGGATTATGAAACAGCTTGACCAATCATTCAACTGAATGATTGAATGACTGCATCGCGAATAACATTGACCATCCACGCATCTGGGGTACTCACTATGTTTCTGGAACAAGTTGCCTGTAATAAATCCTCATTAGCCTATTTGTTCGGCTGTGCCGGCCAGGGTTTAGCCATGGCCGTCGACGTTCATGCCGGTGACGAAGATCAATTCATGGCCAAGGCCGAAGCGCGGGGCGTGAAAATAAAATATGTCGTGGATACCCACATTCATGCCGATCACATCTCCGGGGGGCGTCACCTGGCCGCCCTGACTGGGGCACAGTACGCACTGCACGAAAGCGATCGCAGCCTGCCC
>Ga0307375_10006610_pt1 | contig 10692 bp, 7 predicted proteins | sample TR1MG_FD_202531 | JGI IMG/M metagenome (GOLD analysis project Ga0307375, IMG submission 202531) | Soil microbial communities from Risofladan, Vaasa, Finland - TR-1 | ecosystem: Environmental > Terrestrial > Soil > Coastal area > Acid sulfate soil | place: Finland: Risofladan, Vaasa | collected...
GTCGCGTGATGGTGGGCGGCATGGGCGCGTGGGCCTCCACCTACGACACGGTGAGCGGCGACTTCGGTGGCGCCACCGTCGTGCAGCTGCGTCGTCGCGGCAAGGGCTGCCTCTCCTACGTGATCGGCGCGGGCGAGCACTGCGTCGTCATCGACCCGACGCTCGACATCGAGCGCTACACCGCCATCGCGTCACAGCACGGATGGACCATCACCCACGTGCTCGACACCCACCTGCACGCCGACCACCTGAGTGGCGCGCGCGACCTGGTGAAGTCGACCCACGCGGCCCTGCTGCTCAGCCCGGCCGACCCCTTCCACTTCGAGTTCGAGCCGCTCACGGACGGCCGGGTGATCCCCTTGGCCGAGGGCGTCGACCTCACGGTCTCGGCGGTGAGCGTCCCGGGTCACACCGAGGGCTCCACGATGTACCGCCTGGGTGACGCCGCGGTCTTCACCGGCGACACCATGTTCCTCGACAGCGTCGGACGACCCGACCTCGCCGAGCAGGCCGAGGCCTTCGCCCACAACCTCTACCGGAGCCTGCACGAGCGGATCATGCCGCTGCCCGACGATGTCATGGTATTCCCCGCCCACTACGGCAGTGGTGCCGAAGTGCACGCGGGTGAGTTCCTGGTTCGTCCGCTCGGCGAACTGCGCACGACCCTCGCCGCACTGGCGCTCAGCGAGACGGACTTCGTTTCGTGGGCCCTCGCCAACGTGAAGGACCGCCCACCGAACTTCCAGCAGATCGTCCGCATCAACGCGGGCAACGAGTCGCTGAGTGACGAGGCCGCCGAGATGGAGCTCGGGCCCAATCGATGTGCCATCGGGTAATCGACAACTCGCTGGAAGTGGAGGCGATTGGTAGGCGGAGTTCAGCGGCCGATGTGCGGGAAACTTGGTACCTGGGCTGACCCGAAGTCGGGACTCGGCACTCTCAGTTCCACGCCACGGCGAACCCGACGTCAGATGTTTCGTGACGGACATGGCGACTCCTCAATACCAGAGTCTCGACGAAGTCGCTTGTTGGGTTGAAGCAAGCATGTAGTTCTCTGTTCAAGTCGAATTGTGGGGGATTTCGACCGTTACGAAATAATGACGATTTCAAAGTGTGTACGAGCTACGAGAGTTACGCATCATAAGACAGACTTCCCATATACCCTGACCAGGTATTTTCGATGATGAAGGCTTACTCAGAAACGTCGCGAGAACGAATGACAATCTGACGTCAAGTTCGCAATTTCGTCATTTCCTTATCTATACTGACCAACGAGGGGATCGCCGAGTTTCATCACGAGGCGCGACCTTGTGGTGGATCCTGCAGTACCGCAGCATCAGAAAAGTAGGTCGGTGTGAGTCGGCCCTTACGAATGGAGTAAACAGACCATGAATAACCAACGACGGATACCGCGCCTATTGGTAAGGGCCTTCTCGGCCGGCACCATGCTTGCTGCGGTGGCGCTGCCCATGGCGGTAGCCACTGAAGCAGGTGCGTCGGGTGGTCCGACAATCACTGCAACACAGGCGTACCTCGAAATCGGGACGGGTGCGATTACAACGACCACTGGTACTCCGGGAACGTTCGTCGTTACTGGCGGATCAACCAACGTCGGTGCAAATGGTGCTTTGCTGGCAACGGGCGACTTGGTTGTCTCGACCGGAGTCAATCCGGGCACGACGATCACTTCGATCGCTACGGGACCAGTCTTCACGCCGAGCACCACAATTCCGGCAGCTTCCTCGTACGTTGCTACGTTCTACGCCCCGACCGCGACGGTTGGCGCAAGTACTGGTAACTCGGGTGAACTAGTGATCACGGGTTCCGGGTTCGCAACGTCAGGTACGCCGACCATTACGTCGAGTGCTCCTGGTGTGACATTCGCAAACTCAGTTGCGGGCTCTTCGACGACCCTGTTGACGGACTTCTCGACTAGTGCGTCGGCTGCCGCTGGGTACTACTCGGTCACCTCAACGGACGCCAATGGCACCTCGAACGCGTTCGCCAACGGTCTCGTGATGACTGCCGCACCAACGGTGACCGCAGTGTCGCCAGCGAGTGCAGCGCAGAACTCGACCACCACGCTAACGATTTCAGGCTCAGGCTTCCAGGGTACGACCAGTTCGACCCTGCCAGTTGTCCTCACCAGCACGGTTGACGCCACCACGCTCTCCGGCAACGCTGCCTGGGTGAACTCCGGCACGCTGACCTTGTCGAGTTTGTCGCTTTCTCGCGCTACGGTCGGGACCTACACTGTCTCAGTCAACAATCCCGATGGTGGATCTGTCACGTCAGCGGCGCTCTTCACGGTGACCGGACCCAGCATCACTGCAATCACGCCTGGATCGATCGCCATTCCTGCATTAGGTGCCGCAACCACTTCAACGGTTGTCACTGTTACGGGAACGGGCTTCGTCAATGGCGCCTACGTGACGCTTACAAGTCCTGGTAGTGGTGTTGGTCCCACAGGTCCATCGCCTGTAACGTTCATCTCCGCGACGCAGGTCTCCTTCACCGTCACTGTTGCAAATACGGCATCGGCTCACGTCGAAGGTTTTACGATCACCAACCCTGACGGCAGTGCTGCTACGGCTGCGGCGTCAGCGACTGGTCTTGGCCTCGGCATCGGTGAGGCTAACTACGCGCAGCCGACCATTACTGGCGTGACTGGACCGGCACTGAGTGTTGGTAACTCGGGAGCTATTTCGATCACTGGTACGGGCTTCGGCCCAGCGGGTTCGCCCGTCGCCGTGTCCTTCACAAACAACTTGGGTGCTGCGGACGGCAATTTGGCGTGCACCAGCCCGGTCGTGATTTCTGATACTCAAATCAGTTGTGTCGTAACTGCCTCGACGGGTGTGTTCACTGGTCTCCACGGTGTCGTTGTGACGGCCCGAGTGGCGAGTGCCAACTTTGCCAACGGCGTGACCGTAACCGGTGGTTTGACCATCAGTTCGATCACACCTTCGGTGATCGTGGCCAACCAGCAGACGACCTTTGTCATCATGGGTTCGGGTTTTGCGAGCACTAACTACTACAACATCAACGGTGCCGGATGGGCTAACAGCAGCACTGTCTTCACATACGTCAGTTCGTCCGAGGTGAAGATCACCGCAACTTTGACTGCCCCTGGCACTGAGACGATTGGTTTGGCAGATGCTTCGACGCCCAGCTATCAGTCCGTTGTGTCAGTCTCAGTCGGTGGCATTGTTCCGTCGGTCACTTCTGTGACCTACCCTGCATCGACCACTGATGTCGGCTTGGGTGCGACTGCAGTTCCGGTTGTCATCAACGGTACGGGCTTCCTGACCGGCGCCACGATTGCCGACACAACGCAGTCGTCAGTCACGTTTACGGTGACCTCGGTCACGCCAACCTCAATCTCGGCGACGGTGACGGTTCCCGCCACTGCGATGTTCAAGACTGACTCCATCACGGTGACCAACACCAATGGCGGCGTGTCTGGAGCCTTCAACTTCGTGATTGGTGCTGGACCAGGTGCGAGCAGTGCCTCTGCTGCAAGTACTGGTGCGCTCTCCGTGTCGCCGAGTGCTTCGGTGCTGGCCGGTGCTACGAAGACCCTGACGTTGTCCTCCACGGGTGGCGTGTTCGCCACTGGTGTCAAGGTCACGTCGTCGTCAGCCCTGTTGACGGTGGGAACGGTGGCGATCAATGCCGACGGAACGCTGTCGGTCCCGGTCACTGCCATCTCCATGACTGGAACCAACAATGTTGGTGCCACGTTGACCGTGAAGAACCCTGACGGCGGCACTGCGTCAGTGGCGCTGACCGTCAACCCAGGCCCTACAGTCGCGGGCACCTACTACGTCCCGACCTTCAGCACGAACGTGCAGTTGGTTGTGTCGGGTACGGGCTTCGAGACTGGCATGACGGCGTCGAGCGCCAATAGCGATTACACGGTTGTGCTTGGTGGCGTGGTTGGCGCGGTTCCAGGTAGCAATGTGACGTCGGCGATTCTGGTAGTCACCACGACCTCTGCTGCAACTGCTGGAACCTCGAGTGTCGTGACCTTCACGAACCCCGATGGCGGCAAGGTGTCGTTCCCACTTAACGGTGGACCTGTACCGACGCCAGTTGTTACAAGTGGTCAGCCACATGTCACCGGTGTGAGCACATTCGTAAAGACGGGCATGACGCGTGCGATCACGCTGACGGGCCTCCACTTCGCCAAGGGCCTCACCATTCACTCTGTCGCCGGTACGACGTGGAAGGTCATGGGCGTTAGCCCGACAGCCGTCCGTGTCCAGGTGACGGTGACTAAGGCTTCGAAGATTGGCTGGCACCGCTTGTACCTGACTAACCCCAACGGGAAGTCGACGAGTCGCGCCTACCAGCAGAAGTAGTCATGTAGCGAGAATTCGCTAGAGCAGCGAGGCCCTCTCCTTTCGGAGAGGGCCTCGCTGTTTGCGTTGTCGCAGTGGCGTCATTGATGGCGCTGAGGTTTTCCATCAAAGGAGCCAGTTGGTTGTGCACCACCATCACCCCAGTGACCTCAGCGATTAGGTGAAGGTCCTATAAAAGTCAAGGACCAGTTTTAGAGCAGATCCAGCTTCAAGGCGTTAAAGACCTCTAGGGCGATGAATCGCTTCAGGCACCGTAGAACATCCCTCTTGGAGAGCCCATCGGCCCGCCGGCGCGCCAAATAGACCAGCGTTCTTGGATCGAGGCGCAAGCGAGCGACCGCGATCAGGTGCAGGGTCTTGTTGGCCTGGCGGTTCCCGCCGCGGTGCAGTCGCATCCGGTTGGTCTTGCCCGACGAGATCGGTATTGGTGCCACCCCACAGAGTCGCGCGAACGCGCCATCGTTCGACAGTCGGTCCAGGTTCTGGCCCGCGGTGATGAGCAGCGTGGCGGCGTGCTGGATCCCAACGCCGCGACAACCGAGCAGGTTCGGTGCGCACGCCTCGACCAACTGTGACAACTGCGCGTCCATCGTGGCGATCTCCTCGTCGAGGAACTTCACCCGTCGACTGAGCAGACGAAGCGAGAACTTGGCCGCCTGCAGAGGTTCGTCAAGGTGCTCGAGGTCGGGTCGCAGCGCGCCGGCCCGATTGACGCGGTGGCGTGACCCGCCCGCGGCTTCAACGTGCTCGCGCAGCTGTGACGGCGCCGTGATCAAGACGTCACGGATCTGCAGCAACGCACCCGTGCGGGCCTTGATCGCTGATTCCCGGGCCAGTTTGAGCAGCCGGATGGACTCGATGAAGCCGGTGGTGTCCTTGGCCTGGGCGCTCGCCTCACCCGAGAGCACCTTGCGCGCGGCCATCTCGGCGTCGATGGCGTCGTCCTTGCCGCGTCGGGCCGTCGTTGCGCGGTGGGTCGAGTTCATCTGGAGCACGGGCACGTGACGCTCGCGAAAGAACCTCGTGAGTCCGGCGGCGTAGGAACCGGTGCACTCGACGCCGACGCGCTCGACCACGCCGAACGTGGCGAGCCATCCTTCGAGCTCGTGGCAACCAAGACTCGACGCCGCGAAGCATCGATTCCCCAGCAGTGCTCCCTGGGAGTCGAGCACCGCGGCCTGATGCTGCTCCTTGTGCGAGTCGATCCCGACCACTATCCGTGGCGGATCTTCCCTGACTATCGTGACCATGAGAGCCTGTCTCCTTCGTCTAAGGCGAGGGATGACCGAACCGAACCGGGTGGACAAATCAATTATGAGGCACGTGATGCTCGGCTTGGTCCTATCAAGTCACAGTCCGCCCGGTTCGGTCACCCTCGCGTGGGTGACAACCCGACCCTGGCCGACACTTTTAACAAAGGACACTCGCCAACTTCGGCGGGTCAGACGCATAGCAAGTCAGACCCGGGATCGGATCGCCGTCCTCATCTTTAATAGGCGCATAGAGAGCAATTGAATAAAGCCGGTGAAGGTACTGTCGAAGCCTGACCAGTCTGGAAGTGGCTACCAAGAAGAACCATGGCTTGACAAGTCCACGTGGTAAAAGGACTATCGACTCTTGTAGTTCCAGCGTGAGTTCGTCGGATCATCAATCACTTCGATCTCGTGGGCGTTCAGGATCTCGCGGATGCGGTCGGAGAGTCCGAAGTCCTTGCGGCTACGTGCCTCGGTACGCAGTTGAAGGATCTGGTCGATGAGTGAGGTATTGATAGACGGTTGACTGCAGGCGGCTGTGGTCCGGTCTGCGAGTGTGGCAATGGCGTCCGCGGCGCCGGTGCCGCCATCGAGGGCGCGTTGCACGAGTTCATTCAGTTCGTTGACGTTTGCTGGGGTGTCGGTGCTCGCTGCGGCAACGATCGCCGGAGTGAACGACTGAAGGACGTCGAGTGGCGTTGCTGTGCCGTTCTGCAGTGTGATCGTGACACCGTTCTTTCGCCAGTGGGCGTTGGCGCGGCCCATCACCCGGACCTCGTCGGCGGCGAGGTCGATGATGAGCGCAGTGTGTTCGTCGATGCCTAGGATTCCGGCGTCTGCTGGGAGCAGGCCTTCGAGGTATTCGAGGCGCTCTTCTCCGAGGTAGCAGTAGCGGGTGTCGTAGTTGCCGCCTTCGGAGTTGTCGAAGTGGGGGATGACTGCGCATTTGAGTCCGGACAGAGCCAGCACGTCGAGTCCTTCTAGCCAGTGGGGATCGGCACCCGCCTTGTAGATCTCGTAGATTGGGGCTGTGAAGGCGCCCAAGGTGAGTGCGGCGGCCGAGGCGAAGGAGACGACGCCCCCAGCGCGCACTACGTTCGCCAGCTCCTCACCAATACTTGCCCCGCTCCATTGGCGTAGGGCGTAACTGGGGCTGCCGGGTCCGGCGAAGACGTAGGTGGCATGGCGCACGGCCTGGCGTGCGCGGGCCTGCTCAATCACCGGGGTCGTGGCGACGTGACCGAGGTGGACCGGCACGACCTCTGTGCGCAGGGAGACCGCGAAGTAGTCGACGATCTTGGCGGTCATCTGAGGGACGTTCGTTTGGAAGGCGTACGACGTGTCCAGGGCGACCGCCCGGACTTCGCCGAGCATGTTGAACAGTTGGCGATGCACCTTAGTCATGCTCGGCGCTGTCTCACCCGAGCCGAGGAGAGCGATCACACCCGGTTTCACGTCTGCAGCGTACCGGAGGGAATGGAGTGAACATTCAAAGGAGTGAGTAGTTTGGTGGGGTGAGCACGCTGTTCATCCAGGTGAAGGACCGGACTCGAGGTAACGTCTCCACGGCGATGGTCTTGTGGGCGATGGCGATGGCCGTGGTGCTGTTCTTGCACGAGGCTCGCTGGGGCGATCCCACCAAAGTGGTCTGGACCGGAGTGAGTGTGACGCTGCTGTTCGGTTTCTACCTCGGATGGCGTCGCAGGGTGGCGGCCGTATTCGTCGCCCCCATGATCAGCTGGGCCTTCGCGTGGTTCCCGTTGTGGATCGCGGCGATGATTCGCGACGGCTTCTGGCGAGGACTCGTCGCCGGTCTCTTCTGGGTCACCATTGGCTGGATCGCCATTGCAATGCTCGAGTTCCTGGGTTTGTTCGTCAGTTCATTGGTGGTGCGGTGGCTGCGCCCGACTCCACGCGACGTGGAGTCCGAGGTCATCGTGTTCGGCCCCGACGGCGAACGCCGGTAGCACGACCTACTCCCAGGTTGGTTTGAACCGATTAGGCGCGCCGCGTCACCCGCTCAGGCGACGGACCAGGAGTTCGAGGTTGCGCCGCCAGACGAATCTCAGCACGGGCTTGGCGATGGTGGCGCCGATGGTCCCGCCCAGCCACCAGGGGAAGTGCAGGACTTCGCGCCACTCAACTCTGGTGGCCCCTTCGACCCGGGAGAGGACGAAGCGTCCCTCGCCGGTGATGAGCCCTTGGTGGCGCACGCCCATGGTCGCGCCGTCGATCCATTCGGTAATGGTCATGAGGTCGCGGGTTCGAAAGGGTTCGATCCTCGTAGCGCAGTGGAACTCGGTGCCCACGCCGTCGCGTTGATTGGTGACGAAGTCGATGCGCACGGCGTCATGCATTCAGTCGACGTGGCGCTCGAGGTGTCGGAGTTCTTCCCACACGACCTCGGGCGTGACCGGGTAGGTGGCCTCGACCGTGATGCTCGTCACTGGTGGGGAAGCGCGTCGGCGATCCGACGCCAGTCGCCCATCGGGGGAGCGGCGTCCACGCCGAGGACCTGAAGGCACACGTGGTCGGCGCCCGCGGCGCGGTGGGCCGCGATGCGCTCGAGGATCGCGTCTTCGTCACCGTGGACCACCATGGCGTCACAGAGCCGCTCGGACCCGCCGCGCACGAAGTCCTCATCGGTGAAGCCCTGACGGCGCCAACTGTTGTGGTAGTTCTCGAGGCCGGTGTAGAACTCGAGGTGGCTGTGGGCGCGACGCAGGAACTCCTCACGGTCGCCCCCGAGCACGACGGCCTGTTCCACCCCGACGAACTTGTCGCCGACCGCCTCGCGCGCCAGGCGGGTCACCTCGGGGGTGACGAGGTAGGGGTGGACGCCGTCGGCCAGTTCGCCGCCGAGTTGGAGCATCTTGGGACCGAGGGCGGCGATCACCCGGGCGTAGGGCTGGTCGCCCTCGAGCGCGAGCATGGGGGCGCTGTCCATGGCGGTGAGGTACTCGCGCATGTGTTGCAGGGGGCTCGCGTACTCGTGGCCGCGCATGCGTTCGACCAGCGGTTGGTGGCTCACCCCGAGGCCCAGGACGAAGCGCCCGTCGAAGGTGGCGTTGAGGGTCTTGGTGGCGTTGACGGCCGCGACGGCGTCGCGGGCCCAGATGTTGGCGATGCCCGTGGCGACGGTGAGCCGCGTCGTGCCCGCGAGGAGCAGCGCGGCGTTGGTGAAGGCCTCGCGGCCCCAGGCCTCGGGCACCCAGAGGGCGCCGTAGCCCATGGCCTCGATCTCGCCGGCGAATTCGCCAGCGCGCGACGGCGGGAGCGTTTCGTGGGTGGCGGTCCAGAGCCCGACGGTCCCGCGCAGGTGTTCCAGTGAGGCCGGCCAGGTGGTCATGTCCGCAAGCCTAGGCACCGGGGCACGGACGGGCGGGGGAGCGACCAGAATGGAACCGTGGCCTATTTCGTCCTGATCATCAGCGCGTTCCTGGCCATCTCGGCTGGTACCGCCCTACGCCCGGGCCGTCGGGGCATCTTCGCCACGCTGGCCTTCCCGGTCGGCTGGGCGGCGGGCGAACTGCCGGCCCAGGCCATCGTCATCCAGGCGGCCCTGTTGGGGTACCTCAGCTGGTGGGGCTGGCCGCAGGACGAGTGGCTGTCCGACCTCGTCTACTCCGTCGCCGCGCTGGTCGTCGTCGAGAACCTGGTGCTCGTCGCCATCGCGTTCTACGCCCGCAGGATCGTGCGCCGTTCCATGGCCCAGGCACCGGTGCGCCCCCTCGAGATACCTCGGCCGCGCGACGACGCCTTCGGCTCGTGGTGGCGCACGGCCCTGCAGATCCCGTACCACCCGCGTGACATGCAGCTGATCTCCGACATCCCCTACGGGCGTGAGCGGCGTCACCGCCTGGACGTGTGGCGGATGTCGACGACGCCGAAGGACGCCCCGGTCATCTTCTACATCCACGGGGGGGCCTGGACCTTCGGCGACAAGCGCGAGCAGGGCCGACCGATGCTGCACGAGTTCGTGCGCCGCGGGTGGGTCGCGGTCGTGATCAACTACCGTCTGGCGCCCCGTCACCCGTGGCCGGCCCAGATCGAGGACGCCACGCGGGCGCTCTACTGGATCAAGCGGACCATCCACGCCTACGGCGGGGACCCCGACCGGGTGGTCATCTCGGGCGGTTCGGCCGGCGGCCACCTCGCCGCGCTCTTGGCCCTCACCGCCGAAGAGCACGCCTGGCGACCGCTCGGATCGGCCGACGTCGACTGGTCGGTGCGCGGCGCCATCCCCTTCTACGGCGTGCTCGAGATGACCGGCGACGAGGACCATTGGCGGGGCCTCGGCTGGGGGATCCGACGCCTCCTCGAGAACCACGTCGTGCTGCGCCCGTTCAACGACAACGAGGACGTGTACCACGCGCTCTCGCCCTACCACCGGATCCACGAGTCCGCGCCGCCGTTCCTCGTCGTCCAGGGCGTCAACGACACGCTCGTCGACGTGAACGTGGCTCGGGCCTTCGTCGACCGGTTCCGCGAGGTCGCCTTCGCGCCGATCTACTACGTCGAGTTGCCCTTCACCCAGCACGCCTTCGACGTGACGGCGAGTCCGCGCACGTCGGCGACCACGCGCGCCGCGGTGGCCTTCGCCGAGTCGGTGGTCGCGAGGCGACCGCGACTCTCTCCGGGTCTGGTCGCCAACTACCAGGTGCCACCGACCGAACTGAGCGTGCTCGGCGACGACGGCGAGTGGCTCGACGTCTGTGAGGCCGCGGACCGCTTCGGGCCGTTCTCGGTCGTGACCTCGGACAATCCGTTCAGCCAGTCGCTCGACGACGACGAGAACGACCGGCGCCGCGCCGAGCTCCGGGACCAGTTGCGTGGTCGCGGACTGGACGTGCGCGACTCGCGCGGCCGCGACACGGCCGGTGAGTGGCCCGATGAGCTGGGCTTCGCGCTGGTTGATACCGACGTCGAACTGGCGCGGAGCATCGCACGCGCGTGGGACCAGTTCGCGATCTACGAGGTCGACGAGCATGGTGTTCGCGTGCGCAGCGTCGCGACCGGCGAACTGTTGGTCTAACTGGCGGCGAGGGTCACGGCGATCGTGACCCCGGGGCCTC
>Ga0307375_10006612_pt1 | contig 10690 bp, 12 predicted proteins | sample TR1MG_FD_202531 | JGI IMG/M metagenome (GOLD analysis project Ga0307375, IMG submission 202531) | Soil microbial communities from Risofladan, Vaasa, Finland - TR-1 | ecosystem: Environmental > Terrestrial > Soil > Coastal area > Acid sulfate soil | place: Finland: Risofladan, Vaasa | collected...
CCCTCGACGGATGTTTTTGGATTGCGTTTTTGTTTGAGAAGAAGATTGGAAAGAAAAAACTTTACCCCATTCTTTCTTCAATTTTTTCTAAATGGTTGCGATGGTTAATGATTTTAAACGTAGCATTCTTGCCTTATTGCATTTATTTAATATACACAGGAGATATTTTATGATTGACCTTTTGGGATGGCTAGGAAACTTTGGGTTCCTGTTTGGAGCTATTTGGTTAGCTCGTAAACTGATTGCAGGATTTTATGCCCAAGCCATCGCCAATTTATTTTATATTGCTCAATCAATTCTTTTACATAACAGTTCTTTACTTTGTTTATCAGTTATGTTATGTTTATTCAATATTTATGGTATTTATAAATGGAGCAAAAAGGAGAGTTAAGATGGATGAGCTTTTTATTCCAGAAACAATAGATGTTGATACATTAACTGATGAGCAATATGATTTTATCTTATCCATCCACGAATGTGTTAAACAGATGGAAGAATGGAGTGAAGAATAATGACTTTCTTTAAAATGATGCTGGCTGCTTCTATAGGGCAGATAATTACGTTCATCCTTGTTCAAGGCTTTACTCAATCTTATTGGGGTAAACAAGCTAGGGAAGAACTTACTAGAATTTGGAACCAGTTATCAAAACATATGAGGAAACAGAATGAAAAGAAATAAACTTTTTTGGATATACGCATTAAGCTCTGTTGTTTATTTCGGACAAGGAATAGAATCCCTTCCTTCTCTTCCATTCTTTTTCTATCTTAAAGAAACATTACACCTTAATGAATCCAGAATAATGTTTTTAATGTCATGGGTAACTCTGGCTTGGCTTATAAAACCGATTTGGGGTTACTTAATTGATTCTTCTCGTTATTCTAAGAAAATATGGATTCTTGGGTCTTTAATATGTAGTCTGATTTTTGCCATAGCTTTGGGCTTGATGCCATATCTCCCATTGCTATGGCTCCTTATATTCATGGCTATAGCAAGCGGTAACACAGCCATACGTGACGTAGCAACAGATGGGATAATGTGCGTGGAAGGTAAGAAAGAAAAGATAACAGGGCGTATACAGAGCCTACAATGGGGCTTCTTAACAGTAGCCACAGTTATGACAGGGTTTTTAGGCGGTTATCTGGCAGAGCATTGGAACTATCAGGTAGGTTACTTAATCTTAATTCCTATCTATCTCATTATAATTGCTATACTTATGAAATATAATTCTCCAAAAGTTGTCACAAAAAGCAACATAAATTTGCGACAAACATTAAAGGAATTGTTCACAGATAAGCGATTACTCCTTGTGTGTCTGTTCATATTCCTTTATAAGTTCTCTCCTGCATTTGGTACTCCACTTACGTTTATTCTTAAGGATAAATTTATGTGGTCAAAACAATTCATTGGTATTTTAGATAGCATTGGGGCAGGAATAAGTATCATCGGTGCTTTGTTATATTTTAAATACAGCAAACAGATAAATATCACAAAATGGTTAACCGCTTCTGTTTTTCTTGGGGCTGTACTTACTTTATGCTATCTATATTATACGCCAATAAGTGCAATGATTTATACCTGTTTATTTAGCGTAACAGGAATGTTTACTTTTCTTTTAATATTGGATTTTATGGCTCAAAACACCAAACCTGGTTTAGAAAGTACCAGCTTTGCTCTTCTTTGTTCGGTAAGTAATCTTGCAGCTACTTGCAATGGATTTGCTGGTTCATTTCTCTTCCCACTTATAGGGCTTCAATGGCTTATCATAATAAGCGCATTGGCTTCCTTTGCCTGTCTACCTATTATTCCATATTTACAAGGAGAGAAGAAATGTTAACTATTAAATTCACAGATGGGGAAATGATTCAAAACGTTCCTTGGTTATCGTTACCTAACAAACGAATTCATAAAATCAAATATTGTTTTAATGGAAAAAAGATTCTTATGGAGAATTATGAAGCGTATAACCATTTGGTTGAAAAAACATTTAATATGTTTAATGGAGCTACCCAAATTCGAAGTGTTTATTTAATGGGAAGGAAAGGTGGGATTTCTCAAATTGTACGATTGAATATGATAGATAAAACAATCCAAGAATATAAGACAGAGATTAATAAAGAATATGGTGCAGTTAATGCACTAACTGATATGTGGATAAATGGCAGACCTTCTACTGGCTGGAAAGATGGGGTTCTTAATTTAGAACCTAACTATCAGATTGTTTAAACTGCGGTTTCATCTAAATCATAGGGAGTAGATGTTATATGCCATTCTGCTGTTCCTGTATATGAATGATTTCCAACTGGAAAAGGTTCAGCAAGAAGACCACCCACATAAGAATTAGGAGTTACATTTAATCCTATTATAAATTCACCTGCTTCTCCAAAACTTCTACCTTGTGTAATATTCTGTAAAGTTATATAATCTGTTGATATATATAAACTTGGATAATATGCGGAAAGTAAACCTTGTCCATACCATCGTGTTATTATTGAAGAACTAGGTATTGGACTTACTAGAGTGTAATATTTACCAAAGGTTGAACTCCAGTAAGCACTAAATGTTGTTTCATCAACATAATAAGTATTAGGGGGTGTTCCCCCTGATACTGTAAAAAGAAAACCTGGTTCAATTCTTGGAAATACGAAAAATATTTCTTTTACATCACCAGCAACTATATCGACAGTTTGATATAGTGTCATTCCATTAAATTTAGCTTCGAATGTCCAAGTTTCTCCACCAGGCTCAACAACAACTTCTATTGGAATAGCATGGGTTGCCTCACTGGTGGGTATAAAATAATCAAAATCCATCCCTTGCGTTGGTTCTATTAAATGCATTCCACTATTATTTATAGCTCTCCACCATGCTGATTTTGATTTTTGAAGAATGCTTCCAATTTCTTTTCCTTCTGGATTATGCATATGAAAAATAAGGTATGCTTTTCCTGGTGGTGCAATATAGGGTTCTTTTACAGTAAATGATTTCGACAAATTATTATTGTTATTAAATACTTCATCAACTTCTAAATTAATATCAACAGAAGCATATATTGTTTTTTCAATTTCTTCCGTTGCATCAGGGTCAAAAGAATATTGATGATGAAGTGTAACTGTTTCACCGAGAGCAAGTGGGGGTACATCTAATAACACCGAGTAATCTGTAGTGGTACGTACTCTTAGTTTACAGGGCTTTATACTAGCAGTTTGTTCAATTCTGCCCCAATCATGGTTTTCCACTGTGATAGCGAAATCTATATACTTATCGTGTGTTGAAGATGATATTGATTTAACAATTAAATCTGGTAAGGGTGGGCATGTTGTCCAATCACCTGGTGGCACATTAATATCAGGCGGTTGGTGTCTTGTAGTATCATCCTCATCTTTATTATCATTTATTTTATCAATAAGAGCATTTATGCTATTTATTGATACCACTAAATTATTTAGTTTATCGTCAAGTTGTGGCATAGAGATACGATTAACTACTTCTCGAAGAGTTCTTAATTTATTTTTAGTTTTCCAATAATTTAAATTTAAAAAATCATTAAACATTAGGTCTAGTATCCTCATAAAGTGTGTTTGCTGAAGACCATAAAAGTGATATTTTATCTTCAAGATTTTTAATTCTTTTTAATACTTCTAAATGAAGAGCTATTAAATATCGAACATCCTCAAAAAGAGTACGTAGTTTATTTTTTGTTTTATCATAACTCTTATAAACATTATCTGCCATTATTATACTCCTTAGTTATGTTCAACAACTATATCTTTTTTATATGCGTAAACTATTCTTGGTGGTACAAAAGTTTTATTATAATTTGTAGTTTTTACATACCAAGATTTACTGTAATTAGTTAAAGATAATTCAACCATTCTATTTGCACAGTTAATTGTAACACTATCAATATTTAATGGAAATCCATTACTATTGTTATATATATTAGTACCAATAGTGTTTGATATATTAATCAAGCTTGCTAAATTTATATTATAATATTTATAAGCATCTAATAACATTGATACTTTTGCGCTTGTTTTTAATTTATTATTTTGATTTAATTCAAAATTAGCTACATCAGTTGCATATGCGATATAATTATAGTTTTCTTCAGTGAAATAGATTAACCAAACATCATCTATAACTCTGCTGTTTCTAGCATCTTCTTCATTTATTACTTTTTCTTCATACCTCATCGTTGCTTCTTTTATACCATAAGAATTTAAATTAATAGTTCGCTTTGGCAAGCCAGAACCAACAGTTATATTATCCATATCCTCATTAGAATCTTCTACTAAGTATTGGACATCTACTGATGCTTTTAATACCCATCCTGTTTGAGTACCATATCCATAAATAGTAGTAAACATTCCAACATACCATCTTGTACCTAATTCCCCCCATTGCTGGAAACAAAACGCTGTTTTTTCTACAGCACTACCTGAATTCATAAATTTAGTAAAATCATCTAACCAGCCAGTAAAATATCGTCTAGCCCATCTTCTAATTACATGGGTTCCCAATTTTACATTTAAACTTTGAGCATAAGCAGACCCTTGTTTATTTAAGGTAACATCAGATATAACCGCATCATATGCATGACGCTGGGCAGTTTGAGAGCTTAATGGAATAGTTTTAACCTGTCCTCTTTCGACTTGTTGATAACATAATCTTTCATTTACGTCAATATACCAATTTGCATTGGCTGTTTGAGTGATTAATGTCGTTAATAAATCTAAAGGCGTACCTTCTGTTTCCACATATTCTGGAACATACGTGCCACTAAAAGGAAGTGGTTCATATCCACCTGGAAGGTATCCAGAAATTTCATTCACAACTAATTGAACGGCTTCACCAATAGTTCTTTTAGATTCAACCCAAGATATAGATGGTGCGTTATGATGTCTTTTAACCTCTGTTTCTTCCCACTTCCCACCATACCATAACTCCATAGATATACGACTTAATTTATATCTAATATCTTCAGCTAGAACTTGAACTGTATCATTGGCTGATAACCCTTGAATTTCAGTTACATATCCAGTAAATATTTTTGTTGTTCCATCATATATTTCAATTTTATTTTCATTACCGATTTGAGAATATGCACCACTTAATTTATAGTTAAAGTTATCATGCCTTCTACCTAAAATAAATGTGGCAGAAGAAGGTGTGTTGTTTAAACTATATGTTATGTTTAAAGAATTATAATCAACATCTGTAAGTTCAGTTCCATCGAGCTTAACAATAAAGTCGTCTAAAGAACCTATGGTTACTGCATTATAATCATCATACCTTACTCGCAATTCAGTATTAAAAATAGATAATACATCGGTTAAAGTATTCTTAACTCGAAGATGCATTTTAGTATTGTACTGATTAAGTGACAATAGTGATGTTAAAAGATATGTGGCATATTGTGTGCCTTTAGCAACTAAGGTTCTTAATGTTGTATTAAATACAATTTCTATAGCGCCTGTGCTGTGGATGTCTGCGTCTTCAGAAATAGATATTGTTTCATCATCAGTAACATATTTTGGTAGGTCAATAATACTAGCACTTTCACCAATACTTATTGTTTCGGCTTCTGTAACTATTTTAGAATACTCGATAATACTCGCACTTTCACCAATACTTATTGTTTCGGCTTCATCAATAGGAACGACTCCACTATAGGCTTCAGTAGGCGGTGTAAATGGTGCTGTCCAATAAGCTTCTCCTTTTTGTAAACGGAATTCATCAAGATAACATGGGGTAAAACAAGATGCAACAGTATCACCATTTCCAAAAATATATAATGATGCTGATTCATCTCTCCAAACTTTACCTGTAACATTTAATGCTCCTTGAGATACACCATCAATATAATAGGTTAAAGTATTACCATATCTTACTATGGCAAGATGATACCATGTATTAGTTGATAGTGAAAATGCATTTGACTCAATCGGACTATATCCATAAAAATAAGTTCTTATATAATATGAACCTGAACCATTTTCTTGAAGTGAACAAAATTGTGTTCCTTGTTGAAAAAACTGTCGTTCTTGATTTCCCCCAGGTAATGTTGTAAATCGAAACCAAAAATCAATAGTAAAATCACCACTTCCTAGATACCAATCGGCAGAATCACTGATAATTAAAGATTGTGAATAAGGGGCTATATATGGTTGTAATAAAGAATATCCCCCAAATTTAGATTGTGCTGATGTAATAGACCCATCTCGTTCAATACTAACACTATGTGCAGAAGAAGAGGAATCTACAATTGGGCTTGCATCAAGATGAAGTAATAATTTTGTATAACTATTTAAACCAGCCATGAAAACTCCTTAAATTAAACTCTTGCTATTGTATAAGTAATTGTTACTGATAAATTAGTATCAACGTCTAATGTGTTGCTTGTGATTAATCTTGCAAGCATTGTGGAACCTGTAACCGTAGTTGAATCAAAAACACCAACTTCTTTAATTTCATGGCTAACACCAGTGCCAACACTAAACACTTTAACATAACGAACTTGATAATCGTTAGGTTTTGATATAGTGGCTGCTGACCTTAAAACTTCAGCCCCTAATTCTGTGTCCGTATTTTCGGCTGCGGTAGCGTCTGTACCAATACTTAAAGCTTTAGGATTAGATGGCGTATCACCAGCCATAAAATTTCTAAGCATATTCAATCCACCATTAACAACTAAATTATGAATCCTTGAACTTTTAACAACTTTTCCTGAATTAGCATCAATAGATTCAATAACAGCGTTAAAACTCACTTCAAATGTTTTCATTTTATATCTCCTTAAATTAATATCATTTATATTAGTTAGTAGTAAAAGCCACCACAAAAACAGGTGTATGTATTGCTGGAATAATATAACCAGCAGGAATTGTTATTTTAAAATTAAAGTATAAATTATCTGCAACTAATAAGGCTCCATTTCCTTCGTTTAATAACACAATATTACTAGCCCCATTACCACCCAATGGAATACCTACCCAATCAACTCCAGGTAAGGCACTTTTGGTCGCCACTGCTCGATACCAACTAGCAGCAGGAACTCCAGACCCTAAGCATGGGTTTGCATAACTATTTTGGCTACTGTTATCCCACGCCTCTACTTGAGGTTCTGTGGCTGTAGCTCCATCGAGTTCAACACAAAACACATATCTTTTATTTTGATTACCAGACATAAAAATTTCTTTTAATTCGTCTTCAGAGTAATCTAATAAAAAATAAGCTTCTGGCTCAACATCTAACGTTGCACTCAACTGAACGGCTGCCCTATTTAATTCGACATCGGTTGGTGTATCTTCACCATCTGCAACCCCAACACCAATGTCAGAAAAAATAAAGGTGTCATTAACAGAATTAACTTCAACCCAATCAACTCCAGTTGTTCCAAATGGAGAATCGGTACTACTATGATTAATATGTAATTTTGCTGTGGACATTTATATCTCCTTATTTAATTACCAAGCATTAGTTCTAAAAGTAATAATTCCAAATTGATATGATACACGTTTTGTATCTTCCCATGAAATTGGTTGTTTACGCATAACATTATAATTTTTCGTTGTGCTTGGTGTTCTATCTATTTTTATAATATAATTTGTGTTCATTGGAATGGTAGATTCAACACTATCCATTTTTGCTATTAAAGCTTCATAATCGCTGGCATGCAGGTGAAATCGTAATACTAAATCCCAGCTTGCATTTGAACCAGAAACATGAATAGAACCTTGTCCTCTTGACCCTTCTACTTCATAAAACTTCTTAGGGTCTTGAGGAGAATTATCATTCGTAACTGCATCAAACGTATAGACAAGAGTTAATCCATCGGATGCATATAATTTATATCTAGGAAACCAGGTCATAATTAAAACTCCTTATTAATAATTTTCAACTGTATCTTCAATTTGTTCTGTTAAATTATCATCTAAATATCTTTTTAATTCGTCAACAATAAATTGAGAAAGTTGTTCTTTTTCTAATAACTGTTTAATTTCAATTTTAATATCACCAATGGTTGTAGTAATATCTGGCAATTTAATGGAATCTATAGGTAAAGCTCTAAACTCTTCAATAGCTCTAGTTTCTGGTGTTGGTAGATTACGACCTGCACCTGCATAAAAACTAACCGCTTTTAACTGTTCAAGTTCAGCTTTAAAGAATTCTTCTAAGATTGGTCTTAAAGCAGAATTTTTTCCACCACCTTGTAAACTTTGAACAGGAACCTTATTAGCTAAAAATTCAGAAGCTTGAAAAGCAGTTTGCACACCATATTTTTGAGCAATCTGGAATAATTTAATAGCATCATTCGATAATTGTTTTTGGTTTAATTTTTCTGCCGTTAAAGCTTTTTGTAAATCTAATTCGTTTTGTAAAATTTCCATTCTACTTTGGTCTACATTATATGTTTCAAACAATAGTTGCTTAGTTTGTAAAAGCTGAAGATTAGTAGCACCTTGTATACGTAGGGATTCAAGCTGATTATCAATTAACCCCTTTGCTCTAGCCAATTCTAATTCTATTTGGGAAGTTGCTTTTAAATGCTCAACATATTGCCTTTGTTGTATAACAGCATCAGTATCAAACCCTGCTTTTTCTCGCATAATATCTAAAATAGCAGTTTCTATATCAAGAACTTCCATTCCTTTAAGCAACGCTTCTTCTTTAAAATGGGAACTGAATTCATCATATTTAAGTCTTTCCTTTAATGCCTCGTTAAGTGCATCAGCATTTTTAGCTGCTTCCTCATCTATCATTAATGATTGGTTTTGAGAAGATAATATTTTAATAAAACTATTTTCAATTTCATCTAAACCTTTTTTCGATTGCTCACTTGGTCTAAAGCTGTCACTTAAATTTAAATCAGTGCGTAATTTAGCTAATTCTTTGATAACTTCTTCTGTTTTAGCTTTAGACAATCCGTTTTTTAAACCTTCACTAGCAGCTTCTCCTAATGCTTCAAATCTACTCTCAAAATTATTTTCTTCTTTTTTAATAGAATCTTTAATTGTTTTAATAAATGATGGTATCCGCAACGATGCTAATTGAAACCCTGCTGTTAATAAAGTTCCCCATTTTGTAGAACGTGTTTGAACTACTTCATTTACAGTATTAATATTTTTAATAGCATCTTCAAATTCATTTCCACCAGTAAGTCCTGTTAATAAACCTTTTCCTATTTCTTTATTTAAATTATGATAAATTTCTACTTGACGACCAAGTGATTCAGAAAGTTCATCAACGTCACGATGAAATTTAGCTATGTCTGGTTTAGCTGTTAACATGGCTTTTAATGCGATGTTAACATTTTTCATATCAGAAACTAAAGCTAAAATAGGTTCACCACTTCTCACCCCAAATAGTTCCATGATTGCACTTGACAATGCTGGTGAAACTGTACCTGCTTCAGCTTTTAGTTCTGCAATAGCGTTAATAACTCTTGTAAAGACATCAAAGGTTGTATCTATGGCAGGGTTTACTTTAAGATTAAGTTCATTGGCAAGTTTTCCTAAATTTGCCGTTAATTTTAATGTTGTGGTTCTTAATAATGCACCGCCCCTATTTAAATTAAGACCTCTTGTTGATAATGCAGCAAACAATGTTAATGTTTGAGCTATAGTAAAACCCATAACCTTTGCCGTACCACCAAATTTTTCCATACCCTTATTTAATTCACTTAATTCAAAAGCATTTACTTCATATAATTCTGATGTTAAAGCCATAGCTTCTGCTATTTCATCTTGACTTACTGTTGCATTGTTTACATCTTTAACTAATGTTCTTAAAGACCTTGCAAAAGCATTAGCTGTTTCCTCTGCGTTTCCAAATAGTAAAATAGATAAACGTGTAGCCTCAAAACCTGCTGTCATAGCTGTTTCAAAATCAAAACCAACAGTTGCAAACCGTTGAATTGCTCTAGTTATATCTTCGGTGCTTTTTCCTGTTTCAATTGAAAATTGAGTGATTGCATCTTTAGCTCGTTCAAAGTTTTTATTAATTTCTTCTGGTGTACCTTGTAAACTTTTCTTTAATTTTTGCAATGCTCTATCATATTCAATAATAGCAGCTAAACTTTGTTTAACGGCTGCAATTGACCCCATAAATGTATTTCGTAGTGCCATCCATATTGGAATAGTGAATATGGCTCTTGACGCTAATTGACCTATATTTTGACCAAGTGCTGTGAACATCTTACCAGCTTTAGCTGATTCAACACCAGTAACTCTAAATTGATTAGTAACATCCTTCAATGCCCCTGAAGTTTTAGTTACTTGACCAGTAATACCTGTTTGGGTTGTTGTAAATTCTTTATATCTTCCATCAGCAGTTCCAACAACCGTAGACAGTTTTTCGACAGTTTTAATAGCTTCTACACCGCCTTTAAGTGTTATTGGTGTACTACTTATAGTATTAATTCCTTGACCAATAATCTTTGTTGCCTTGGAATAATTTCCTTTGATTGTATTTGCCATTTGAGTATTAATGGTTTCAAGCTTTTTAGCACCTGAAACGGCATCGCTAATATCCGATAAATATTTAATGAAATAATTTGTACCCAACATAGTTAATTACCGCCTATTGAAAATCTATGTCAAAAGTAGTGACATTCGATTTATCTTTTAGTTTTAATTTATGTTTCTTTTCTTCTTTTTTATGATTAATTAATTCAGCTTCTTTTATTTT
>Ga0307375_10006613_pt1 | contig 10687 bp, 8 predicted proteins | sample TR1MG_FD_202531 | JGI IMG/M metagenome (GOLD analysis project Ga0307375, IMG submission 202531) | Soil microbial communities from Risofladan, Vaasa, Finland - TR-1 | ecosystem: Environmental > Terrestrial > Soil > Coastal area > Acid sulfate soil | place: Finland: Risofladan, Vaasa | collected...
GTAGTTGTGGATATCAGCGTAGCTTCTGCGCTAGACATATACGTAAAAAAGCCCGACGGAACCGTTTTATCAAGAACCGGCGTTTTAGAGACAGATGGGACAGATGGAAAAATGTACTACATCACTGTCGCAGGAGATACAGATGTGGCTGGTACATACAAAATTCAGGGGCGGGTAGTTTTGCCCGGCGGAAGTTATTACACAAGCACCGGAACATTTAAAGTTCACTGCAACTTATAAAGGTTAAAACATGTCTTGGCAAGGTCAAATGGGCACAATCGTTCGTTATTTAATAGATGACGTTGAACCAGATAGTTACACGTACTCAGATCTCAGAATAGAAACTACTATCCTTGTGGCTGGACAACTAACTCAGGGAGACGTTAGTTTCCCAAACAATTACAACATTAATGTAGAGAACTGCACGTTGTCCCCAGACCCTACTGATACAGCCGCTGAAGACAAAGCTTTCATAACTTTGATTTGTTTGCGCTCTGCGTGTATTATTGTAGGGAGTGCAATACGAAGCGAAGCAGGCAATGCCATTTCGATCAAAGATGGACCATCCGCTATCGACCTTAGAGGCGTTACCGGAACTCTATCAGTACTGTACAAAGACCTGTGTGCCAAGTATGAAGCTGCGCTGATGGATTATAAGACTTCGGCCTTGGTCGGGGATGCCGATGGTAATATTATCGGACAAGGGATCTTGGGACCGTACAGCCCCGGATCAGATCAAATTTCAAGGAACAACTACGGCAGCAATCGCGCCGGTGGATATTTTGACTATTAAAGGAGAATTTAGATGCCCAATCAATTAAACTCTGGCCAATTAATTGCCAACATCAGTGCTGAGTTGGCAGACAATAATGCTGGCCTAATTTCTGCATATGATGTTCGTCATAATTTGGAAGATATATCGTTTTCGATCAATAAGGTCGTTTGTAGTGGAGATACGGAAGTAGAGTTTCCGTTCTTCAACGCTGTGAAATTTAGTGTGTCCGACTCTACTAGTCCGACCGCCGGGGCAGATCACGGTGACTTAATTGTAGAATCAGGATTGTTTTTCCCAAACGCAGACGATGGCGCAAAACAAACAAAGCGACAAACTGAGCCTTGGCTTGGAGATACCGGGATTGATCACGATAATCTTCAAAATCTTTCCAACGATACTCATCTTCAATATTATAACAGGCTTGGCGTTGATGCCGCAAGGGCTAATGCTCTTACTGGGAATATGGCGACCGACAATCGCTGGATCAATACCTCTGGTATTGCCAGTGTTGGCTTCCAGTTTAAACAGACTTCACCAGACGCCTTAGAGCAAGACATCAACACTTCTGGAAACATTAAATTTATGAGGGATAATTCTGTTATTCCAAATACCGCTAAGGGTGTCGCTAAAGCTTGGTGTAATTTTGACGCTAGCGGCACCGTTGACCTCAACGCTTGCGTTGTGAGGTCTTGGTACGGAATTAGTGGAATTCAAAGGCTGGCACAAGGTAAAGTAAAGATCACCTTTACATCCGGAACTTTTGAAAATAATGATTATGTTGCAATGGGTGTAGCCAACGCCACAACTAGTGCCGCTAGTCAAGAAGATTTTAGTGTCAACACCGTTGGCTTAGTATTAAGGGCTGGCGATGATGGTACAGCCCTGAGATCTATTACCTACGTCATCAAGAATGAGAATGGTGATTATGTTGATTCAGAGATTTGTGATTTTGTAGCCTACGGATACTCACCGGGAGAATCTTCTGGTACACCCCCGACAATGATTGGCCTTTAATATAATAAGGTAGAGGAATAATATGTCAAACTTTTTTCTAGCAGACAGAATCAAAGAGCTTTCTCGTGTAGAGGGCACCAACAATATAGCGCTAGATGGCGCAGTTGCTGGATTTAGTTCTTTTGCTGATTTTTTTGCGTCGGGCGACGTTGTGTTTTATGCCATTACAGACAATGTACAATACGAAATTGGTTCTGGTGTATATGCGATGGACGGTTCTAACAGAGCCCTTACAAGAAATGTAATTAGAAGCTCTGATCTTAATGTTGGTCCATATCATGTCAATGCCACCAGCAATAGTGGTCCCACCGACGGCCAGAATGGGTACTTTCACCCAGTGTGGCTCAGCAGATCTGCCGCCATTAGTGGAGTTGGATTGGCCGACGCCCCGCTTCCGGGCCCCTACACGGCGGTTAGCGGGTACACATTCGATGAGTTCCCCGGTCAAACTTTTTATCACATCACAGAACACGACGGTGTTGCTGAACCCTCTCACGCTGGCCTCAGTGGCGTAGATTTTAATGCTGCAAGTGCCCCTGTGTCTTTTTCCGCTGGCGTTAAAGAAGTCTTTGTTACATATCCGGGTAAAACCTCTGTATTTAACGGCGTTGGATTAGAATCAGACATTGCAGAGCCTAAACACAGTGGGCTTGCCTTCTGGCGTAATGAGCAGATTATCAACTACAGCTCTGATCTATTATTTGATGATGTAAATAACTTTGTGGGCTTGAGACAGCCAGTTCCACAATATGCATTAGACATTGGTGGAGAGCCGAGCTATTCTTTTATTAATGTCTCTGGCATTATAGAGGGCGGATCAGGTATCCTCTTCTCTGGCGGGCAATTAACGTATACTAGCCTTATAGCCTCTGGAGGTAAACAGCTAGAGCCATTCCTGCGAAATCAACTCGGCGATGCTGCCGACGGCCTGTTGCAAGTTAGCGGTCTGGTCGATCAGTTCATAGGGCTCAAGAAGCAAACTCCGGGCACGGTATTTATGGGACCGGATATTGATTGGTGTGGAGTCGGTCCTTGCGATCCAGATTATCCATCCTTTAGACCGTTAGTCCTTGAAGATCTTCCTGCCATGGGAACCATGTATGTAACTCAGCAGAATAGGGGTCTAGATACTGATTCAACTCACAACCCCGCGTTGGGCGGAACATTCCAAGCGGGCATGGTTGCAATTTATCATTCCAGTGGAAACATTACCTATGATAGCGGAATTTTTTATGACGCCGTAACGAACCAGTTACTCATTAACGGAGATCCAAATAAAGATTCTGCGGCCTACGAATTAGATGTTAGGGGAGAGTTATCTGCACAATCTGGACACTTTGACCAACTACTATTCACCGATGATCTAATTAGAATTGGCGCTTCTACAATCAATAGTCGCGGACTTGGTAGCGATAATCGTTACACCATCGCCATAGGTGATAGTGCTGCAAACAATATGAGTGGCGTATTTGACAGTGTTATTATTGGCAGACGTGCTGGCACAAGCCTAGGTGTTTCTTCTGGCGTTGTTGCCATAGGAAGAGACGCGCTCGGAGTGTCGTATGAAAACACGCACGTTGTTGCCATTGGTGACTTTGCTGGATATGGTGTTAGCGGTGTGGATTCAACTATTTTAATTGGTGATGCTGCTGGATATAGAACCAGCGGAGTCACAGCTTCTATAATTATTGGTTCTGGCGCAGCCGACTCTGCTACGCGATTTTACAACGGTGTAATCGTTGGATCAGACGCGGGGGCAAATTCAGACATATTAACAGATGTTGTGGCGCTTGGCCAAGATGCTTTTGGATTTGCTTATAGCGGTATTGACTCTATTGCCATTGGGAGAAAGGCATTATATGGTTCCAACGATGCCGACAACAGCGTGGCGATGGGAGCGTACGCCGCCGTTAATGCGACGACGACAGCGGGCCTGATTGCTATCGGAACAGACGCTGCGTTGAATAGCCACGATAATACTGATTTGATTGCTATAGGCAACCACTCGGGTTCTGGTGCATATGAGTCCTCAAACGCAACCTTTATTGGATTTGGCGCAGGCTCCACAGGCATAAGACTATCCGAGACTATTTGCATAGGATATAACGCCGGTACAGCTTCCAGTGGGGCACACAACGTTTATTTAGGATCTTATGCTGGTGCGTATGTCGATGGTGAGAACAATATAGAAATAGTAGCATCCGGAGATAGCGAACTTAGTTTTCTGGGCTCAAATGTAAGCGGCAAAGTTAGCATTGGCGGTTGGAACTCATTAGGTCTTATCGTGGGAGATTCTTATCAGGGAAAGGTTGGTATCGGATCGCACACAAATCCAAATCCAGACGCAACCCTTTTGGTTATGCCGAGACAAGCAAATGATGCGGCCTTTATTGTAAGACATCAGGGTAGTGGATCATCTACCCCCTATATGATGCTTCAATCAGGAGATTCAACCACTTTTTTCCAAGTCACAAATAGCGGAGACGTAATTACTAGCGGTTGCATGAACCCAAGTGGTGGCCTTTTGCTGCCTCCAATCACTCCTGCAGACTGGATGAATACTACCACCAACCGTCTATACAACGATGCAGGAACTCTTAAATTCAATGGGTCTACAATCACCGTCGGTGGGGCCTATAGTTGGTTTCTTACCAATGGAGAGTTACCAACCGACGAAATTACTGATGCGCAGACCGTTACCATTAGTGGAGTTAGTGGTGTTGATGTGTTATATGACTCAACGTCGAATCTACTGCAAATTTCTGCCAGCGGACTTTCTGGAGTGTTGCAAGCACAAATTACCGCCTCTAATTACGTATTTTTTGCCGCCGCTAGTGGAGAAGGTGGAGCTGCCGGTGAAATAAAGCAAATGGATCAAAATTCCTATCTTGCAATTTCTGGCGTAAGCGGTGTGTTGGTAGACTTCGTAGACCGTACTGACGGAATAAATAACTCTGGCATTTTCGTGCTGGGTTATGACCCAAACGTTACTTACACTTGGTCGGCAGGCGATGATTATGCAATCAATGGCCCTATTCCCAACGCCCAACTAGTTGAATGGGTTGGCGAATCTGGAATTGATATTCGTTTCGACAAGGAGGCTTTCACCTTTCACGTTGGAGCCTCCGGGCTTTCTGGAATCTTACAAACCCAAATTACTGACCATCTTAATTTATGGTCTGGATATCTATCTAATGAGTTCGGTCCTATTTTGGTTAGCGGAATATCTGGAATCGCTGCCTATGCTTCTGGGCAAGTTGATGCATTTGGATTAAAAAGTGCAGCTAGCGGAATCAGACTTCAAGATGATACATACATATTAGATCACAGTGGCAGCGGAGTTCTTAAGCGACTAAGCGTTGATGATAATGATTCCGTTATTATTGGCGATCTAGCCGGTCATCAGGTTGTTGATTATGGATCTGGCGTAATGATTGGCTTAGAGGCTCGTAGTAAGTCATCCGGATCTTTCAAATCTGTGTCGTTAGGCTATAGAGCCGGATACCAAGCTTATGAAGGTGCTACTGGAGTTCATATTGGATATGAGTCGGCCCTTGCCTCAAGCGGAAGCTATGGTGGTATTTCTATAGGTTCAAGTGCTGGTCGATCACTACTTGATTGTTCAGGCACGATTAATGTTGGTGGATACGCCGGATATAATGCTTCTGGCGTCGATTGTTCTATCTTTATTGGAAAGATGGCCGGACAACACAGTAATTTGTTACAACGAACTTTCGGCATTGAACAGGAATTTATATACTTTGGCAAGGGTTCTGAAGAAGCGCCACTCGGGACGGCTATAAATCCGGGCGAAGTGATAGGGATAGGAAGCAAAGCTTGCGCAGAAAGTGAGTACATGGGAACCTCTCTAGCGATTGGTAGAGCGGCCGCATTTGCATCATCTGGCATAGCGTCGTCTATCTTGCTTGGTAATCAAGCTGGAAAATTTGCTAGTGGAGTGACTCGTTCGATTCTCTTTGGCGAAGACGCTGGAATATATTCTAGTGGAATCTATGGCTCTGTACTTATGGGTTGGGAAGTAGCTCTTAGCGGCGGAACATACGAAAATGGTATTGGTATGGGTAACCAAGCCCTATGGAATGCTGGTCGAGTAGATGAAGTTGGAATTGGGGCAGACGCTGGAGAATTTATTGTCTTGGGACACAACGCCGCCAGAGAAGCGAACGCTTTCGACAAATTAGTTGCAATCGGCGCTTACGCCGGACGAGCTAGCAGTGGGTGTAAAAACTCTGTGTTTATTGGCACATACGCAGGACAATCTAGAGAAAGTGCCCGATCCATAATTATTAGCAATAAATCAGATCCTCCGACAGGGGTGTATGATGCCGACTGGTCAGACACTGATCAGCGTATCATTGACGTTGCAGATGTGTTCCAAGGGTTATTGAATAATTTCGATGGTGGGGCAACTCAGTATCCAGCCATACACATTGGAAGATCGTTAGACCCAGTTGGTGGAGACATTGACAGTAACGAGATAGCCGATTCTGCATTAAATATCACATCACCAAACAAAGATTACTTTGGATTAACTCTGCGGTTTGATCCTGATGCCACCGGAGTAAGTACGGCGATTCAAGCGGATGCAATGCGGTCTCAAGTTCGAAACAGCACGGGAACTCCATTGGCACTTTTCAACACACTGATAAATGCCAACGGATGGATTAATCTTCCGGTGGTGGAATCTATTGTTGGGACCGGATCAAATACAGAGATTGCTGACGATCTTGGTCATACCATTGTAAAAAGAGCAGGAGTAACAGTGGTGTACCAGCTTGATCAATTAGGAGTCTATGAATGCGGCATGGCAATTTGTGTCAATGATGGAGATACCCAAACTGGTCCGCTCGTCTGGAAAAAGCATGAATTTACTGATTACTTTCAGTCTTTGACCGTGCCGGTATAGGATAGTGGAATAAACGTTTTTAAATAACTTGGAGAAAATAACATGGCCCAATTCGAATCCATCAGACCCGTTACTACGGCAGCAGCCGGAATACAAAATGGGTCTATAGTTGTCTTGGTTTTTGAATCTGGCGCTTCTTCTGTACAAAAGCGAGCCCCCGAAGTCAATCACTTTGAAACTTCCGGAGCAATCAATATCAGAACTAGCGGAAGATTCGATGACGTAAGATACTACACTGGCGATTCACCCTCTTAATAGGAGCAATATATGCCTTTGCAAATTCCAGAGAGTGTATTCGAAAAATATTACGATATCATTGATTCAACCATTACAGACATTTTTGGCATAGATTGTCAACTTATGTATATTGAAAAGGTTGAAGAGATATCGAACACATTTGATAATATACCAACAAATAAGTCTGTGAATGCCCATCGGCGTAGAACTTCTGATGACTTCAAGCGTGGAGACAAAACCTATAAAGAAGTCGAAAAGCTTGAGACAGTTAGGCTGAAGGTTTATTGGGACAGTAAACATTGGACGAAAGTTGGTGGGGATATTGTTGCCCCCGACACGGCCATTCAAACCATTTTCTTCGCAACCGATTTAGACAAAATTCAAAGGGCCAAATACTTGCTGGTACACAACAACATTAAAGATCAAAAAGAATTCCGATTTGTTAGAAGTGGGGAGCCCTTCCCGATGGGACTAAGGCAGTACCGATATTTTGGTTGTTTTTGGAAAAGGGCAGCATGAGCATAACCATTAAGCTATTAGATAGTAACGCTAAGATATCCGACGATATTAACAAATCCATTGCTAAACAAGCGGCGATCCAAATCCAGAAAAATCAAAAGAAAGTTACGGACTCAATTAGGGCATTGATTCCAAAATGGATCAAGCAACAGCCAGAAATTTCAAGCTTATTGGCAGATGGTATGCAAGGAAGTTTAAACGCTCAATTTGGACTAGTGGGCGGCACGTCCTCAATAGCTGTGCAGCAAATCATTGACGCAGTAGTTGCCAGTGTGAGTGTCACGGTTAAACCATTGGTTACCCTTAGTAAAGACCCAGTAATAGTTTTTTCTGTGCAGCCAATCAATTTCCGCGACCTGTTAGAGATTCCGTTGGGGAAAGTTACCACACTAAAAGGCACAATCTTGCACTGGCTAGAATGGTTACTTTTACTTGGTAACTCGACCGTTATTTATGGGTATTCGTACAAACCAGATAGGTCAGGTAGGTCCGGGGGCGGCACGATGGAGGGCGGCAGCATTTTTCGCGTTCCTCCGCAGTTCTCTGGGACAGTAGACGACAATTTTGTTGTCCGAGCCCTAAGTAATAGGGACGGAGAATTACAGAAGATTTTACAAAGGTTGTTTACATAATGCCATCCTATCTCAAAGGTTTTGACAGCATACACAGCTACTCTTTGAACAATAATATTCAGGATGCGATTGTGGAGTTTTTTGACTGGGGATTGTTGGAAAAGGGCAATTATTTTAATGTTACCAAGGGCGAATTATCTAGCAACGGTTTAGATATGAGTCGCCTGAGATTGTCGTCCAACGACTCTTATGTGTCTGGGCAGGTTTGGGGTGGATTTAGATCAAACTGGATATGGCAAAGTGGAGTATCTGGAGTCGGAATTGATCCACCAATAGTGGGAACTGACCCAAATTTTCCGGGCATTTCTGGGGTTTACGTAAATGGACAATTTCAGCCAGCTTCTGGAATTGGCCCCTATGCACACAAAGTAGATTATTTTAATGGAAGAGTTGTGTTTGATTCAGCTATTCCAACCGGATCAGTGGTTCAGGCAGAATATAGCTACAAGCATATTAATGTTGTGTATGCCAATAACGTACCATGGCTACGAGAGGTCCAATTACGGACACAGAAGCCCACAAGCAACTTTTTCGATGTAAGTACCGGGTCTTGGGATATCCCCGCAGAGACGAGATTACAGCTTCCAGCGATAGCCATAGAACTTGTGCCTACTAGGAAAATGAAGGGATATCAACTGGGAGGAGGGCAATGGGTCTACACTGACATTATGGCACATTGCATTGCGGAAGACGAAGTAACAAGAAACATGCTGGTGGATATAGTTTCCTTCCAAAACGATAAAACTGTATTTACCCTTGATAGTAACGCGATTAGCGAGAACAATGCCTATCCATTAGATCATAACGGGAGTCCAAATCCAAGCGCCCTACTTTACCCCGAGTTATTGGGTCAGTACGGTGCCGGTTGTGTTTCTTTGGAAAACGTCCTTGTCGAGCAAATTGATATGGTTACTCCCGATTTATTCGGAGGGATGGTTAGATTTACCACTGTGGGGATTAAAGCCAATATTTAGGACTTTTTGTGTATAATTTAATATGGAATCTTTCATTTTCCAATAGGAGAGATATAGATGTCTGACAATAAAAGAATCTTTTACGCTTGCCAAGCAGTGAGTATCAACCAAATAGGTGATACTCAGGTTACAGCAGGCTCTATGGTGCATGGTGCCCAAAGTATCGGGCTCACAACCACTTTCAACCTAGAGCAGGCGTTTGAGCTTTCTCAGATTGAAATTTATGAAAATATCGAGGGAACTCCTGACGTAGAAGTTACAATGGAGAAGGTGTTAGACGGATACCCCCTCATTTATCACTTGGCTACTACTGGGGTTACTATCGGAGGCGCTCCCATTACCGGCTTTGGCCTTGCGGGAAGGTCGGCACAACAATGCGATCTTCGCCTTGGTCTTTATTCCGCAGCAAACAACAACGTAGCCGTCTCCGGCGACAACAACGGCCAATCAGAGGTAGAAGTATATTGCTCTGGAATGTTTATTTCCAGTGTATCTTATTCTACGCCAGTAGATGGTAGCGCTACCGAATCGGTCACAATGGTTGGAAACAACAAAAGATGGCTTGCCGGAGCAGATACCAGAATTCAAGCTGCAGACGTTCTTGCGTTTGATGGCACCGACTCTCCGTTGGCTTTAGGGGTGGGAGGCGTCGGCCAGTCCGGTGGTGTTCAACAAAGAGAAGATGTTCTACTTAAATGTAGCATTCTTCCGGTTTCTATCTTGGGGTATCGGGGTTCTGGCGTCGGTGTGACACAATCATACGGCAACGCTTGGGACACGGCCAACGATACGCCGCTCGTCCACATTCAAAGTTTTTCTTGCAGTACCGACTTTTCGCGAGAAGATATTTTGGAGCTTGGTCGTAAAACGCCATATTTCCGCCCTGCCAACTTCCCCATTGAAGTTACGACGGAGATCGAATCTATTACCGTTTCGGGAGACTTTGTTGCTGCCTATGAGTTTGGAGATCCCAGATATTACGCCACGATTTCCTCTGGTAATAATACAGCCGATGAACAAATTTTTATCTGCATGAGAGCTGGCTACGGCTTTGATTGTGGCAATAAAAACAAACTCTCAAGCGTTACATACGGGGGTGGAGACGCTGGTGGAGGAAATGTCAGTGTGACCTATAGTTTCTCAAACTTCAACCAACTTGATGTCCAAGATTGGGCTAATCAAGGATACCTTGGGGCCGGAGCGGTACTTCTTTCTGCTGGAACTGGGGTTAATGGATTTGCGAACGACGCCGGATTTGGAGCATTTCCAACTTCTGACTTCAGAACATAACAATTACTGGTGAGCTATGATCACCAGTGGACTAACACTCATTTGCGATAGCGTTTCGGACAGCGAGTAATAAGAGTGTTTAGGAAGGATTTACAATATGAGATTCACATACTCCCGTAAACATAAAGGTTTGAAATGAATCATTATGAGCGGGAGTATTTTGTGTCTAGGATTAGATCGGGCATACATTTAATCAAACAGGGCAATCGAACTTTTAAGCTGTTGACGCCGACACTAGAAGAAGACTATATGTCTAACGAAGTGTTTAATAAGGCTTATGACGAAGCCGTAATGGACGGACGAATGTCAGAAGATGAGA
>Ga0307375_10006614_pt1 | contig 10687 bp, 6 predicted proteins | sample TR1MG_FD_202531 | JGI IMG/M metagenome (GOLD analysis project Ga0307375, IMG submission 202531) | Soil microbial communities from Risofladan, Vaasa, Finland - TR-1 | ecosystem: Environmental > Terrestrial > Soil > Coastal area > Acid sulfate soil | place: Finland: Risofladan, Vaasa | collected...
CGACATCGAACCCGTCCTCCTCGAGGTCTGGAAGGGGGCCGGCGAATACGGGGCCTGCGGAATAGGCGAGGGCACGGTCACCTGCACTCCCCGCGCCATTCTCAACGCCATCTACAACGCGATAGGGGTCAGGGTCGACGAGATCCCCGCCACGCCCGAGAAGGTCCTCGCGGCCTTGTATGCGAAGGAAGCCGAGACGCCCCTGCAAACCGACAGGGTCGCGGCCTCATCACGGACCAGGGGGGTTGCGTCGGCCCCTGCCGACGGCGCCGGAGCGACGGGAAGCGGGGTTGCATCATGACACTTGGTACATTCGAACACATCGCCGCGAGGGATCTCGACGAGGCGCAGTCGGCGGCCAAGGGCGGAAGGGCCGTCTTCACGGCCGGAGGCACGGACCTCCTCGGCATCCTCAAGGACCGGGTCCACAGGGCCTATCCCGCCCGCGTCGTCGATCTCAAACCCCTCCGTGAACTCGCCTTCGTCCGCGAGGAAGGCGGCGGCCTCGCCATCGGCGCCATGACGAGCCTGGCCGACATCGCGGCCGACCCCCTCGTGCTCGGGCGTTTCGGCCTCCTCGCGGAGGCGGCCCGGTCGGTCGCCTCGCCGCAGATCCGGAACATGGCCACGATCGGCGGCAACCTCTGCCAGGAACCGCGCTGCTGGTACTACCGCCATCCCGAAAATCGCTTCGATTGCCTCCGCAAGGGCGGAAGAGCCTGCGCGGCCCTCCTCGGCGAGAACCGCTTCCATTCGATCTTCGGGGCCGCGAGGGTCGGCAAGCCGAGCTGCTCCGACGACTGCCCGGACGGCGTCGATATCCCCGCCTACATGGAGTACGTCCGCTCGGGCGACCTCGACGGGGCGGCCCGCATCCTCCTCCTCCGCAACCCCATGCCCGCGATCACGGGCCGGGTCTGCCCGCATTACTGCGAACGCGGCTGCAACAGGCAGTTCTTCGACGAATCGGTCTCGATCCGCGCCGTCGAGCGCCGCCTCGGCGACCGCGTCCTCGAAGTCTCCGACACCTTATACGACATGCCGTCGACATTCTCGGGCAAGAGGGTGGCGGTCGTCGGCTCGGGGCCGGCCGGCCTCGCCGCCGCCTTCTATCTCCGGAAGGCCGGTCACGCGGTCCGCGTCTTCGAGCGCATGCCCGAGGCGGGCGGCATGCTGCGCTACTCGATCCCGGCCTATCGGCTGCCCCGGGCCGTGTTTCGTTCGCTGCTCTCGTCCTATGAAAGGGCCGGCATCGAGTTCGAACTCGGCGCCGATATCGGAGGAGGAGGCCATCGAAGCGTCGAGGCCCTCCGACGCGATTACGACGCGGTCTTTCTCGGCAGCGGGGCCTGGGAGCAGAAGACACTCTCCATTCAAGGCTCCGAGCTCCTCGAGTCGGGCCTCGATTTCCTCGCTTCGGCAGGCGGCCCGACCGGCGCCCCTTCCGCGGATAATGCCGGAGAGGGAGCGAAGGCGGCCGTCGTCGGCAAGGAGATCGTCGTCGTGGGCGGCGGCAACGTCGCCGTCGATGTCGCCATCACCGCCCGCAGGCTCGGGGCGAGGAAAGTCACCATGCTCTGCCTCGAAAACCGCGGCGAGATGCCGGCCTTCCCCGAGGAGATCGAGGAGGCATTGAGGGAGGGCGTCGGTCTTCTCCCCTCATGGGGTCCCAAGCGGAGCATCGTCGAGGGCGGCAGACTCGCGGGCATGGAGTTCGTCGCCTGCAACTCCGTCTTCGACTCGCAGGGACGCTTCGCTCCCAGCTTCGACGAGTCGAGGACGACGAGGATCGAGGCCGATCGGGTCATCCTCGCCATCGGTCAATCGGCCGAGCTCGGCTATCTCGGCGGCCTCCTCGCCTCCGAAAGGGGACGCATAGCCGCCGACCCCCTCACCCAGGCCACGAGCCTCGACGGCCTCTATGCCGGAGGCGACGCCACGACGGGACCCTCCTCTGTCATCCAGGCCGTCGCGACGGGAAGGAGGGCGGCGGAGTCAATCGGCGCCACCTTCGGCGGCGACGGCAGCCCCGGAGTCGGAGCCGCCTCGGAAGGGACGGCCGACAACGATGGCTCGGCCATCCGCTCCCTGCGCGGCCCCTCCCTCGAACACAGCGGGCGCGTCCTCATCCCCGGCCTGCCCCTGGGCGAACGGAGCCTCGAGACCGAGGACGCCGCCACCATCGGCGCGGACGAAAGCTCACGGGAAGCCGGCCGCTGTCTCGATTGCAGCTGCGTCGCGGTCAATGCCTCCGACATGGCCCCCGCCCTCCTCGCCCTCGGCGCCACGGTGCGAACGACCAGGCGCAGGCTCGACGCCGAAGACTTCTTCGCGGTGCGAAGGGCTTCCACCACCCGTCTCGAAAGAGGCGAGATACTCACCGAGATCAGGGTGCCGCCGCAGCGGGAGGGCAGCCGCTTCTCCTTCCTGAAATTCCGCATCCGGAATTCCATCGACTTCCCGATCGTCAGTGTTGCTTCGATATTCTCCCTCGAGGGCGGAAGGATCGCGGAGGCGCGCATGGCCTTCGGCGCCGTGGCACCCCTGCCGATGCGCGCCCGGGAGGTAGAGAGCTTCCTCGTCGGGCGCCTTCCCGACGAGGAGACGGCCCGCGAGGCGGGGGAGCTGGCGACGCGCCTCGCCGTCCCCCTTGAACACAACGCGTATAAACTGCAGATTCTCAAGGGGCTTGTCCGCAAGGCAGTTCTCGGCCTGCGCTAGCCCGCGGAAAGGGGAAGTGGATCATGAAGCAGGGGCGCCCGCTCAATATCGCGCACAGGGGTTTTAGGGCCATCGCGCCGGAGAACACTCTCGCCGCCGCCCGCGCCGGCCGCGCCATCGGCGCCGATTGGTGGGAACTCGACGTCGCGGCGAGCTCAGACGGCGAGCTCGTCGTCATACACGACGACAGCCTCCTGCGCACGACCGATGCCAAAGGACGCTTCCCCGAGCGGGATCCCTGGTGCGTCTACGATTTCAGCCTCGAGGAGCTCCGGTGCCTCGACGCGGGAACCTGGTTCATCGACAGCGACCCCTTCGGCCAGATCGCCGAGGGCGCGATCGCGGGGCCGCCCCTCCTTTCCTATCGGGGAGAGACAATCCCCACCCTACGTGCCGCCCTCGAGCTGACGAAAAACGTGGGATGGAAGGTCAACGTCGAGATCAAGGATGCGACGGGAAGGGCCTGCGATTCCTGGATCGTCGAAAGGACCACGGAGCTCGTCCGAAAGCTCGACATGATCGACAGTGTCTTCATATCCTCCTTCAATCACGACTACCTCAGGCGCAGCCGCCGGGCCGAGCCTCGAATAGCCCTCGGGGTCCTCGTCGAACCGGGCGACGCCCGTTTTCCGCCCGACTTCGACATGGTCGGCTACGCCAAGGAGATCGGCGCCCAGGCCTGGCATCCGGGCCTCGAGGGCCTCGAGGAGGAACGGGTCCGCGCCGCCAGGGCCGCCGACCTCGGCGTCAACGTGTGGACCGTGAACAGCGAGGCCGATATGCGCCGCCTCGTCGGCTGGGGAGTCACGGGTCTCTTCACCGACTTCCCCGACCGGCTTTCGCGCGTCCTCGCGGAGTCCTCCCCTGCCGCACGCTAAAAAGGCCGCACGGGAGGCGAGGGCCGCCGAACTCGACGGAGGGACGGGCAAGGCCGGGGCCGCGGAGCCAGGCCCGACCGCGGCCTCGCCATCTCTCGAACTCAAACTCGCGGTCCCCAAGCCGCGCGGGCGCATGGACGAACTCAAGGACAGCCTCACCTTCAGCGACGATATCCGGGCGGCGACCTCGGCGATAAACAGGCTCATAGGCAAGCCTACCCGCAAGATGCGTTTCTTCTTCGCCGGCCACGTGAGCGGCATCAAGAACCTCGTCTACAACAAGGCCATCGACATGGCCCTTCTGTACAACGCGACCTGCTACGGCGACCGCCCGATGCGTCTACGGGCCCTCGAACGCCTTCGCGACGAGGCCGACAATTACCTCGGCCTCGAGATGCCCTTCAACACCCGCCGCATCCTCATCGCCCTGATCAAGGAGACGGTGAAGGCCAAGGGAGACCTCCTCCGCCAACACCGCTATATCCAGGCCTTCAACCACGCCCTCTCTGGCCGAGCCTATGTCGTCCGCACCATGCTCAACGAACTGGGACTCGTCGAGGTTCCCGAGGCGAAGGCGCGACGGGTAGCCGGCGGCAGGGAGAAGCTCCGGCAGCGCGAATCCCCCTCGGGGTCGGGCCCCGGCGAGAGACGCAGAAGCGCATTCCGGCAGGGCCCCGGAGCCCGCGCGGGCGGTTGGGACGACCACGTCTACGACAACGCCGGCCCTGGCCGCAAGACGCCGGCCCAGCTCGTCCTCGACGCCTATATCAAGGGTCTTTCGCGGCTCACCATAGTCTACGAGGATTTCAAGGAGTTCGAGCCCCTGGCGGAGGCGGTCGAGGCGGGGCGGCTCATGGGCATCGAGGTTTCCGTCGGCCTCGAGTGCATCGTGCAGACCAAGGAGCGCACCCGCTTCTACCACGTCCTCCTCCTCCAGGACGGCTCGAGCGCCGAAAAGCTCGAGGGGCTCTTCGCCACGGCCCCCTTCAAGCGCCTCCTCAAGCTCCTTCAAACCAATTACGATGAATACGAGCGCCTCTACTCCGACCTCGTCGAGGCCTTCAACCGCCGGATGCTCCCCCTCATCAACGAGGGCTTCGCGGGGACGCCGGGAGAACTCGGCCCCCTCTCCGTCGAAAGTCTCCGCGAGCAGGCTAAGGGCCGACAGCTCTACCATGTCCATCTCGGACAACTTCTCGCCGCGAGGCTCGCCGAGCTCTCCGAGTCGCGTCGTCTCGCGCGGCCCGAGGCGGAGGCCCTCGACGTCCTGCCGGCGGCCGAACTCAGACGTCGCTACTTCGACCCCCTGTACCAGAGCCTTCTGGTACAGGGCGAATTCGTCAAGGCGGGAAAGCTCTACGAGGCCGTGGCCGCCATCGACGGGGATTCGGGCTCCCGGCGGGTCTCGGTGGCCTTCACGCGCCCCCTCCTCAACGACTTGCCCCTGTGCATAGCCCACCTCGTGGCCAACGCCGCCCACATCGACGCCATCGAGATCTGGAACAACCGCATCAGGCAGGAGGGCTATGCCGGGAAAACCGCCTTCCTCGAGGCCTTTAGGCGGGCCCTCAACCGGGGCGACGTCGAGGGGGCAAGTCGCCTCCTTTCGGAAAAAGGCCTTTCTCCGCCGCCTGCGGGCAGCCTGGAGGCCGCCGTGGAGCGCTATCGGATTTTCCCGCTGGCGGCGCGGATCGGCAGCGATTCCGATGGCTACAACCATCTCGCCCCAGGCATGGGCTTCGTGCCCAAGGACGAGATACGCAACTGGCGCTTTCTTCTCCGCACCAATCGCTCATCGCCGCTACCCCTAACCCTGCACACGATCGACCGCCGCAGCCGGCCCATCGAGCGCACGATCCTTCCCCTCGGCAAGAACCGCGGGGCGGGGAGGACCGGGCGCTTCGCCGCCATCGGCAGTCCCCATGAAGTCGTCCTTCGCTGGCGCGACCTCAATCGCCCGATCCGCACGATGGCGCGCATGGTCGCCGGCGCCTTCCTCGCCCTCGGCGTCGCATGGAGCATTTCGGCCCTCTCGGGCCTCCCGCCCTCCTTCGGTCTCTTCACCCTCGCGGCCTTTTTCTTGGTCACCTATTCGCGCAACTTCATCGTCGACGAGATCGCCCGTCACGGGCTCCACCCCTCGCGCTGGCGCCTCAAGTCCTTCGACGTCACCAACGCGGCCAACTCGGTCTTCTTTACCTTCCTGTCGATACCGATTCTCCGCCTCGTCGAACAACTCCTCGATCGCTCCCCCTTCGGGATCGCGGGGGCCGTCCCGGGCATGAGCGATCTCTCGGTGAGACTCCTCCGCTTCGTCGCCCTCTCATTGGTCAATGGAGTCTACATCTACAGTCACAACAGCCTGCGAGGCTTCACGCCCCAGGTCAAGCTCGCCAACTTCGCCCGAAGCGCCCTGGCCTTTCCCCTCTCCGTCGGTCTTTCCTATCTGAATCCCGCCGGCTCCATCGTGAGCGACGTCATCATCAACAAGATCGCCGCGGACATCGTCGGCGGTTTCACCGAAGCCACCTTCAAGATCAGGAACGAGACGAAGCGGGCCCGGAAGATGTTCGCCTCCCTGATTCCCGTCCTCTCCTCCGAGGAGGGAGACCGCGACGGCCGCCGCATGGCCATCCTCGATATTCTCTACGTCTGGGGGAACTCGCCGCGAGGGAAGGACGAACTCCGGAAGGCCATCGTGAAGAACGCCGATCCCGAGTCGATCTGGAAGAACCTCGAAGACCCCGTGCATCGCTACGAAACCTTCGTCAAATTCATCACGACCAGGACCTCATGGCGCAAACCCCAGCGCATCAAGCTCGAATTCCTGAGACTCGCCGCGGCCTTCAGTTACTGGCTGGAAAAGCACCACGGTTCTTCAAGCGGCGCCGTCTGATGGATTCGACAGCGATGGCCGGCGATGCGGGAAAGAGCGCCGGCCAGGGCGGACTGGCCCCCACATGGTCGGGCCGCGACGCCTTCATCTACGCCTTCTTCTCGATCAACCTCGTCACCCTCGGTCTCTACATCGTCAGCCAGGCCTGGCACTTCAGCGGCGGCATGATACCGGCCCTCCTCGCGGGGGCCGTCCTCGTCATGTCCGAGGTCCTGGTCTACGCGGGCTTGATCGTCGCCATGCCGGGCTCGGGCGGGGACTACCTCTGGCAAAGCCGCATCCTCGGCAAGGGAACGGGCTTCGTGCTCGCCATCACCGGCTGGTGTTTCATCCTCTGGCTCTGGACGCCCATCTACGGCGACATCCTCCGCCAGGTCGTCCTCGCGCCCCTCGCGGCCGTCCTGGGCTTCGGAGGCCTCGCGCGCGTCCTCGCCGCGAGCCCGGCAGCCTGGTTCCTCGTCTGTCTCGCCATGGTACTCTTCGTCCTCCTCGTCATCGCGAAGGGCATGCGCTTCTACGCCAGGGTCCAGCGATTCTCGTTCTGGATCGGCGCCGCCGGGCTCCTCGCCGTGGTCGCCATCCTCCTCGGAAGCGACCGGACCACCTTCAGGGCGGCCTTCGACGCGGAATCCCTCAAGTTGTTTGACATACCCAATGCGTACGATTCAGTGCGGGCGGCCGGCGAGGCGGCGGGAGCCACGACCCCTCTCTGGGGCGGCGGGATCGCGCAGGTCCTCCTCCTCCTCCCCTTCCTGGCCTTCTTCAACCTGTGGCCCAACACCGGGGCGAGCCTCGCGGGCGAGGTCCGCGGCGCGGGCAGCCTCAGGCGCAATCTCGCGGTTATGGGCGGAGCCCTCCTCGGGACCACGGCCCTCCTCGTCCTCGTCCTCCTCGCCATCGACCGCGGAATCGGCTGGAAGTTCTACATGGACGCCAACGCCGCCTACTGGAGCGCCAGACAGCAGACAGGGCAGATGCAACCGCTCTTGGCTTTCTGGCCCTATCCCGCACTCCTCGCGCTGATGACGGTCCCCTCGACCCTCCTACGGGTCCTCGTCCTCCTCGCCATGTCGGCCTGGTTTTTCGGGTGGGCGGGAACGATCTACCTGTCCAGCACGAGGATCATCTTCTCGGCCGCCTTCGACCGCCTCCTCCCCCATGGCCTCGCCCAGGTCGACGAAAAGACCAAGGCCCCCTTCAAGGCCCTCCTCTTCATGGTCCTGCCCGGCCTCGCCATATCGGCCCTCTACGCCTGGAATGTCGCGGGCTTCGCGAGCCTCACCCTCGTCTCGACGGCCGTGCTTGCTCTGACCTTCCTTGGTACCGGCGTGGCGGCCATCCTCCTCCCCTTCGTCAGGCGCGAACTCTATCTCGCCTCGCCCCTGGCCCCCTTCCGCCTCGGTCCCCTCCCCCTCATCAGCCTTGCGGGTCTCGTCTTTTCGGCCTTCCTCGTCTTCCTCCTCTACGAGTGGCTCATCGACCCCCTCGACCTCTTCGGCATCAGCGTGAGAAACGCGACCTCGGTGATTTTCATGGGAGTACTCTACGCCCTCGCCGCCCTCCTCTACCTCGCCTTACGCGGCTTCCGCGCTCGGGGCGGCTCCGGGCAGGGATCGAGGGATGAGATAGACGCCATTTTCGAGGATGAGGAAGCGGAGCCGCGGTGATGGGCGGCGCCGGGCAGGCCCCAAGGGCGAGCCCGGCACCGGCTTTATCGAAGGACGGGGGTCCTCAGGCCTCCCCGGATTCCTCGTCGTCCACCGTCTCGGCAAGGGGGGCTGCCTCGGGCTTCGCGACCATGCAGGCCTCGGGGGCGAAGGAGAGCGTGAGCTCCTCGCCGACCCGGGGCGGCGCGAGACGGGGATCGCTGAAGCCATCCATCGAGACGAGCTGCGTGCCGACGCGCACGAGGCTGCGCACGATGGAGCCGAGGAACTTGACGTTCTCGACCCGGCCGCGGAGGAGGTTCGGTCCAGCGGAGCCGGCGGAGAGGGCCTCGGGCCTGAGACTGAGCCTGAGCTCGCCGCCGGTTCCCGCCTCGATGGGCTTCCCCGCCCCGATCTCCTGGCCCTCGACGAGCATGAGACCCTTCGCCGCGTCCTTCACGATCGCCGACAGCACGTTCAGGGTGCCGATGAAGGTCGCGACGTAGGGGGTGCCGGGGGAGTTATAGATCTCGAAGGGAGCGCCGATCTGCTCTATCCGGCCCTCGCGCATCACGGCCACGCGGTCGGAGATGGAGAGGGCCTCCTCCTGGTCGTGGGTGACGTAGATCGTCGTAATTCCCAAGGCCTGCTGGATCGCCCGGATGTCGTCGCGGAGCCGCACGCGTATCTTCGCGTCGAGGGCCGACAGGGGCTCGTCGAGGAGGAGGGCCGCCGGCTTCCGCGCGAGGGCGCGGGCGAGGGCCACGCGCTGCTGCTGGCCGCCTGAGAGCTGATGGGGATAGCGTTGCGCGAACTCTCCCATATGGATGAGCTCGAGCATCTCCTCGACCCGCTTCGATATCGCGTCGCCCCGCTGCCCCGCGATCTTGAGACCGAAGGCGATGTTGCGCGCGACCGTCATGTTCGGGAAGAGGGCGTAATTCTGGAAGACCATGCCCAGGTTGCGGTGGTTCGGGGGGATCCGCGAGAGATCGCGCCCGTCGAGGTTGATGGAGCCGGCCGAGGGCGTCTCGAAGCCGGCTATCATGCGGAGGGTCGTCGTCTTGCCGCAGCCCGATCCGCCGAGGAAGGAGAGGAACTCCCCCTTTTCCACCGACAGAGAGAGGCCGCGGACGACCGTGTTGCGACCGAAGTTCTTCACTACTTCGCGAAGTTCGAGAAATGCCATGCGCCGCGCTCCTGTCAGTGTGTTCCGCCGAGGTTCGAGCCTTCGCCCGGCTTCCCCCGACTGATCGCCTGTATCAACCCGATAGCGCCCCAGGTCATGCCGAAACTGAGGATCGCGAGGGCCGCCGGCTCGTAGGCCAGATTGCGCCCCATGAGGGCCATGTAGGGACCGAAGGCGGGCCAGGCGAGGAGCACCGCGAGGGTCAGTTCACCGATGACGATGGCCAAGGTCAGGAAGAGGGCGGAGAGGAGGGCCGTCTTGAGGTTGGGAATGATGACCTTGAAAAAGAGGGTCAGCCAACCTGCCCCGAGGCTTTGCGCGGCCTCGGTGAGCCCCCTGAGATCCATGGCCCTGAGGCCCGCGTCCACCGATTTGTAGATGTAGGGGAAGGAGATGATGACATAGCCCGCGACGAGGAGGATGGGGCTCGAGACTATGGCGAAGGGGGGGCGCGAGTAGGTCCTGATCAGGCCGAAGGCGAGGATGATCGGAGGAATGACGAAGGGAAGGAGGGTGAAGAATTCGATCACCGACTTCGCCTTCGGCAGCTTGAGATATATCCAGATGGCCGTCGGCACGATGAGGGCGAGGCCGACGATGACCGTGAGGATGGCCATCTCGAGGGAGAAGCCGAAGGTCCTGAGGAACTGGGGATCGGCGAACACGTGCTGGTAGGCGACGAAGCTCAACACCCCCTTCTTGCCGCGGAGCGAAAAGAGAAAGGTCGCGATGAGGGGAAGGAAAAAGTACACGAGACCCAGGAGTATCCAGAGCCAGGAAAAGCCCGCGCGGATACCGCTCCCGTGCCGCGCCCTGCGGGGACGTCGCTCGCCTGCGCTCATTTGACCCACCTCGACGAGATTTTTTGCAGCCATGAATAGGCGAGGATGCTGGCGGTCATGACGATGACCATGCCGAAGGCGAGCGCGTAGCCGAGCTGGGAATCGTGGAGGACGTTGCCGCGGATCTGCGCGCCTATGAGGATCGGCACCAGGTTGATGAGGCCGCCGGTGAGGGCGTAGGCGGTCGCGTAGGCGCCGAAAGCATTTCCGAAGAGGAGGATGAGGGCCGCGAGGAGGGCGGGAAGCAGAACGGGGAGGCCCACGCGCAGCCAGTATTGGAGGGCTGAGGCACCGAGATTTTCCGCCGCCTCGCGCCATTCCTTCTTCATCCCGTCGATTGCCGGCGTGATGATGAGGACCATCAGCGGAATTTGGAAATAGGTATAGGTAAGGGTGAGGCCCCAGAAACTATAGAGATTGAAGCCGGAGCCGTAGAGATTGATCCCGAAAACCGTCCGGAGAAATACAGTGACGAGGCCGACCCTGCCGAGGGTCGAGATGAAGGCAAAGGCGAG
>Ga0307375_10006615_pt1 | contig 10687 bp, 5 predicted proteins | sample TR1MG_FD_202531 | JGI IMG/M metagenome (GOLD analysis project Ga0307375, IMG submission 202531) | Soil microbial communities from Risofladan, Vaasa, Finland - TR-1 | ecosystem: Environmental > Terrestrial > Soil > Coastal area > Acid sulfate soil | place: Finland: Risofladan, Vaasa | collected...
TTTGGCTAGTATCTTCCAATTATCGCGCGCTTTCTGCTAGTAGTGGTGGCGGTGACTCGGGGCCAGCCGTGGTCTCCCGCAGATCGCGGTCCGCGCTCGAGCCCGCCTCACGAATGCCTTTGATGGCGGTGTTCAGCCTCTGGTGCTCTTTTGGACTGTAGGTTACTCGAATAGTCGTGCTTGTAGGTCATCTCTGGAAATGTCCCCATGGCAAGGGCGCTGCAGCACCAAGCCGTCTTCGCGCTTTTTGCCCGGGCAATTCTCTGCTTTGGCTCTCTTGCTCGTCCTCTTGCGCACTACTATCCTTAATCATCAGACATGGATCCCTTCATGATCGACATCAGTGTTGTGTTGGTGGTTCTGGAAACGCTTAAAGCCTCTCCATCCACTTTGTGTCATCTTGGGAGACCCAACGAATGTGTACGCTTTCAACACGCCCATCTGTGTGCCTCCACGATATGATCCTTCATGAAGAAGCTGTTACCGATGTAAGTTGTGAAATAAAATACGAAGTGACGACCACCTGGCCTTTTTCTCATTTTATACTCGCTGAGTGGTTGAATTCTGAGGTAAACTTTCTAGAATCCCCTAATTACACCACCCTACATTTAATTAAGTACATCAGTCGTACTAATGTACTACTACTAGCTACAAGAAAGCTGAAAAAGGAGCTCTGAATAGGCACCCTGATAGGCACAGTGTTATGCGCCTTTGGCGCCCCAGTGCAGACTTTGAGCATGAATGGCAGCTTGAATATAGCTTTGAGCAGTAATACAAGGAGCTATGAGAGGCCGCTCAAAAATGAACGCTCTGCCGTTCTGTCTCCGCCACCCTTTTTCGCCTTCAAGAATCGCGAGCGCATGGCGCTCTGTCAGTGCCCACTCGAAAGATGGCCGATTCAGCCTCTGCCGAGCCCAATGATACGCCTGATTTCCGTCAATATGAAGGCCTCTTCTCAGAGTATGCAAAAGAGATATCGGTATTCCCCAACGATGTGTTGACTGTGAGCGAGGAGAAAAAGCAACTTCGTGCGCTCGACAGGACTCTGTTTGTACGTCCTCCTCCTCTCGTGATCGTTTTGGCTCTTTTCCTTTTGCCATTTTCTATTCTATGGATAGTGCTCTACGTGTATCACCAAGTGATGCAGCAAATGATTGCACGTGAAGGATGGTCAACGCCTTCTTGTCGCCGAACTACTTTGGCAAAGACCTTCTGTCCCTGTGCTGTGTCTCTATCGCCTCACACTCTCTGCGATCGACTCTTCGCTTTTCATATCCGATTGCTCACCGAAGTTTGCCCCTGACAGAAGGGAGAGGGAGAGATGTAGATGGTTTCACGAGTTTCGGCGTTCCTGCTTCTAACCCCTTTGTTCCTTCCTTCTCCTTGTTCGTTAGGATGATACATCTGCCAACTATGGATTCGTCGCATTTTCCAAGTCGTACCTAGCTCAAGAATGGTCTGTGATGACGACCAAGGGCGAAACTACAAAACTCAAGTCTAAGGCGGTCATTGCCTCGAAACTTCCTGAACAAACCTTCGAAATGGATGAAGCTATGTTGACTACATCGTCTAATGAACTTCAGGATGCGACTCTTCAGCGTTGGATGCTGGAGGAACCCGAAACGTCTGCAGAGTTCTCTCCCATCATGCCGCTCTCCAGTGATGTTGCCGCACCTACCGTGATTCAGTCCGTTCCTCAGGCACATCCTTATCAGGAGCGTTTAGGCGAAGAAGTTGCTATTGAGGCGTTGGAGCTCAACTTTGCTTTTGGTCAGTATGAGCCCTTCTTCTGCACCTTGGCCCTCTATGATGCGAAAGAGCAACGTAAGATTAGTGAAGACTTTGTGTTCCAGCTGAATACGCCCGATCAGTTGGCTTTGGTGGGTGTGGTTCCGGATCTGTTGACTCCCACAGCTCAGGCTCGTCGTTGTGTGTTCCGTCTGTCCCCTACTTCTAAACATGCAGATATCTATGCATTTCTGATCGTTTCCAAGGTGTTATCGGGCGATTTGGACGAGGCTTATGAGATGTATGGCAAAACTTCTTGGAAGGACAAGGAGCTGAAGAAGGCAATCAGTGGCATTCATGATGCGTGTGGTCGTCTTGGTAAGTATCGTCAAGTCTTTGCTTGGGGTGCTGCGCCCATTTTCGATCCTGATGGCTCGTACAAGTCCGAAAGCATCTATTCCATGGAACTGTCTCGTGTTCGTACTGATATGTGGAATGTGATCGATGAAGTGAAGGAAGGCAAGAAAACGAAGTCAATCCCTGGATCTTTCCGCTTCTTCCTCACGACGAAACCGAACGCCGAGAAGTTCTGCAACCGTCTCACTCCGAGCTTGGCCCTCGTTCAGCCGTACGATCCTGTTGCATCTGGTGGTCGCACTAAGGAAGTCCAAGAATTCACCTCTACACATGAGTATCCCTATCCCTGGGTCAACTACGTGAACAACTACTACGTCTACTTGCAGAAGGCCGATCTCTCTGCGCTTAGCGGCAGGAACATCTGCATCGAAGTCAAGTTCATGGATTCAGATCAGGATCCAGAAGCACCTGGAATGGCAGTGGTGTACGCAGACAGCATGGCAATCACTGGACCTCTCGTCGACCGCTACACCTCCACCGTCACCTACCACTCGCAGTCCCCAAAGATGCTCGACGAAATCGCCATCAAGTTGCCAACACAAGTCACAGAGAAACATCACCTCTTGGTATCGTTCTACCACATCAACGTCGCCGTGAAGAAGGGCTCCGACGAAACTAGGACTCTCGTTGGCCGCACCTTCATCCCTCTCCTCAAAGATCATCAAATCATTCGTCAGAAGAACGTCATTAGGATCGCTTCGAAGTTGGCACCTGGATACATGACAAAGGAAGACGCAGCCACATGGATTGGAGACAAGAAGGCCGCGCTCACCATCTACGCCAGAGTCATCTCTAGTGTCTACCCTCTGGAAGGCGCCTTGCACAAGTTCCTTAGATCGTGCGAATGGGATCCGAAGAGCGATTGGACCAAGATCATCGCCGCTATGAAGGGATTGTTCGACGAGAAGACCAATCGACGCCAGACCGTTCGATACTTGCCTGTCGTCATGAGAACCCTATTCCAGCATCTCATGGGACCCACGATGGCACTATGCAGAGAGGCTTTCGAAACGCTGCTACTCATCTTGGAATCCGTCTCTTCTCTCACGAAACCTGAAGATGGCATTTTGGAGGCGTATTTGACGTTTGTATTCAACGCAGAGGCCAATCAAGCAAAGCCAGGATCATTTCATCTATACGAGAAGATCATCGAACAATGGATGGCCGTGTTAAACGACAAGAACGAGACGCGAACGATTCCGAGTCTCAAGTACGCTTGGTTCCTCGTTGGCATCTGTCTCAAGAGTATTCTCTACACTGTTGCTCCTCATGATTCCTCTTCAACTTCTCCTTCAAGCACTGGTGCCGTTTCAAGCGCTACCAATGGCTCCGACAAACTTTCCGTTGGCAGTGATGAAGACCATGCCAAGCATGGAAGGAAATCCTCTTCTGCATCTGAATCTAAGGCGAAACTGGATCTCAAGATCGACAAGAAGGGTCGTCTTGGATCGGATTGGGCTCGCACGTTGTCCAATTTTTTGAAGGCTACTGGTGAGTTCGTTCACGATAGTTACAAGAATGCTGGCTATTCTGTGCACCTCCCTTCGTTCCACGTTCAATTAGCGCGATTCATGGGTGAAGTGGTTCCGTTGATGGATAAGGGAACTGCGTTCGAGATGATCTGGGACTACTTCAGTGTGCTCAACCTTGCGAATATCGATATGTTCACGTACAAGGCGTTGATGTTGAAGGTGTTTGTGCAGCGTGTGGACTTTGCGGCACTGAACGTGCCTGTGTTGCCGAGCTTCTCGAGTGTCCGCGATCTTCCGAAGAACTTCCTGCAGCGCCACTTCCTCGTCGGTCTCATTATGAAGCAGGTTGAGTTCGCTTACGTCACCAACAATCCAGCGACGCGTATGCTGGTCTTGGATCTCATCAGTGATGCGCTGTACACGCACGAAACAGATCCGCGGCTCTCCGCGAAGCAGCGCACGAAGATCATTCAGACCTACTTCCCCTTCGTACTCATGGTTCTTGATCGATTCGATATCCTGAGGCTTGCGCCCGATGAAGAGCGCACCAAGAGCTACGCTGCGCTGCTGTGCATCCTTCGCCATACTTCCCCCACCTTCCTCACGAGCTACTGGAAGAAGGAGGCTGAACGTCGCATTTACATGCTGTTTGAGATTCTGCGCTCGATTTTGGATCAATTCGAATGGAGCGGACTGGAAGAAACGGTGGAGTACATCAGAACGCACACCGCCGTGCCGAACCCAAGATTCTCTCTCGTCGCGCTCGGTGGTGGTAATGTCGATGCCGATGATGCCGTCATCACTTCAGATTCCAGAGGAACGTTGGCAAGACAAATGTCAATTGGACCGGCTAGAACGCAGGCAGTAGCAAAGGAGAGGAAGAAGAAGGGCAAGACGCCGTCCTCCTCCACCAACGCTGTCACCTCTTCTGCACCCCTCCCACCCCCTATGTCAACCTCTTCATCGTCTGGGTCAATGAATACTGCACAAGCAACCCCATCACTCACCATCGAAGGCGATGCGAACCCTGTCGATTCCATCGTCTCTTCCAAATCTTCGACTTCCCAAAACACTTCTACCCTCAACAATTCTCCTGTCTCTGGACATTCATCTAGCCAATCCATGTCTGCCCTCTCTCCGAGGAAAGACTCCAGTGCAGCGGCGACCGCCACGCCTCATCTCACTTCGACTCACAGCCGTCGTCCTACCGTCTCTGGTACTCGCAGTAAGGAGTCTAAGCGCTCCATGAAAGCTGGCTCCTCTCAAGAACTGATTTGTGCCGCGAACTTGTCGTATCAGGCTGGTATTATCGTTCTGGACGTGGTGAGCACTTTCGTCACGTATTTCGAGACCGCTCTCCAGCGCCGCGATGTCTTCGAGCAGGCCTTCTCAGTGCTCATTCATCTCTTCCGTTCTTCGCAATCGACGTCCTTCTTGACGGTGCTTCAACGCAAGTGGTACAACTGGCTTTCTCGCTGGGGCGTCCGTCTCTTCTTGAAGCGCAACTCCATCTGTGGTGACCTCATGACTGAAGTATTGGCGAAGTGTAATAGTCGTGTGCACATTACGAGAAGCGAGGCGTCTACGCTGCTCAGCCAGATCTTCAAGGTGAACTACACTTTGGCATCGAATGTCGATCGCTCACGCATGCAAGCTACGATTGGTATTACCAAATTGGTCGGTCAAACGAGTTCTGAATCCTTCGGACGTCTATTCAATTCATTTGCAGTCATCTCGAAGTACTTTGCGACAGAGGAGAAGTCGATCGGTTCCGTCGTCGATCAATTGGAAGCCAAGATTCGCTCCATCATCACCGATAACCTGAAGATCCAACAATTTGAATACGATCCTGAGACCATTGTCGATCTCTACTATGGCATCTCAAAGCAATTGCTCGATCATCCCGACGAGCGCATCACCTGGCTAGACAACCTTTCCGAGTACCACAAGTCGCTCAACCAATTGGAAGAGAGTGCTCAAACCAAGATCTTGACTGCGGCGCTCGTACAGCAGTATCTAGCGGCCCTCAATCGATGGGAAGCGAAGATGGTTCCAGTCTTTGGTTTGGTGTGTCCCAGCGTTCAGGAGGAAGCTGGTTTGCCTGAAGCGTCTGCCCTATTGACGCTGAAGGACGAAGTATGTCAGGCGAGCGTATTTAGCAGCGAAGGCTTCGCAGAGCTGGTCAAACAGGCGATCGAAATGTTCAAGCGCGCCGGATTGCTCGAACTCGCCGTTGCTGCGTACCGTATGCTGCTCCCCATCTACCAAATGTCAGAGGATTACAAGATGCAGCAACAATGCCATGCAGATCTGTATACATTGACGGGACAACTGAATGACGAGACGCAAATGAAACAGCGCATCTTCTCCAACTACTACCGCGTGACCATGTATGGCAAGCTTCTTGGCTCTGATTTGGATGGAAACACCTTCATCTATCGCGAGAAGAACATTTGCAGGTTGGCAGAGTTCACAGAAAGGCTGAAGAATCAGTATGCGAAGCCGTTCGGTGGCGTAGCGAATGTCGTCATTCTTCCGAACGCTCAGGTCGTGAATCGCGCAGAAATCGATGAGACGAAGTGCTACCTGCAAATTGCGTCTGTGGAACTCTTCTTGACGCCAGAGCAACAGACAGAACGTCAAACGCCATTCAAGCAGCATTTCGGCGCCAATCGCTTCGTCATGGAACAGCCCTTCTCCCGCAGTACCCATAAGGCGCAATCTGCCAATATTGAAGACCAATGGCTGAGAAGAACCATCTACACGACCGCAAGAGCGTTCCCTTTCGCGACCAAGCGTTTCAAGATCGTTTCCAGTGAAGATCAGGAGCTCTCCCCCATCGAATATGCTGAAGCCATGATTGCCAAGAAGGTGCAACAATTGAAGGCTGAAATGAGTGTCGCCACGCCCAACTTGAAGACCCTTCAGCGCGAATTGCAAGGCACGCTTCTCACTCAAGTCAACGCCGGTGCCGGTGCCATCATCCACACTTTCCTCTCAGACGAGGCTGCAGAGAAGTACACCAAGGAACAGAGAGAGAGGCTCGCTGATGTGACCATCGATTTCGATCGCAGTCTTCTCTTCGCCGTCAAGCTCAACAAGAAGTTCATGGAACCGACTGCCGATCAAACCATGTTGCAAGAGGAACTGGAGAAGGGACATCAGAGATTCAGAGCATCGCTGGACGCATGTGCCATCATCGCAGAGAGACACACGAGCAGACGAGCGGAAGCCGCCGCTCAACAACAGCAGCAGGCCGCTCTCGCAAACAAGAAGCTAGACGCGAAATTCGATGCTCCCAAGAAGACCAAATCATCCGCACTAGGACTTACCTCATCATCACCATCAGTACCTCACGCCTCAGGACAAGGATCCGCCTCACCCCTCATCAAGGCATCTACTCGCACCCTAGGAACTCCCAAGTGAACCCATCGCACTATTATCAATCAAACGAACAAACACAAGCATACCACTCTCTGGGCTACTAATACAAGACGTAATACATCACATCTGTATCCATCCGCGCAGGACCATTTCTCTCCTCTCTCTCTCCGTTCCCTCGGATCGCAGTCTCTGAGTCCCAACATTCTGTAACACATCATTTTGCACACCTGAGAACTCAGTTATATTGAGTGGAACAACAGCAGCCCCTATAGATCAAGATATGGTGACTCAAGATCCAGCTTCAATTTGCGAACGTGTGAAACAGCTTTGAATTGGATGTTTCGAGAGTAGTAGTCGTGGTGGTCATAGTAGTAATACACATGAGCAGTAGTACCATTCATGAGAACTTGCTTCCGTTTCATCCTCTTTTGTGTCTACTGAGGAGGAGAGGGATTGGAGGAATCGCCAGGGCGGCGAGCGTAGGGTGAGACCGGAAACACTGCGGTACGCTGGTGGTTCCCCTCGACCAATGACGATGCCAAGGGTACTGGTGGAGCAATGTTCATTGCTGCCAGTAGGAGAGCAGGCCTTTTCGATGTTGTGGACGTGGGTTGTGGTGTTGCAATGGTCTCGGTCGAATCTGCCTCTGTTGCTGTTTCTTCGGCTAATCCTGTCTCTACTGCGGCTATTACGATGTCTGAAAGAGCAAGTGTCTGAGGGAGATAAGAAGTTGGGATCATGGCTTGTTGATGAATCGAATTTTGGGCTGTGTCTGAGTTCGGGGCTTCTCCCATCGTAGTCGTCGATGGTGTTGAACTGGATGCCTTCGAGAGAGCTGAGGGCTTTGGGGGGACAGAAGGTCGAGATGAAGGAGCCGAAGTAGTGGTAGAGGAGGAAGGATGTGTTGGAACAGCGACGGAGAACGAGACGGAGGGGGGAGGCGGTTGAGGATGAAGAGGAGTGGTGGCAGCAGCAGCAGCAGCAGAAGAAGAAGAAGAAGAAGAAGGAGATTGGACCGAGGAGGCTTGAGTCGCCGGCGCTGCGACAGGAGCGACTCTCTTGCCCACTGAAGGTCTTGCGGATAACGTTGGCTTTCGTGGTACTACTCTTGTTGGAGAACCTGCATCCTTTTCCGAGGAAGATGTGCCAATTTGAGATGAGGTTGGAGGTTGAGGATTTGACGATGTCGCTCCCTGCTGCTGTTGCTGTTGTGCCTCGGGAATAGTGTAGAAGACGCGCGTAGACTGTTTATATAGCTTTTTCGATGCTGTTGCCGCCGCCCAGATGTTTGAAGCAGAAGAGACGGGCGCGACCTGTTCGGTCCTCTCGATTTCAAAGTCGAATCTCAGCGCTGGCTCATCTCTGTTGAGCTGGTCCGATGCATCTGCCTTCGCGCCTCCTTGTTTAGATATCCTAGCCAGCATAGGCAAGTCCTTTCCAAGTCGTTTCTCGTCGAGAGATGAAGGTCCAGAGTCCTTCTCATTTCCTTCGATCGTGACACGTCCAATGAGCTTTGCAACCGGTGATTCGGAAAATGATGGAGGAGCGACCTCTGATTGTTTGACTTCGATACTTTTTGGCGGAGTTGGATAAGGAACACCGGAGCGAGGATGGGTTGAAGTTTCGCCCTGGCTTTGCACGTGCTGATTGGTGATGATGACACCACCGACCGTCAAGCGATCTTCGGCATACGTAGAACTACCAATATGTTTCGAAAACTTCCAAGTCTCGTTCATTTGTCTCTGTTGAAGCTCGTTCTTCAGGCGCTGCAAAACTCCTTCCAGTCTCGCTGCTCTCGTTGTTTCCTCCTCCGTTAGCCTCTTTACCTCTCCTTTCGGCTCTCCATTCTTCTCTCTCGCTTCTTGACCATCTTCCCACGCCTTCTGCAACGGAGAAACGATGTGCGTTCGAATGAAACCGCGCAGCGAATCTTGCATGAGTTGTCTGGCTACTAAAGAGATATACGTTTGCGCTCCCAGAATCTCTGATAATGGGCACTCTAGTGCTGAAAGGCGAGACGAAGAGGACGAAGAGGAAGTCGAAGAAGATGGGTGAAAGTTCGGTGGTGCTGGAATCATTGCCTTACTCAACTCATTGTCCACAGTCGGCAAAATGGAAGGATAGACTTGGTTGATGGTCGACACGGTGAGTGGTTCCATGAGCGCGACGATGCAAGCGGACAGTAGGTTGGAGACGATCTTGAGTGCCTTTCTCTTCACGTATTCGCTTGCCTTTCGCAGTGCCAGTTCGATGCAATCTCTAGATGAGAATATCCAGCCGACGGGGATAGTGGAGAGCTGTTGGGCGGCCAGGAGATTGCTGGCGAGCCTGAAGAACTTGCGCAGGTATTTGCACCACGTGTTGCCCATCTTCAGCATTGAATCTCCTATTGGTGCCGCGAGTGGTATACAAGAGGCGTGTATGCGTCGGATGGCTGCGTGGTAGGTGCGAGACTTGAGCCCAGAGCTAGCGTGGAGGCGTTCAATTTCGCGCTCAAAATCCGTCTCCATCTGGTTGAGCATACCTGTGAGTGCTTCCGTTGTTAACTGCTTTTCTAGTGCGTCCGATGCGTCTCGTAGCTGTAGGATGGCGACGAAGAAGTCCAAGATGGTCTGTTGAGGCAGGAGCGCATCGATGAGTTTTGGGATTGTGGGTACGATTCGTCCAATGGCTGAGAAGGAAGATTGTAGAATTGGTGAGTTGAACTTGCTGCTGATGTTGTTGTGGAGTGCAGTCAACGTGTGTTGCAGGAGTGGGAGGAGTTCTGAGCGCGTGGCGGTGAAGAGCGCGTCGGTCGCAGCGACGAGCGCGGTGACCTGCGCTTCGTCTCCATCGGATTGGATGTTCTTGTATGCCAATTGGTGTATCTCCATGAAGTTTGAAGATATGAAGTTCGCGATGGTCGTGAGTGGGGCGGTGAGTTCAGTGGACATGACTTGAAGGAGTGCCTGGATTGGAGTGTGGTACGCAGTGAATGTGAGTTGGAACTGCGTCCTGATTATGGCGTCGATGTGCGATTTCGGCTTCGTGAAGACGGTGGGTTGGATTTTGAGGATGTTGTGGATGTGGGAAGAGATACCGTTGAGACGGAGGATCATCTCGTCCAAAGGACGAATCGCCTTCAATATCAGGTCCTGGACCGCCCTCACAGCCAAAAAGTGGATACTCTTGCGAAGCTTGTCCCAAAGATGACTAATGCGGAAGAACATCAACCAAGTCAACGCATCGACCATGTTATTCGCGTAAACGGGGTGAACCACTTTGTACTCCTCCAACGTGCCTCGCAGCGCCACATCAAACAGCGCCAACAGCGGCGTATCGCACCTCTTTTCGAAAAACAGCCACTTCATGAACTTCGTCAAACCAAACACATCACTACGCTCACAAAGAGCAGTCAAAAGAGGCTGAAGCTCACGCGCACGGTGCTCATGAAACGATGGATCGAACTTGTTGCCTTTACTACCACCAGATGGCGACTTAGAACCAGGCACAGCCGAAGAACCATCACGACTCATCGCAGGACTAGAACTAGAAGTACTAGGAAGACGAACTTTACCACCAGAACTCGCAAGCTTACCATAAGCGTTGAAAAGACGTTCAAAATCGCGATAGCGCTTATAGATCCATTTAGGAGGCCGCCCATCACTACAAACAACTTGCACAACATAGACCTACCAAAATATACG
>Ga0307375_10006616_pt1 | contig 10685 bp, 8 predicted proteins | sample TR1MG_FD_202531 | JGI IMG/M metagenome (GOLD analysis project Ga0307375, IMG submission 202531) | Soil microbial communities from Risofladan, Vaasa, Finland - TR-1 | ecosystem: Environmental > Terrestrial > Soil > Coastal area > Acid sulfate soil | place: Finland: Risofladan, Vaasa | collected...
CCGAAGCAATGGCCCCGGCACCGACTCGTTGACACCCACGGCCCGGCCCGCCGACCCCGACAGATGCACGCCGAACCGATCGATCGAGAATTCGATCGGTGTCTCAGGCCTCCCGCGGCCCAGCCTGGCATAGCGGGTCGGATCGAGCACCGCCGCCAGCAGCCGGCGAGGGCGGCCCGTTCCCACCGTCACCACGATCGCCGCCGTAGCTACGCGCGCCACGAACCCGCGCCGCGTCACCGCGCCGGCGGGCCGCGATGGCACGTCGGACGCGACCACAATGCGCATCTCGTCTTTCATAATCTGAAAATGCTACCCCACCTACCTGAACGCCCACTGAATACCATCTGAACCAGGCGACCATGCCTCCGGGGCGGGTCGCCGGGCTCGCATCAGTGCCGTTGACACCGCCGTGCCGTCGTCCCTATCTACCCACGGCGCGTGGCTCCTGAACCATTCGAGGTCCTGTCGTGACGATTCCATACCCGCACATCCCGCCGGTCATCTTCCACCTCGGTCCGTTCGCGGTCCGCTGGTATGGCGTCATGTACATCGTCGGCTACGCGGTTGGCGTCCGTGTCGCGCGCGGGCGAATCGCCCGCGGCCTCGTGGCCATGACCGATCAGGGGCTCGACACGCTGGTGGGCTATCTCGTCGTTGGCATGCTGCTCGGCGCGCGCACCATGTACGCGATTGCCTACGAACCGGGCCACTACGGCCGAGACCCGCTGGAGTTCTTCCGCATCTGGCACGGCGGTCTCTCCTTCCACGGGGCCATCGTTGGCATGACCGCCGCCTGTCTCCTGTTCGCGCGCGTGCACCACGTTCCGTTCTGGCAATTGGCCGACACGTTGGCGCTCGCCGGCACACCGGGCCTCTTCTTCGGCCGGCTCGGCAACTTCATCAACGGTGAACTCTACGGACGCCCTACCCACGTGCCCTGGGCCATGGTGTTTCCCGCCGACCCGCTCGGGCTGCCGCGCCATCCGTCGCAGCTCTACGAAGCGGTCGCGGAGGGACTCCTGCTGTTCGTTGTGTTGCGCGCACTCGAGCGCCGGTCGGTGGCGCGCGGATGGTACCAGCCCGGGCTCCTCGCCGGCGCGTTCCTCGTGGGCTATGGAGTGATTCGCATTCTCCTCGAATTCACACGCCAGCCAGACCGGCAACTGGGCCTCGTCCTTGGCCCATTCAGCATGGGGCAGCTCCTCTCCTCCGCCATGGTTGTGCTCGGCGGTGCCCTGCTCGCAATGCTACGGTGGCACCAGCACCCGTGGACCCCATCGCCCGGCGACCCGCCGCGGCGTCCCGATGATTCCTGAGCACCGCCCGCTGTCGCGACACCACGAGCTTGCCATCGTCACCAGCGTCGGAGGAGCAGCATGGAGCGCACCGCGATCAACTTGCAGGACAAATTCGGGCGATTCACCGAGCACCGGCAGCCAAGAGTGATCGCCGAATTGAATGACGACCAACCTCTACACCACGGTGCCAACCTGGTCTTCCTCGCCATCGTGGCCGCCCTCATCCAGCGCTTCCTGAAGACCGGAGGGCCGGCGATGTTGCGGATGATGCAAATACCGACACCGTGAAACCGAAGTGACGCCACGCGGTAAGTCGTCTACGGTGGGTTGAGGGTCGAATCGATGCCTTGGCCTTCGGGATGGTGGGTTTCAGTGGGGCGACCCAGGATCCATCGGTATTCGTGCGCGATCAAGGCAATCACGGCGATGTCGACGACGGTCACGAGCCAGAGAAAGACCGACGGGCCAACGGCGATCTGATACAGTTGATACACGACGAATCCGCTGAAGATGACGATGGCCGTCGGGTACGCCCACAGTCGACGGCGCACGACCGCCCCCACGAGGCCCAGCTTGATCGCGCCATGTGCGACGAGCAGGATACCCGCGAATAGCCGGATCCGGACAACCCCGTGGCTGGCATGGAGAAACAGGTTGGCCAGGAAGTCCCTGGGGTCTTCGCGCAACTCCCCTTGAATGAAGAACAGGACGATCGCGTTGAGCGCACGAGGGGAGAGTGCGAACAGCGCGAGCCCGCCGCCGAGCTCCAACACCCCGTCCACGGCCTTCGCGACCATCCCCCATCGAAACGTGCGCCGCCAGAACCGCCGAGCACGGGATGGGTCCGGATTCATCGGGACCGTGCTTGTCTCACGGCGGTCAATGACCGGCGGTGGATCATCTCCTGGCATCTATTCTGCTTTCTGGATGTTGAACCGCCCGAAACGGATCGCCAGCGGCGGAAGCACGAGGAGGTTGAGCACCATCGACGTGATCAGCCCCCCGAGAATCACCACCGCCATCGGACCCTCGATCTCACGGCCCGGTGCGCGAAGGCCCAGCGCCAGCGGCAGGACCCCAAGGCCGGTGACCAGCGTCGTCATCACGATCGGGGTGAACCGATCCAGCGCGCCGACCACCGCGGTCTCGGCATTCCATGTCCGTCCCTCCTCCTGGACCAGGTGCTCGTAATGCGACACGAGCATGATGGAATTGCGCACGGTGAGACCGAAGAGCGTGACGAACCCCACCATCGTGCCGATGGAGAGCGTGGCGCCGGCCAGAAACGCAGCGATGACGCCCCCCACGAGCGCAAAGGGGACGTTGGCCAGAATCAGCACGAGGTTGTGCCAGTCCCCGGTCACCAGCGAGAGCAGGATGATGATGCCGACGGCCGCCATAGCGGAGTCCACGAGCAGATCGTGCTGCGAAGCCGCCTGCTCCTCCGCCGTGCCGGCGAATTCCAGGTAGCTGCCGGAGGGAAGATGTACCGCGGTCGCGAGACGCAACTGCGCCGCGCGGACGAACCCCGCGACGTCGGCGCCCGCCACGTTGGCGGTCACCGTCTCGACCCGGCGCCCACCGTCGTGCTGGACGCGCTCCCGGCCGTCGGTCTCATAGATGTCGGCGATTCGGTTGAGCGGCACATAGGTACCCGTTCCATTCCGAATCGGGAGCGCGCCGAGCCGCGAGACGTCCGCCCGAAACGCCGGCGAGAGGATCACCGTGACGTCGAACACGCGGTTGCCCTCATAGGCCTGACCAACCGTGGTGCCTTCATACGCGGCCTGCACGGCATCCATCGCGTCCATTGGTGTGAGCCCCCAGCGCACGAGCGCTGCCGATCGGAGGCGAATGGCGATCTGCGGCATGCCCGGCGGGGACTGACGCTGTACGTCCCGCGCCCCAGGCACCGTGGCCAACACGGACGCGATGCGCGTCGCCGCGCGGTCCAGCGCCACGAGGTCGCTCCCGTACACGTTCACCGCAACCGGCGCTCGAAATCCGGATATCGTCTCGTCCACGCGTTCGGTGAGAAACGTATTCATCGTGAACAGCGCACCCGGAAACGACGCAATGGTTCGGCGAATGGCGGCCTCGGCGGCGATCGACGCGGGACCCGACAGCGGCTTGAGGGCCACATTCAACTCCGAGGCATTGGGGCCCACGATGTCCTCCCCCTGCTCGGCCCGGCCGGCCTGCTGCACCACAGATTTCACGGACGGGAGCCGGAGGAGCGCGGCCGTCACGCGGTTGCCGAGGGCAATGGATTGCTGCAACGACGTGCCGGGCGCCGCGATCATGTGTACGATGTAATGCCCTTCCTTGAGCTCGGGAATGAACTCGCCGCCGAGGAACGGCAGGAGTCCCACGGCGATGAGCGCCAGCGCCCCCACGGCGAGCAGGAGCGGCCGCGGATTGCGACCCACCGCTTCCAATCGCTCGCGGTACCAGGCCTTGGCCCGGCGCGTCACGGGAGGCTCCGCCTCGGCAGGGGGCCGCCGCGACAGCAGCAGGAGCGCCAGCGCCGGCGTCACCGTGAGCGCCACGCCGAGCGATGCCAGAACGGCCAACAGGAATGCCACCCCGAGCGGCGCGAAAAGGCGCCCCGCCAGGCCCGACATGGAGAGCACGGGCACGAAGACGAGCATGACTGCGAACGTCGCGTAGACGATGGCGCCCCGCACCTCGAGCGATGCCTCCAGCACGACTTGCCACGCCGCGCGCGCCGGTTCCCGATTCCGCTCGAGTCGCAGGCGGCGCACGATGTTCTCCACGTCGATGACCGCGTCGTCGACCACCACGCCCACCGCAATGGCGAGCCCGCCGAGTGTCATCGTGTTGAGCGTGTACCCCAGATGGACCATCACCGCCACCGCGGCCAGCAACGCGAGCGGAATCGCGGCGTAGGAGATCAGCGCCGTGCGCACATCGTACAGGAACAGGAACAACACGGCCAGGACGAGGACGCCACCGATCAACAGCGAGTTCCGGATATTGTGCGTCGCGGTTTGGATGAAGTCGGCAGGCCGGAACAACGCCGGGTACAGGACGATGCCCGCCCGTGACAGCGCCGGCCGCAACTCGTTCAACGCGCCTTCAACGCGTGACGTGACGTCCAGCGTGTTGGCGCCGTACTGCGCCTCGATCACCAGTTGGATGCCGGGCTTCCCCATCACGGACGCCGCGCCGATGGCGGGCGCGGGTGCTTTGGCCACCGTCGCAACCGCGCGCAGTTCGACCGGCACGCCGCCGTGCTGGCTCACGACGGTGCGTCCGATTTCGGCCGCCGACGGCGCAGGCGCCTCGGTGCGGAGAGTGAGTCGCTGGTTCGGCGTGTCCACGAAGCCCGCGCCTCGCATACCCGTGGCGCGCCCCGCAGCGGCTTCCACGTCGGCCATGCGGAGGTCGAACCGTACCAGCGCGTCGGGGTGGACCTGGATCTGAAACTGTTGGACCTCCCCGCCGAAGACCTGCACGTTGGCGACGCCGGGTATCGCCAGCAGGCGCCGCTTCACGGTCCAGTCGGCCTCGGTGCGCAGCGCCATCGGGCTCACCCGATCCGACGTCAGCCCGATGATGAGCACCGTGGCCGTCGACGACGTCAGGGGCGTCATCACCGGGGCGGCCACGCCAGCCGGCAGCGTGCCGGCCAACGCGGTCAATCGCTCGGCGACGAGCTGTCGGTCCCGATAGATGTCGCTGGCGGGATCGAACACGATCGTCGCCACCGACAGCCCGAGAATGGACGTGGAACGAAGCGACGCGATGCCTGGCATGCCCTGGAGCGCGGTCTCGATCGGCTGCGTGACCAACAGTTCCACCTGCTCGGGCCCGAGCCCCGGAGCCTCGGTGTGCACCGCCACCTGCGGCGGAGCAAACTCAGGGAAGACGTCATACCGCGCCCGCGTCAGCGTGTAGAAGCCGTACGCGAGGAGCACGCCGCCGAGCGCAACCACGATGTATCGATGCCGGATCGAGGCCCCGACGATCGCGTGCAACACATTGTGTGGGCGTTCGCTCATCCGTCAGGATCCACGGTGGCCGACGGCGGGGCGTGGGCTCGGTGCTCCTCGGAAAGGAGAAACTGGGCGCCGCGCACCACCACCCGGGTCGTGGGCGGTAGGTCGCGCACCACGTAGCCCCCCGATACTGGCGCATCGATCACGATCGCACGGCGGACGAATGTCGTCGCTCCTGTCTGGATGTAGATCCACGCCCCACCTTCGGCCCAGACGACCGCGGATCGCGGCACATCGAAGCCCGGCTCCGTTGCCCCGACGGGCAGCGCAACGGCGACATTCAGGCCAGCTGGGAGCGTGGGACCGGCCCTAACGACATAGAAGTACGTCTGGCCCTGCGTGCGCACGTCAGTCTGCGTTCCCAGCGAGACGAAGGTTGCGTTTGCCGAGCCGCCGCCGGTCAGGATGGTGACGTGCGCAGGCGGAACCGCAATCACCGTGTCGGCCGAGAGCGAGACGAGCAGCAATGCGTCGCGCCGGGTCAGCAGCCGCGCGAGTGGTTCGCCACCGTCTGCCGTCCATCGGCCCACCACCGGTCCCCACTCCTGGATCACGGCGGCCTCCTGCGCCCGCTCCGCAGTGCGCGCGGCATCGGCGTCGGCGGTGGCTCCCCGCGCAGCCGCTGTGGCTTCGTCGAGCGCCTTCGCCGACGCGTTGCCACTGTCGGCGGCGAGCATCTGCACGCGCGCAAGCTCCCGTTCCGCGGCGTCGGCCACGGCCGCCGTTCGCGCGACCGCCGCCTGCGCCGCGCTGAGGGTGGTGCGCGCCGCGGCCAGCGCACCGACGTCGAGGACACGGCCATACGCAGCCAGCGTCGGGCTGTACGATATCCGCTCGGGCACTGCAGTGGCGATGCCGGCGCGTACGAGCGCGGCCGAATCAACGATTACGACCGCCTGCCCACTGTCCGTCCCTACCGTCGCCGGTGGTGCGGTCGCGCCCTGGCTGGCCTGATCCGTCCGCGCGACGAACCGCCACGCAATGAACGCCACCACGACGACGACGCCGAGCACCGCGAGCCACACCGGAGTCCGCCTCACGCGATCGGAAGGCCGTGGCGTCATGGGGTGGCCCTCCGTCCGGTCGAATCCGCGCCGATCGCGGGCATCGTCCACCCGCCCCCGATCAGCGGGCGCTGAAGCGCGCTCTCCAGCGCACCGAGCGCCGTCCAGGCCTGCGTGCGCGCCGCCAGTTGGTTCCGCCTCGCCGAAAGCACGGCGAGCGTTGCCTCCAGCAGCGTCACGCGATCGCTTGCGCCGGCACGAACCAGCGCGTCGGCGCGACCGGCCAGGGTCTGTTCTTGGGCGGCCACCGAATCCGCGGCGGCGAGCGCGCGCCGTGAGGCGGCATACTCGGCACCCGCACGATCCACCGCCGACATCGCCGCCGCCTGGAGCTGCGTGAATCGCGCGGCGCTCGCCTCGCGCTTGGCATCCGCGGCCGCGATCGGGCCTCGATTGCGATTCAGAATGGCGAGCGGAAGCGCCGGCGTCACCGTGAGGCCGCCGAGTTCCCGTTCCCAATGCAAACCGGCACCAATCGTGACGTCCGGATACTGCCGCGCAATTTCCAACTGCAGCGCTTCCTGGGCGGCCGCGTAATCGGCCAACGCCGCTTGGAGATCGGAGCGGGTCAACAGCGCCGTCGCACGCGCTTCGATGGGCGGCGGGGGCTCGGGCAGTGGGCCGCCAAACGCTTCCAGTGAGAGGCGCACGCTATCCAGCGCCTCGATCGGAATCCCGACGGCGCCGGCCAGGCCCGCGCGCGCCGATGCCAGGCGCGTGCGATCGGTGCTCAGGGCGGCGCGCGTTCGGGCGAGCGCCAGTTGCTGTTCGCCAAGCGCGAGCGCGGAGATCTCTCCCACCGCCAGGCGTCGCTGGACGAACTGTACGAGCGTCGTCTCGGTATCCACCTCGGTGGTGGAACGGTCAACGGCCTGCTCCGCCTCCCACACCGCAAGCGCTGCGTCCCGGACGTCGCGGCGGACCTCCCACGCCACACTCTGAACGCGCCAGCGTTGTGCGAGGCTGTGGGCGCGCGCTTCCGCGACGGCCAGGCCTCGCTTGCCCGCCGTGACCACCGGCCAGTCGAGCAACGTGCTGAGGAGGGACGGCGACGGCGTGCCTCCATGCGTGATCGCGGCGACGTCCACGGCGAGATCGGGATTCGGGCGCGCGCCGGCCGTGACCACCCCGGCCTGCGCCACGCTCCAGTCCGCGCGTGCCACGCCAAGCGCCGGACTGAAATACAGCGCGGCCGTCGTGAGCGTGCCGAGCGTCCATGCCACCGCCGGCGTGGGGCGCGTGGCGTCCTGGGCCCGCAGCGCGTTCGTCACGCCCGGATCGGAGAGCCGTCGTGCTTCAAGCCGCGCTGCCGCCCGCGCCGGCGCGATCGGGCGCGCCACGTAGCGCGCACAGCCGGCACCGACCGGCAGCCAGACGATCATCGCAACAAGCGCGGGCAGACGTCCTCGCATGACTCCGGGGTTCCCTGCGTGCCTGGCGGCGCCACACGAGCGCCCGCCAGACGGATAGGGTAGTGAGCGCCGGATTACGGCGCTGTCATGTTCGGCAGGTCCGGCGTCGGGAATCGCAGCGTCACGGTCGTGCCCACACCCGGCTGGCTCTCGATCACCACAGACCCGCCGTGCAATTCGGCGATCGATCGCACCATCGCGAGCCCCAGGCCGACGCCGGGCCGCCGCTCCGTGCTCCCGCGCTCGGCTCGGTAGAATCGGTCGAAGACGTGGGCAAGGTGTTCCGGCGCCACGCCGGTTCCCGTATCGGCCACGCGCAGTGCCACGCGGTCATCCGCTGTTTCGGCAGATAGGCGGATCCGCCCGCCCGACGGCGTGTGTGCGATCGCGTTGGCCACGAGATTCGCCAGCGCACGCCGCACAAGCACGGGATCGGCGTCGAGCGTAGCGTCACCGGTCGTGGACACGGTGAGCCCCCCGTCTTCCGCCGCCGACGAAAAGTACTCGCGCGTCGCTTCCATCGCGTCGCGAAGCGACACGCGCTGGCGGTCCAACGCGGCCATGCCGCTGTCCGCGCGCGCAAGAAACAGCAGTCGATCGATGAGGTCGGCAAGCCGCTCGTATTCCTCGAGCGACGACTCGAGCACGTCACGATATGCGTCGGTGGAGCGCGGACGGCGAAGCGCGACCTCGGTGGCGCCGCGGAGATTGGTGAGCGGCGTGCGCAGTTCGTGCGCGATGTCGGCGGAGAAGCGACTGAGCCGACCGAACGCCTCCTGCAATCGGTCGAGCATGCCGTCGAATACCTGCGCCAACTCGGCCAGCTCCTCGGGCCAACGAGTCGCGCCAAGACGTGCATCGAGGCGGCTCGCAGACACGGTCGTCGCCGTCGCCGTGATGTGACCCACCGGGCGGAGGCCGCGCCGGGTCACCGCGAAGCCCGCCACCGTGGAGACGAGCGTCCCGAGCAACACCACCGCCGCGAGCAGGAGCCCCTGCACTTGCAGCAGATCCGTGTCGCGGCTCACGTCGAGGGCGACCTGCGCCACGCGACCGCCATCCGCCGTGAGCGCCGTGCTCACCAGCAGGTATGAACGGCCGGACGGAGACGTCCATTCGACCGGAGCACCCACGTCGACCCGCGGAAACGCCGATGCCGGCACCTCGCGATCCATGCCCGGCGACGTCGCGTCCACGCGTCCGTCCGCCGCGACGATCCGCGCGGCGTACCCCTGGAGCGTTGGCATGGCCGACTCGAAGCCGATCTCATCGCGCAGCATGTCCAGGCGACCGGGAAACCGGGCGGCAATCTCCCGAAGCTCGTGCCCCTTGGCCAACGCATATCGGGCGTCTTCTCGCCGCAGATTGCGGGCCAGCCCCCAGTAGAGCACCGAGGCGGCGCCCGTCAGCATCACGAACGTCGACGCGGCGTACCATACCGTCAGCCGCCGCGTGAGGCTCCAGGGTTTCGCGGGCGTTGCACGCGCGGTCACGGATCGCTCTCCAACACGTACCCGATCCCGCGAACCGTCCGGATGAGGCGGCGACTGAATGGATCGTCCACCTTCCCCCGGAGTCGGCGAATCGCCACGTCGATGGCGTTGCTATCCGAGTCCCCCGGCATTCCCCATACCTGCGTGGCGATCTCGCGCCGATCGAGCGGTTCCCCGCGGCGCCGCACGAGCAGGCCGAGCAGCGCGAACTCGCGCGGCGTGAGATCGAGGGCCTTCCCCTGGCGGGTCGCGCGCTGCCGGATGAAGTCGATTTCCAGATCGCCCACCCGTTCCACTCCGCGCTCGACCGTTGGCCCGCGGCGCAACGCGGACCGGACGCGGGCCAGCAATTCGGCGAACGCAAACGGTTTGACCACATAGTCGTCGGCACCCAGCTCGAGCCCCCGCACCCGGTCCTCCACCGTGTCGCGCGCGGTGAGGCAGATGACCGGCACCCGGACGCCCCCAGTGCGCAGGGCCTCGAGAATCTCCCAGCCGGTGCGACGCGGGAGCATGATGTCGAGAATCAGGAGATCGTAATGGCGGGAGCGCGCCAGCGTCAGTCCCTCGTCGCCGCGCCGCGCGGTCTGCACGTCGTAGCCGGCTTCGCCGAACCCGAGGCGCAAGGCCGTCGCCGTCTTTTCTTCATCCTCGATGATCAGCAGGCGCATGCCAAGAGGATAACGTAAAAATGGACGCCGTGCATGAGCCACCCCGCGCCGGGGTAGAGGACCGGACGTCGACCTCTATCCTGACGGGACCCGACCGCGGTGCTATAGTGTTCAATCGGCACGCCGCGCGCGCGGTAACGGCGTCTCTGACCAGACGACAGGAGCGAAGCCGGGATGACACCTCAGATTTTCTTGATGGTCGCGCAGGCACTGACGGCCGCCGCATCGCCGCAGGCAAAGGCGCCGCGGTGCGCGGCCTTCCCGCAGTCGCTGACGCCGGCCGGTTGGGCAGCAACTGCCCCGGCGCCGTTACGTGCCCGCGAACGACCTGCTGCCCTCCGAGTCGTGGCCGACGTCCCGTTGCCAGGGCCCGCCAATCGCTTCGATTATCAGAGCTACGATCCGGTCACGCACCGCATTTACATGAATCACATGGATGCCGGCGTCACGCTGGTGTTCGACCCGGACAGTGGCCGGGTGGTGGGCGAGATCCGCGGTGTACCACGCGCCACGGGAGTGCTGGCGGTCCCCTCGCACCACCAGGTATACGTGTCGGCGGCCGGCGCTCACGAGGTGGTGATCATCGACGATCGCACGCTCACCGTGACGGGCCGCGTGGGCGGCATTCGCTTTCCCGACGGCATTGCCTATGCCCCGGAGGCCGACAAGGTGTTCGTATCGGACGAGTCGGGCGGCGCCGACGTCGTCATTGACCCAAGCAC
>Ga0307375_10006619_pt1 | contig 10684 bp, 9 predicted proteins | sample TR1MG_FD_202531 | JGI IMG/M metagenome (GOLD analysis project Ga0307375, IMG submission 202531) | Soil microbial communities from Risofladan, Vaasa, Finland - TR-1 | ecosystem: Environmental > Terrestrial > Soil > Coastal area > Acid sulfate soil | place: Finland: Risofladan, Vaasa | collected...
TGTAAGATTTTATAACGCTCGCTATACTCGCTAACAAAATCTAACATGCTACTCGGAGAATACAAACACAATCTGGATTCAAAAGGTCGGTTGGCAATCCCGTCAAAGTTCAGGGACAAATTGTCGTCGGGAGCCATCATTACCAGAGGATTGGACAATTGCCTTTTTGTTTTTGGAAACAAGGAGTGGGAAGCATTGGCTCAGAAACTTATGGCGCTGCCGCTGAGCCAGTCGAACTCGCGCGCGTTTGTCAGGCTGATGATGTCGGGAGCGAGCGATGTTCTTTTGGACACGCAGGGGAGAATTCTTATTCCGGATTATCTCCGGAGCTACGCCGGACTCAAAAAAGAAACAGTCGTGGCCGGACTTTATAACAGAATGGAAATCTGGGACAAGGAAAATTGGGAACGCTACAAGCAGAAAACGGAAAGTTCTTCCGAAGAAATAGCGGAAAAACTCGGCGAACTCGGAATTTAGATATTAGGAGATTTGGATATTGAGATATTCGGTAATTAGGATATTGGAATTATAAAAATAAAAATTACTTAATTATTTAATTTATCAATATCGCATGGCACATATTCCGGTTTTACTGAACGAAGTAATCGAGTTCCTTAAGCCGGAGCCGGAAAAGTTTTTCATAGACGGCACGGTTGACGGAGGAGGGCACGCGAGAGAAATTTTCAAAAGAATAATGCCCGGGGGAACATTTCTCGGAGTGGACTGGGACGAGGCGATGATTGAAAAGTTAAAAAGCGACGCGGAGATAAAAAGCTACGGCAAGGGGAATGTAAAACTCGTTCGCGGAAATTACGCCGACCTGGCAAATATCCTTGAAAAAGAAAATTTGCCGAAAGCCGATGGACTGCTTCTCGACCTCGGATTTTCTTCAGAACAGCTTGAATCGTCAGGAAGGGGATTCAGCTTCAAGAAGGACGAACCGCTTCTGATGACTTATGACGAATCGGCGATTCCCGTGAAAGATATTTTAAGAGAACTCGACGAAAAGGAGCTGGCAGACGTGATTTATGAACTGAGCGGAGAAAGGTTTTCGAGGAAAATAGCCGCAGCCATAAAAATCGCTGGCAGAAGGAAGAAGATAGAAACCACTGGCGAATTAAACGAGATAATAAAGAACGTTCTGCCGAAAAATTACGAAAGAGGGCGCATTGAACCGGCAACAAGAACTTTCCAGGCATTGAGAATATATGCCAACCGCGAGCTCGAGAACATCAAGGAAGTTTTGAAAAATATCAAAAATATAATGAATCCCGGCGGGAGAGTGGCGATAATAAGTTTTCACTCGCTGGAAGACAGGACAGTAAAAAAGTTTTTCAAAGATATGAGCAAAAAAGGAGAAATAGAAATTTTAACGCCTAAGCCAGTAAGGCCGACAAGAGAAGAGGCTCAGGAGAATCCAAGAAGCCGCTCAGCGATGATGCGCGCGGCAGTTATAACCGATAACCGATAACCGATAACCGATAACTAATAACTAAAAAACAACATGACATTTTTTCAGCCGGAGCGGAGAAGTTTAATAAATTACGTTATAGGAGCCCTTATTGCGGCGTCATTGGTGGCGTCTTTTATGGTTATCTGGGCTTATAACAGTTCGGTCACTCTCGGATATGAAATTTCCGCAGATGAAGTGAGCATAAGGAAGATACAGACGGATAAATCCCAGCTTCAGGACAAGATTTTCACCTTGCTTAACAACTCCGATGTCCAAAAATTGGCCAACGGCGCTCTTGTTGAAGAAAATAATCCGCAATATTTCAAAACTTCGCCAGGCACCGGTTCAGACCTTGCGGCGTCTAATTAAAAACCGGAGATATTCACCGAAAACGCTTTATAAAAAATGGATTATCGGTTAAAATATATAAAATTTCGCAAGCCCAATGTAATTAATTTTTTTTAAATTTGAATTAATGCAAAGATGAATCCCGTTAGAGACAACAGTGCCATAATTTCTAAAAGTATAATTTTTTTTATATCTAAAAGCCCATCTGTCGTTAGGGTGATTAATTTACGGTTGTCTAAAGACAACCTGTCTCTAACGGGATGAACAGGCGTTTTCTCTTTTTATCACTCGCGATAGCCCTAGGCTATTCTTTTTTATTTTTTCGGCTTTATAACATACAGGTTTCGAAAAACGGATATTACGTCGCAAAGGCGGAAATGCAATACGCGGCTTCGGGTTTGGTTGCCGCGAAAAGAGGAACCATATATTTTGCCGATAAGAACGGCACTAAGCTTGCCGTGGCTGTCGAAAATGATTCTCCCGTCGTTTACGCGGTTCCAAAACTTGTAGACGATGCCAAAGAGGCATACAACAGGCTGCTCGAGGTGATTAAAGGCCTTCCCTTGTCCGTTGAAACCAGTCTCGCGAATAAAAACAGCAGTTATGTCCTTCTTGAAAGAAAAGCCGACCAGTCCGTTGTCGACAGGATAACCGCGGAAAATATTAAAGGAGTTGTCGTAGATGATGTGCCTGAACGCTATTATCCGTTCGGCTCGCTTGCTGCGCATGTTTTGGGTTTCGTGGGCCCTAACTCGAGTGACAACGGCGAAAGCGGAAAATACGGCGTCGAAAAATTCTATGAGGATTTTCTCAGCGGCGTTCCCGGCAAGACCGAAAATGGAAAACTCGTGCAGCCGCAGGACGGCCAGGACCTTGTTTTGACGATAGACCAGAATATACAAAAGAAAGCGGAAACTATTTTGTCCGATTTGGAAAAAATAACTCAAGCTAAGAGCGGCGTATTTATCGTAGAGGAGCCTTCAACCGGAAAAATATTGGCGATGGGCGGATATCCGAATTTCGACCCGAACAATTATTCCGACGCCAACGTAGCCGATTTCATCAATCCGGCGATACAAAAAATTTACGAGCCGGGCTCGGTGGTAAAAGTTATGACAATGGCCGCCGGAATCGATACGGGTAAAATAACTCCTCACACGACTTATCTCGACAAAGGCACTGTGGTGATAAACGGAATGAGGATAGATAACCATGACTATAAAACGCATGGAGCGTACGGCGTTATCGATATGACGAAAGTTCTTGAAAATTCCCTCAACCTGGGAGCCATTTTCGCGGAAAGCCAGACAGGCAACAATGTTTTCAGAAATTATCTCGTGAAGTTCGGCATCAACAGCAAAACCGGAATCGATTTGCCCGGAGAAATTGCCGGCGACCTCCGGCCTCTTTTCGGGAGTTATGTTCCACAGGTTAATTTCGCGGATGCTTCGTTCGGACAGGGAATCGCAATGACACCCCTTGAACTCATAAACGCCGTAAGCGTTATTGCCAACGGCGGAGAAATGATGAGGCCTTACATCAATTCCGCGCTCGGCCCTAAATCGCTTGGTACGGTAATCAGCTCTTCTACGGCAAGACAGGTAACCGGAATGATGGTTTCGGCGGTTGATTCGGTGAAAATCAATAATATTGCCGGCTACTCTATCGCGGGAAAAACCGGAACATCCAACATCCCCGACCCGAAAACCGGGGGATATAGCCAAAAAGTTGACAACACTTATGTGGGATTCGGACCGGCCAGCAATCCTCGCTTTATTGCCTTAATAAAGCTTGAGGATCCGGTAGGCGCCCCGATTGCGGCTACGACAGTTATGCCTGCGTTCCGCGATTTGGCGCAGTTCATTTTGAATTACTACAATATACCGCCGGACAGGCTGTAACACTGAAACAATTTCCAATTTCCAATTACCAATTCTCAATTTACAATAAATTTACAATGACCAAATTTATAAGCAGTTTTAAAATTTCAAAATTTAAAATTCAGACTTTAAATAAATCGATAAAATTATGAAAAGTTTATTTACATCGATACTCCGCTGGAAATTAAAAAAACTCGCGCAGTTCATGGTGCTCCGCTACCGGCCGGGAATAGTCGGCGTTACGGGAAGCGCCGGAAAAACATCGACCAAGCTCGCGATAGCCGCCGTGCTCGGGCCAAGCAGGCGCACGAGATTTTCACGGGGCAATCTGAACAGCGAACTCGGCTTGCCGCTCGCCATAATCGGCGATTTTACCGATGACGAAATTAATCTCGTCAGCCATGGCACTCCTCCCGGCACGAAAAGATTCAGAAAAGCCTTCTTCTGGATTAAGGTCATAATGACGGGCGTTTTCAATCTCATAAGAAGAAAAAAAGATTATCCGGAAATACTCGTGCTTGAATACGGCGCCGACAAGCCGGGCGACTTGCGAAAGCTTATCGAAATAGCCCGCCCGAACATCGCCATCATCACCGCGATAGGAGACATTCCGGTTCACGTGGAATTTTTCAGCGGGCCGGAAGACGTGGCGCGGGAAAAAGCAAAGCTCATCGAACAGCTGCCGTCGGCCGGATTCGCGGTTTTGAATTATGACGATGACGCTGTTTTGGAACTTAAGGACAGAACCCGGGCGCACGTCATTACTTTCGGATTCCAGAAAGGCGCCGAATTGAGGCTGGTTAATTTTGAAAATCGTATCGAGAACGGCAAGGCGGCAGGCGTTTCTTTCAAAATGGAATACGGAGGCAGTTCTATTCCCGTAAAGATAGACGACGTTTTCGGCAAAGTGCAGGCATACGCCGCCGGAGCGGCTGCGGCTGTCGGGCTGATATTCGGAATAAATATGGTAAAGATAGCCGAGGCGCTGAAAGCATACCGTCCGGCTCCGGGAAGGATGACGCTTTTTCCCGGAGTTAAGGGGACGATGGTCATCGACAGTTCTTATAACGCAAGTCCGCTCGCGATGCACGCGGCGCTCGATACGCTGCGCGATTTGCCTGGCAAAAGAAAAGTGGCAGTTTTGGGCGATATGCGAGAACTTGGGGAATATATGATGGAAGCCCACGAGCGCGTTGGAAGAATCGCGTCGCAATTCGTAAATGTTCTTGTCACTGTCGGCCCTGCCGGAAAATTAATAGCCGAGGCGGCGAAAAAGCACGGCTTGCCGAAAAGAAATATCCAGAGTTTCGATACCGCCGACGAAGCCGTCGATGCCGTGGAGGGAATCATTAAAAAAGGAGACCTTATTCTGGTAAAAGGCTCCCACTCAATGGAGCTCGATAAAGTTGCGGAGGCGATACGAGCTGTTTAATTTACAATTATCAATTATCAATTTACAATGAATTTTCAATGCTTCAATTTTTAAAACGGTTGTAAATTGTAAATTAGAAATTGAAAATTGTTATATGGCCCTGTCGTCCCTGCCTGCCGGCAGGCAGGTAGTCGGCTAGGACCCCATATGTAGAGCGAAGCTCGGTGCGGGGCAGGCATATGGTTTTTACCCCGCACTAAAATTAAGTTATATTATTGGTAATGGCCTCATCGTCTAGTGGCCTAGGACACGTGGTTCTCATCCACGAAACAGGGGTTCGATTCCCCTTGAGGCTACTGAATTTTTAGTGCGGGGCTACAGAAAAATAAAACTCCGCTATGCGCAGAGTTTTATTTTTGCCGTTAGTTAATCTAATTATTAAGAGGTGGTTGGGGCGGTTGAGTTGATTCAATCTCTGGTGTATCTTTTTTGTAAGCCAATTTATAATATTCTATAAGCTTTATACCATCAATAAGCTCTATTCTAGGATTTTCTTCTGCAGCTTTTTCTGCCATAAGAGTAAAATTGCCCGTTGTTATGAAAAATCCTTTTTCGGCTGGATTATTAACATTAGTAATTGCACCAAGAAAATCTCGTACATCGTGAGGTGTTACTTCTCGTGTTATGAATTTTTTGCACTGGACGTAGTATTTTTTGCCATCTTTATAAGCAATTACATCTATCCCGCCATCGTTTGCACCGCCGGTAACTTTAGCTTTGTAACCAAGTTTATTAAACATGCCTGCTACTTTGATTTCGAATTGCTGTGGAGGCATACCTTTTAGCATGTATAATATTTCCTCATCATTAAAACTAAAACTGGTATCCTCCCTTCTTTTTTTTAAAACAAAGTAGAGTATCACCGCAACTATAACGATGATAATTGCAATTATCCCATAAAGTTTTGCCTGTTCTTTGTGGGTTAGTATCCAACCTACCAGGACGAAAACCAAAATTACTAGAAATGGTTCCAAAAAATCTAGGAATATATTTTCAAAATTATCTTTCCTTCGGTAATATCTTCTTGACATACAGTAATAATATACCTAAATAATCGATATTAGAATTAACTCTCCTTCTTCCTCACAAAAAGAAGCTCTTCGGGCAGGCGGAATAGGCCTTCGTCATTCTTTTTCTGTTCTATAAAATGTGAGATGAAGCCGACGCTGCGCGGAATCACGAAAAACGCGTTGAAAAGTTCGGCGTCAGTGAATTCGAGAAGTTCTTTCGCAGAGAATCCTTCGCATTCGCTCAATATGTCGAGGAACAGCGCCGCGATAACGCCGTCGATGTTCAAAATAAGCTTGCCGTTTTTTCCGGTAGTCACTTTTTCGATTCCGCGGGCGAAATCGTAATATGGATGTTTTTTCAAAAGCAGTGCGAATTTGGACAACGCCTCAACACGGGGGTCGGGGAGTCCGACACGGTATTTAAGGTGGCCGATGCCGGGTATTATCGCCGCTTTCCTCGATTCGGATTCCACGAATGCGGAAGGGCTTGTTTTGCCCGATACGCCCGCGAGCCAAACTTTGGCGGCTGCGTTAACAGCTCCGCCGAATCTCGGCCCAATAGTAAGCAGTCCGGCGGCGAGCGACGAAACCAAATCTTTTCCGGCGCGCGCGGTTATCATCGTGTTGACCGCTCCCGAAACATGTCCGCCGTGGTCTATTAAAGAAGTGAATACGGCTTCGGCGAAACCGGTTGTTATTTTCGATTTAACAGGCCTGCCGAGAAGCGCTTCAAGAGTTGCTTTGACGAAAATATGCTCTCCGTTAACGGCGAGCTTTTTGCCTTTCACGAACGAAACCGCTTTTTCGATGTTGATTATTTCCCTGGTCGATAATATGCTTTTTTCTCTTTTCATAAGTTTATCAATATCATAAAGTTTAACATTTCGCGATATTTCGCGCGTCCCCGATAGTTTCGAGATTTCTTCGAGAAACTCCGGGAATGTGTCGCTGGCGATAACTCCCGCGGAGCGGAGAGCGGCTCGTTTTGCCCTGGCGCTTTCATCCTTTCTTGAAACGAGCGCTTTCGCGTGCCCAAACTGCATATGCTCGTCAAAGGCCTCGTCGATAACTCCGGCGATATATGCGACAACAGGCTTTGTGAACCTTTTCGATTTTAACATATCCACTATTTCATATTCGTCCACGCCGCCCAGTTCGCCGAAATAAACGAGAGCTTTGGTGTTCGTGTCCGATTCGGCGAGCTTGAGCATATCGGTCAGCGGAGTAATCGGAAAACGGTCGCCGCCGATTGCCGCGGCAAAAGAGAGCCGCTTGCCTGCGTCCGCTACGGCGCGGATTAATTCGTTAGTCATTCCTCCTGATGTTGAAACAACCGCCACCGAACCCGGAGTCGAAAGCTTGCTTGCCGATATTTGCCGCAAATCCACTCCGCCGATGGCTCCGAGCTTGAGAGAGCCGGGTATGAGCAATCCGACGCCCGACGGCCCCGCGATGAGATATTTGGAGCCGAAACGGCTAATAAGTTCTGTGGCATGTTTTTCCGGCATATTTTCGGCGAATATGTGTCCGCCCAACGCCTGCGGAAAAGCTTCGAAGAATCCGATGGTGGATTCGAAAGCGCGGCGTCCCGATTGGAGATTGAGCATCCAATTAATTTGTTTTTTTATTTCGGACGGCACGGCGTCAATGGCGGGATAGCAGGGGATAAGCATTTCACTTTGGCCGAAGAAATATTTTTCCGCTTTGCGGTTGCCTGTTATCAAACCTAAGACCGAAGGAGATTTTTTCCCGGATATGAAATCGAAATCCAAAATTGACTGGACGATTGCCGGATGACTGCCCAGTACCAGAATTTTTGCTTTGCCTTTTCTCGCGGCTTCAATTGGTGTCATGAATTCAGCCATTAGTCATCAGTGAATAGTTATCAGTAATCATAAATTTAATAATAAGTTCTTCTTCCTGATGACTATTGTCTAATGTCTGTTTACTTTTATAAACTTTATCGCGTCATCGACTGCCTTGGTAATAACGGCGTCGGAGCCGTAAACGGAGCCAAGAAGTTTTTCTTTTTTGAGGAAATTTTTCATCAGCTCAAGACCTTCTTTTTCGTTCGGTCCTCCGCGGCGGACGAACACTTTAACGCCGGCTTTATTAAGCTTCTCGCAGTTTTCAGCGAGCGCATCTATTACGCCCATAAACGTCTGTTTAACATCAGTGAAATTGGCCACGCCGCCCGCGATGATAAGCGCTTTGCGTTTAGCTTTTGATTTAATAAGAAGTCCGATGACTTCTTTCGCGTAAAGATAGGTTTCTCCGCGCGTGGGTCCGCCGCTGTATTCCCCGTAATTTCCGATTTCTTTTCCCGCTCCGCGCAGCTCGGCTTCATCGGCAATGACAATGCTGCCTCCGCCTCCGGAAAGCAGGAAAAAAAGCGAACCGTTAGGATTTAAAACATTCAGCTTGAAAGAAGCAGGCGAAGTTTTGGCCAACTCTTCTATATTTTTTTCGGCTCTGCTGCCGGCAGTTTTTTCGACAATATCATCCGCAGTCCAGGCATCTTTGACGAAAAATGCCCCGGCGCTGTCGACAAGAACCGCGGCATCGAGCGGCTCGGCTTTGCCGTTTATGACAACGAGAGGATTTATTTCAAGAAAAGCGAAGAAATTATTTTCGAAAACTTCCAGCGCGTGCTTCAGAAAATTTTCAGGAAGCTTTGTTTTCTGCGCCGCAGCTTTAACATCGGCGGCGTTCCGCAGAATAAAAGTTTCAACGGCTTCCGGATTGGATTCTATTTCTATTCCGCCCGCTTTAGCATGCATAAAGCGTATGCCTTCGCGCACGCGCTCAAAGGAAACATATTGCTCGTCTTTCTCATTGTGGCGGAGCATCGGTTCGGCGAGGAATCTCGAGAAGCCCCCCGTCGGTGAGCTTGCCAAACCATTTTTTCTCAACTTGGATACAACTCCGGAAATCGCTCTCGGGCTTTGGTCCAGAAGCACCAAACCCTTTTTCATTCTTTTTTTAACGCCCTGGTCTACCTTAACCGCAAACCTGCCTAATTTCGGAAGTTCCGGCTTTTCATTGGCGATTATCGGTATGCCGCGATAAGCATCTCCGAGCAGGAGTTTTTTTGCGCGGTATTCGGTTAGTTTTATTCTTGGCATTTTGTTTTAAATATTTTTTATGACGTATTTCGGGCACTATGATATATCATAGTGCTATTTTATCATCACCAGCGATCCTACCACCCTGTCCGAATTTTCTTCCGATATGGTGAAGCCAAGCGAAGAGGCGAGCGCGATACTCGCGGCATTTTCGGGTTTAATGCCGAGCCAATAGCGAAAGCCCGGGCGGCTTTCCGAATAAATTTTCATTGCGAATTTCATGAAATCTTTCATCAATCCTTTCCCGCGGAATGGCTTGTATGAACGATAACCGATAGTGTGCCATCCGCCGGATTCTTTTTTGCCATCTCCCCGTGTTTCAAATCCTTCCGCGCTTTCCAATGATTTTCGGCTGATGGGTTCCGGTCCGAACCATGCGAAGGCGGCGATAGCTCCGGTTTTTTTGTGTATCAACCCGAACGAAGTTCTGTCCTTCGCGTACCATTCTTCATAGGAACTTTCTCCGAAACGCTTGAGGTCGGAAGTGTTTTTCCGGAGCTCTTCGTCGTTTTCATCAAGCGCGTGCTTTTTTATTTCTTCGGCTGCATTTTTATCGAGCCCCGCGACTATTTCGAATTCCTCGCCGTCATTCGTTCGGCCGGTTGCCAGCATTATCGATTCATATATAGGTAGGGGCAGGAAAAGCTTTGAAAGTTCCGGGTTTTCGGTTATTTCCATTGAATTCAGTGTAATGCGTTTCAAGGTTCATTTCAAAAGATTTAGAATGATATCAGGCGTATTTTAAAATTATATCCAAATTTGAATATTCTATGTTTTGTACGGGTAAAAACGCCAAAGCAGCGAATTATCCACAGCAATTTAGATTTTATGGAATGCCTGTTAAATTGTTGCCTTTTTCCATTCAATCTATGATACTTGTATGCAAATGAAACATGTTGTGGTAATAGGGGGCGGCACCGGCACGTTTACCGTGCTCAATGCCCTTAAGAAATACCCGATAAATTTGAGCGCGATTGTCACAATGGCTGATGACGGAGGTTCTACTGGAATGCTCCGCGACCAATATGGCGTCCTGCCGACGGGAGACGTCAGGCGCGCCTTGGTTGCTCTTTCCGACTCGGAAGGAATTCTCCGCGAGCTTTTCAATTATCGCTTTAAAGAAGGCGGGCTTCACGGCCACAGTTTCGGAAATCTTTTTCTCGCGGCGCTTGAAAAAATAACAGGCGATTTCACGACCGCGCTCCGCGAAGCGTCCGAGCTCCTGAACATCAATGGCGAAGTCGTTCCGGTAACTCTCGACGACGTGCGCCTCTACGCCGAACTTGAAGACGGCAAAGTGCTTCGCGGCGAAACCCAGATAGATATTCCGAGAAGCTCATTGAGGATGCCTATCAAAAAAATATGGCTGGAGCCGGAAGCCAAAATGAACCCGAGCGTAAGGAGGGTGCTTCATCACGCCGATCTTATAATCATGG
>Ga0307375_10006623_pt1 | contig 10681 bp, 9 predicted proteins | sample TR1MG_FD_202531 | JGI IMG/M metagenome (GOLD analysis project Ga0307375, IMG submission 202531) | Soil microbial communities from Risofladan, Vaasa, Finland - TR-1 | ecosystem: Environmental > Terrestrial > Soil > Coastal area > Acid sulfate soil | place: Finland: Risofladan, Vaasa | collected...
CTAGTTCCCGGGAGGATCCATAGGTAATCCGGCGCACAAGAGGAAACAACTCCTCGGCCTCCGCGAGTGTAAAAACACGCGCATCGCCTGGTGTACCGATCTGCCAAATGGCCGCCTTCATGAGCCCGCGCTCCCATCTATCGACTTCAACCGTAAGGCCCGGGGGCGCACCCCCATAAGCCACATCACTGTACCATAAACGGCAAGCCCCACGATAATCCACCCGCCCAATACTAAGGCCCGGTGAACCCCGGACGCCTTAAGAAAGACCGTAGTTTCAGTCCCCGCGTAGAGCAACGTCACGACCATAGCCGCACTAGCACATCCGACCTGTATCCATAATCGCCGCCAACCCGGGTGTGGCTGATAGATCCGACCCTTGCGCAGGCCACGATACAAAAGCCACGCATTAAGGCCCCCCGATAGTGATGTGGCAAGCGCCAACCCCGCATGCGCGAGCGGCCAGATCAAGATTCCATTCAAGGCCATATTGGAAACAAGCGCTATGGTCCCGACCTTGACCGGCGTGCGCGTATCCTGCCTCGCGTAATACCCCGGTGCCAGAACCTTAATTAGAACAAAGGCGGGCAGGCCGAGAGCAAAGGCGATGAGGGCGCGCTGGGTCATCGCGGCATCAAAGGCGCTAAAGGCGCCGTAACGATAGAGCGTAATAATGATAGGCGCCGATAGGACGATAAGTGCCGCAGCCGCGGGCACCGCGATCACGATCACCCACCGTAAGGCCCAATCCAATGTCTGACCAAATTCCTCTGTCGAGGCCTGCGCGTATTTGGCCGACAGATGCGGCAAGATCACCGTGCCTAAGGCGACACCGAAAATTCCCAAAGGAAACTCGAGGAGACGATTGGCGTAATAGAGCCAGGAAATACTGCCGGTCACCAAAAACGAGGCGAGCACCGTATCCACGACCAGATTGATCTGCGCAATCGAGGAACCGAAGATTCCCGGCATCATCAGCTGAAACACGCGCTTCACGCCCGGGTGGTGAAACGAATATTTGAAACGCGGCAGGAGTTTGTGTTTGCGCAGAAAGGGGATCTGAAACAGAAGCTGTAAGACCCCGCCCACAAAAACGCCCCAGGCGACCGTCACCGCCGGTTGCGCGGTATGGGGGGCGACGATACCGGCTGCCACGATAAGACTCAGGTTCAGAAGTACGGGCGTAAACGCCGCCGCCGCAAATCGGCCGCGGGTATTGAGCATCCCGGCGGCCATCGCCACAAGCGAGATAAAAAAGAGATAAGGAAACGTGATGCGCAGCAAAGTCACGGCAAGATGATACTTGGCGGGCTCGGCCACAAAACCGGGCGCGAGCACAAGAATGATCACAGGTGCGGCCAGAACACCGATTACCGTGACTACAAACAACACCAGCGCGAACGTGCCGGCCATATGGTCGGCGAAATTCTGGGCGCTGTCTGCATCCGATGAACCCGGCTCTTTATGCACATAAGAGGCGAACACCGGCACAAAGGCCTGCGAGAACGCCCCCTCGCCAAAGATGCGACGCAAGAAACTGGGAATCCGGAAAGCCACGAAGAAGGCGTCCGCAAGCGCGGTCGTGCCCAAGAGTCGCGCGAGCAGGATGTCACGGGCAAAGCCTGTGACACGCGAAACGAGCGTCATCCCTCCGGTAGCAAAAAGCGAGCGCACAAGCCTATTAGCCACACAGTCCCCTTATTACCGGCCAGCGCACCCCATCACCCTCCTCCCGAACTTGAAACCCTTAAGGATAAACGCTCAGCGCGAGTACCCGCCTCGCCACCATCCTACCCCATCAGCCCTCGCACCTATCACAACGGATAGGAAATCACGCTCCGTTGCTTCGAAGGCCCAGGGCCCTCCTATGGGCTTAGGCCTTGCCGCCCACAAAGATCGGGGAGTATACCGCAAGAGCGCGTCTGGGCTTATAAGGCACCACCTGAAGACCCGATCGCTACGTACCGCAAAGACCAAGACCCCCCATTTAGGACCTCAAAACGAGCAAACATCCCCACCCAAGGCCTTGGCCTGCGCCACGAACACAAAAATAGCCTGATCTCGGCCGTAATCTTTGCAAATGCCCCGCCCCGTCATTGACAAGCCAGGGAGGTCACGGCATAGTGTGCCGCTTTGTGAATTCCTCGTTAAGGAGCAGGCGTTTGGCGAATACAGTTCAGGCGAAGAAGCGGGCAAGACAGGCCGAGATCCACAGACAGCGCAATGTGGCGTTCCGCTCACAGATGCGTACGGCGATCAAGAAGGTTCTGAAGGCAGCTTTAGAGAAAGATACGACCGGCGGACAAGTCGCGTATCGCGAAGCGAGTTCCGTCATTGACCGCGGGATATCTCGGGGCCTTTTACACCGCAACACGGCCGCCCGCTATAAGAGTCGCCTCAATACCCGCCTACATCGCGCCAGCGCGTAAGTTCTTTTAGACAATCACGAGGTTATCCCGATGGATAACCTCGGGTTCGTCCTGATACCCCAATAGTCGCTCAATCTCTTCACTTCCGTGCCCCATGATGAGGCGCAGCTCGCTGTCGTTGTAATTGACGAGCCCACGGGCCACTTCTTGCCCTTCCGGATTCAGACAGGCCACCATCTCACCGCGCGCAAAGTGACCCGACACGGCCTGGACGCCGACTGGCAAAAGGCTGCGACCTGCCTCTCGCAATACCCGCACCGCGCCCCCATCCAGGGTGAGCTGTCCGCGCACCGAAAGATGGGCCGCAAGCCATTGCTTACGGGCCACGAGGCGGGTTGTGGACGGATACAGGTGCGTTCCCAGGATCTCGCCCGCCAGAACCCTTTGCAACACGCGCGGCTCGCGTCCCGCCACAATCACCGTAGCCGCCCCCGAGCGCGCCGCCTTGGCGGCCGCCGTGAGCTTGGTCCGCATACCCCCCCGGCCCAATTCGCCCGCATCCCCGGCCATGGCGATAAAGGCGGGGTCCCCGGCTGGGGCCTCGAGAATCAGGCGCGCCTGAGGATTACGCCTCGGGTCTTCCTCATAAAGTCCCGCTTGGTCTGTCAAAATCACCAGAAGCTCGGCCTCGATCAAATTGGCCACCAAGGCCGCTAGGGTGTCGTTATCCCCAAAACGAATCTCTTCGGTCGCCACGGTATCGTTTTCGTTGATAATCGGTACGATCGAAAGCGCCAGCAATGCCCGCAGCGCGCTCCGGGCATTCAAGTAGCGCCGCCTATCGACGAGATCATCGTGCGTCAAAAGCACCTGGGCTGCGTGACGCCCGTGGCGGGAGAAGGCCGACTCATAGGCCTCGATAAGCCCCATTTGGCCGACGGCCGCCAAGGCCTGCAACTCATAAAGGGCGCTTGGCCGCTTTTTGATATGGAGTCGCTGCATGCCGCAGGCGACCGCACCCGAAGACACCAACACGACCTCACGCCCTTCAGCGACCAGGGCGGCTAGCTGGGCCACCCAATCGTCCAACGCGGGCCGATCAAGGCCCATCCCGTTATTGGTAAGGAGGCTACTTCCAATCTTAACGACGAGTCTACGGGTACCGAGGAGGGCCTCACGCATGAGGCGTTTCCGGAGCGGATCCCGACTCCTCGGCTTTCTGTAAGGCCGCCAGGGCCTCGAGGCGTTGCATGAGACGGCCCATGAGCTCCATGCAACCTAAACCCTTAATCGCAGACACTGCGGCATAGGGCCCGGTCCATCCCAGGGTCTCGCGTAAGGCCTGAAGATGCGCCTCGCGCTCGGACTCTGGCAAAAGATCGACCTTATTAAAAATCAGCCAACGCTCCTTACCGCCCAGATCGTCCCGAAAGAGGCGCAACTCTTCTTCGATCACACGGACGCCCGCGATGGGATCCTCGGCCGGGTCTGCCGGCGCCACATCCACCAAATGCAACAGCAACCGCGTCCGAGAGAGGTGTCGTAAAAATTGCATACCGAGACCCGCCCCCTCGTGGGCACCGGCAATGAGTCCCGGGATATCGGCAATCACAAAACTTCTGTGGCGCTCCACGGTCACCACCCCAAGCTCTGGGTGCAGCGTCGTAAAAGGGTAGTCAGCGACCTTGGGGCGGGCTTGGGAGACGGCCCGTAAGAGAGTGGATTTACCAGCGTTAGGGAGCCCTACGAGGCCGACATCCGCCAAAACTTGGAGTTCTAGCTTTAATTCCCGCGCCTCGCCCGCCCCACCGGGAACGGTACGCCGTGGGGCCCGATTGGTACTGGTTTTGAAGTGGGTGTTGCCAAGACCGCCGCGGCCTCCCTTGACCACTAGGAGCCGGTCGCCGTCGTGCGTGAGGTCGCCCAAGAGCTCGCCTGTGTCGATATCCTGCACCAGGGTCCCGACCGGCACCGGGACCACCAGATCGGCGCCATCGCCACCCGAACACTGACGTCCCGATCCACCCGCGCCGTTGGGCGCCCGGAAGAGCCGTGTATAACGAAAATCAGCCAGGGTATTGAGGCCGACACGGGCCTCGAAATAGATATCGCCGCCGTCCCCGCCGTCCCCGCCATCGGGGCCGCCACGCGGCACAAACTTCTCGCGCCGGAAGCTCAACGCCCCATTGCCACCATCGCCCGCATGCACGTGGATAGTGGCTTCATCAACAAACTTCATGGAGCTCCCCCCTGGGACACCGGGGCCTTAGTATTAACCGCTAGGAAGCGGACACGACGCTGACCGTTTTCCGTCGTTGCGGACCTTTGACCTCAAACAAAACGTGGCCTTCGGCGCAGGCGAAAAGCGTGTCGTCCTTACCAATACGAACATTGCGGCCCGGGTAAAACCGCGTGCCCCGTTGCCGGATGATAATGTTGCCCGGCAACACCTTTTCGCCACCGAAACACTTGACGCCCAGGCGCTTCGATTCGGAATCGCGACCGTTACGAGAACTGCCGCCTGCTTTCTTATGTGCCATCGATGCTCCTTACGCCTGCGCGGCTTCTTCGCTCTTGCCAGCAATGGTCAAGATCTTCAATTCGGTATAGTTCTGCCGGTGACCGGCGTGCTTGCGGTAATGCTTACGGCGACGGGTCTTGAAGATGCGAATCTTGTCCCCGCGGCCATGACTCTCAACCCGCGCCGTCACGGTCTCCTGTAAAGCCGGGGCCCCGACACGCACGCCGGCGGCGTCGGCGATTAGCAAAACCTTCTCCAAGGTGACATCCTGGCCCACTTCAGCCGGTAAAGTCTCGACCCGGAGGGTCTCACCCACAGCCACCCGATACTGCTTGCCGCCTGTCTCAATCACCGCGTACATAAAACTCCCCAAAACCGACCTACGTGAGATAGGGCCGTTATCGGCCCCGTTAAATGCGGCGATTCTAGTGACTTAGGGCGATGCGGTCAAATGGTTTGCTGTCTAGACCCCATAAACAGGGGGTGCCGCGGGGTGGTATGCTTGACAGCGCACGGTTGGCAGCAGAGCATGACCGCGCTTTTGCTAGGGGAGAGCCCATGTCCACGCCTGCGCCGATCGAACGGCCCGCTTTGGATCTCGACGACATCCACGCACTCATAAAATATGAGAGCGAAGCTGTCGATCGCGAGATCGCGAGGCGACTGAACTCCGACATCGTACTCATTAACCAACTGGGCCGTTACATTATCCAAAGCGGCGGTAAACGACTGCGCCCCGCGCTCTTGCTCCTCAGCAGTAAGGCCTTCGGCTATAAGGGCTCAGCCCATATTACGCTCGCGACCGTCATCGAGTTTATCCACACGGCGACCTTGCTCCATGACGATGTCGTCGATGGATCGATCATGCGTCGGGGGCGTTCGAGCGCAAACGCCGTCTTCGGGAACGAGGCGAGCGTCTTAGTCGGCGACTTCCTGTACTCACGAGCATTCGAGATGATGGTTGAAGTCAAGAACCTGCGCGTCATGGAGATTCTTGCCAAGGCCACCAATACCATCGCCGAAGGCGAGGTCATGCAGCTCATCAATTGCAATGACCCGGACGTCGAAGAGGCCCAATACCTCGCGGTCATTCGCAGCAAGACCGCCAAGCTTTTTGAGGCGGCCTCCGAGCTCGGCGCGGTTTTGGGCGGCACACCGGAGACCGAGCCTATGATGGCGACCTATGGGCGCCATCTCGGGACCGCCTTTCAACTTATAGACGATGCCCTGGACTACGGCACCCAAAACAAGCGCCTCGGAAAGAATATTGGCGACGACCTCGCCGAAGGCAAGACTACGCTCCCCTTGATTCATGTATTACGCACAGGCACAAAAGCCGAGCAGGCGCTGGTCAGAACCGCGATCGAGCAGGGCGGGCTTGAACGCATTGACGGTGTCGTGGCCGCCATTGAATCCACCCAGGCGATCGCGTACACTGCCCGGCGGGCCGAGGGCGAGGCCGATTTGGCTCGGGCAGCACTCACTCCCTTGCCCGACTCTCCTTACAAACAAGCCTTGCTTGGCTTGGCCTATTTTTCCGTTCATAGAGACCATTAGGCGCGAAATGAACGGCATGTTGTCGACGGGGTGTAGCTCAGCCTGGTGGAGCACTAGCTTCGGGAGCTAGGGGCCGGAGGTTCGAATCCTCTCACCCCGACCATTGAGAGAGCATTTCCAACACCTGTGGACCTCCTGGTCGAACTGTTATTTTTGTGGGGCGTCATATGGTTAGTTCGGCGCCTCCTCTTGCCGCGTGCCCCGAGGCAGAACGCCGCGCGCCCCGCCTCGGTGCGTAGACGGGTCCGTGCGATCGGGGATATGGTGGCCTGTGACCATTGCGGGCTCTACATTCCGCGTTCCGAGGCCCTTTTTGGCCCTAACGGCACCGCTTTTTGTTGCCGAGAACACCAGTCGACCGCAACCGCTCGGCGCTGAGACTTTGCCATAACGCCGAATCTGTGCTAATTCAGAGCCTATGAGCGCAACCGATCATGCCTTAGATATGGCCCTGGATGGCGTCGAGACTCCTCTTCTCGTACGCGAACAGAACTGGCTCCTCTTAACCTACTTCAACAGGTACCGGCTGACACTCGCCGTACTGGCCTGTATAGCAGGCGTCTGGGCAGGGGCACTCCCGCCCTTTGGCAGCACGGACCCCGGGCTCTTTTTGCTTGTGGCCCTGCTGTATGCTGCCACCTATAGCATGGCGATCGTCGCTACCCGACAGCGGATTGCAGACTTCGAGACCCAAGCAGCGGTCTTGGCCTTCCTCGATGTCGTGACCCTCATCCTTTTGATGCACGCAAGCGGCGGCCTTGCGAGCGGCACCGGAATCCTGCTTCTGGTGTCGACCGCCGGCACAAGCTTCCTATTGAACCGGCGCCTAACCATTTTCTTTGCTGCCCTCACAACCATTGGAGTGTTGCTTGAGCGGGCGTGGCCCTACCTCACCGGGTACCAGAACGTCCTCCCGGCGAGCTATTCCCAGGTGGGCCTCTTTGGTCTGGTCTTATTTGCCACCGCAGCGCTAGCCCATCTGGTGGCCGACCGCCTGCGGGTCACTGAGGCCTTGGCAGAAAAGCAAGAAATCGATCTTCTCCACATGGCGCGGCTAAACGAGCAGATTGTTCAGCACCTGCAAACAGGCGTGCTCGTAGTCGACAAAGGCGGGCATATCCTGGTCACCAACAAGCCCGCATGCACGTATCTCGCCCTTGCGAACGCCGATGACCACCCCTTTCTAAAGACCCTGGCGCCGGCATTGCACGATCAGTGGCTCGCGCAGCAGAAGACGCGCAACCTGGGGCGACGGCTTTTTGTATCATCGGCGGGATATACGCTCCTGCCACGTTTTAAGTCCCTCGGTCACGATGAGAGCGCAGGCACGCTCATCTTCCTTGAGGACACGGCCATTTTGAAACAACAGGCCCAGCAGATGAAGATGTCAGCCCTGGCACGGTTGACAGCCGGCATCGCCCATGAGATTCGCAATCCCTTGAGCGCCATCACACACGCTGCGCAGTTATTGGTGGAGAGCACCGAGATCCAAACTGAGGCGAGAAGCTTGGCCGAGATCATCGACGACCAAGGGCGGCGCATGAACACCATTGTGGAGAATGTTCTGCAGCTTGGGCGCAGCGACCGCACGAACGCCAGCCGCTTTGACCTCCATACCTGGCTCCACGATACGCTGCCCGCATGCGCCACCGCCCTTAACATTCCGATAGGCGCATTGAGCCTCGTGATCGAGCAGCCACAAACAGTGTGTTTTGATACCGATCACCTGTTTCAGATCGTCAACAACCTGTGCCACAACTCCCAAAAACATAGCCCCGCCTACCAGAATGTCGCCATTATCAAACTGCTCGTCAATGCCGACAACGAGGGTTATAGCTATCTGGAAGTCATTGACTGGGGCCAGGGGATAAAAGAGACTATTGCCGAGCATATTTTTGACCCCTTCTTCACCACCACGGCGCGCGGGACCGGTCTTGGGCTTTATATCGGCCGCGAATTGGCGGAGGCTAATGGCGGGCGTCTGGAATACTATCCGGCAAGCGTTGGTTCCCGATTCCGCCTGACATTTGGACGACTGAACGACTGCACGGACGCACCGATCTCCTCATGAGCATACCCCAGGTTCTTATTATTGATGACGAAGCGGATATCCGTGCGCTACTCGAACTGACATTGGGGCGCATGAATCTTGAGACCCGCTCGGCCGGCGATGTCGCGTCAGCGTTTGCGCTCTTGGATGAATACCGGTTCGACTTATGCCTGACCGACATGCGTCTCCCTGATGGAGACGGTCTCGATATCGTGCGTCACATCGAGGAGCATCATCGCGGTCTACCGGTCGCTGTCATCACCGCCCACGGGAGCATGGAGACCGCGATCGCCGCCTTAAAGGGCGGTGCCTTCGATTTCGTCTGCAAGCCCCTCAATATCAACGAACTCCGGTCCCTTGTCCGGAGCGCACTCAGTATGTCGAAACAGGCCCCTACGGATGGTACAAGTGCCGCCAATAAGCTTCTTGGGACCTCGCAGGCCATCAAATCGGTGCGGGCACTGATCGAACGTCTCGCGCGCGGCCAAGCCCCGGTTTACATCAGTGGGGAATCCGGTACGGGTAAAGAGTTGGCCGCACGCCTTATTCACGATTTGGGCCCGCGCGCAGGCAAGCCTTTCGTGGCTGTCAATTGCGGCGCCATTCCTGAGCAACTCATGGAAAGCGAGTTTTTTGGGCACAAGAAGGGGAGCTTCACCGGTGCCTTCGCCGATAAAGATGGGCTCTTTAAAACCGCGACTGGTGGGACTTTATTTCTAGATGAAGTGGGTGACCTGCCGGTACCTATGCAGGTGAAACTCCTGCGCGCCATCCAGGAAAAGGCCGTACGCCCCGTCGGGAGTCAGCAAGAGATCCCCGTGGACGTGCGCATTCTCTCTGCCACCCACAAAAACCTCCATAACCTCGTGCGCATAGGTGCCTTCCGTCAAGACCTTTACTATCGCCTCAATGTGATCGAGCTTGTGATCCCCCCCTTACGGGAACGTGCAGACGATATCCCGGGGCTTGCCCAGCATCTGTCTGCGAAATTGACAACAAACCGTCCCCTGCCCCTCACAGCGGCCGCCTTGGCCGCACTCAAGAGATACGCCTTCCCGGGCAATGTGCGCGAACTTGAAAACATCATGGAACGTGCGCTGACGCTGTGCGAGGGCGATGAGATCGATGTATTAGATCTGCGGCTCCCCATGGAGATCGCGCAGTCCCTGCCAGACGACGTCGAAAAATCGCCCGTTGCGTCTTCTGGTACCCATGACTACACAGGGGAACAGTCGCTCGAGGAACACCTAGCGCAAGTCGAGCGCGCGGCGATTGAAAAGGCCTTGCGTGACACCCACCAAAACAAAACTGCGGCTGCCAAAGAGCTCGGAATCACCTTCCGCGCACTGCGCTACAAGTTGGAAAAGTTGGGTATTGAATAGGACGACAAGGTTCCCCCGCCCCGCTCACCCGAACCCCTCCAACAAAGGGGCTCCCGCTCTCCGCGAGAACCCCGAACCCGCGCTTCGGTCGGACTCCCTCCGGAAGTAACTCCGAAACCAACCCGTTACGAGCCCCCGTCCTGACCGTAAGCCCGCACTTTTTGCGCCACAATGCGCTAGGGGACCTCACGCCATGCGGCGGGCCCACCCACCGGGGGCCCGCCGCCAAATTGCGTCACAAGGCCGTTCTGGCCCAGCGTTTCTGCGCCCTCGACAATCCACGTCTGCCCCCCCATAACCGACAGTGTCGATGCGTACGCATTCCCGAATCCCAAGGCCACGGGTCCAGTCTGGGGAGCTCCTGAGGCCGACAGAATCAAATTCAAAGGAAAGGTGCCATTTGTTAACGAATAATAGTAACTATAGGCCGTGGCGAGGCTACAGGTGAGGCTACTGGCAGGCGCCACAGATACCGGCAAAATAATCGTCCCTCCCACCAAAGTCGCGGGATCTGTCACCGTCGATCCCGCCGGTAAACTGACTGACGTAGTCGTAGTCGATGGCACATACTGACCGCCGCTAAACGTGGCGCTCCCGCCCACATAGCTCGTCCACAAGGGTTGCCAACCGACCGACCCGTCGCCAACCACCGTCAGGCGGTCGCTTGACTGCAGCACCAGATACTCCTCTCCATTATAATTAACGCCGGTGACGTAATTAATCGCCCCCGCCCCCCCAGACGTAGTGGCAACGGTCCCAAAATTGGCATAACCAGGGTTGGTCGTTGAGTTATTTAACGGTA
>Ga0307375_10006624_pt1 | contig 10680 bp, 13 predicted proteins | sample TR1MG_FD_202531 | JGI IMG/M metagenome (GOLD analysis project Ga0307375, IMG submission 202531) | Soil microbial communities from Risofladan, Vaasa, Finland - TR-1 | ecosystem: Environmental > Terrestrial > Soil > Coastal area > Acid sulfate soil | place: Finland: Risofladan, Vaasa | collected...
CTACTACCACTAGCTGTCTCTAAATAAAATATTCCAGTACCGTCGTATTGATTGACTATAGAAGCATAATCACCTATTCCAGACCTCACTCTCAACATCATAAAATTATGACTTGCTAAGTTAAAATCAAAGTTTGCGCTAACCGTTGCTATTCCACTCGTTACTGATTTTACGCTTACTAAATTACTCCCTAATGCAAATCTACTCCCAGTAGTTCCAGCGTTTGGTTGTACTATAAGTTCATTATTTTGAGTTATACAATTTGAGCTATCAGTTTCAACCCATTTTCCAGCATTAATTACAGTTCCTGCAAAGGCATCTTCTTCTACTCTTGGTAATACTATATCTGGCATATTGTCCCATAATTTTTTAAATAAATTTTCATTATCTGCACTCTCTATATCTGCACCACTTCCAACATCTCCAATTGTATCACCATTTAATAAAAGATAACCATTTGGAGGTGTAGTGTAAAATCCTTGAATTACAGCCCCAACAGGCATTATTCTTAATCTTTCATTTCCTCCTTCATCAATCACAGTTGCTTCTGGTATTTTATCCTCTAAATATTCTGGTGTTGTATCATTAAAACTCACTTTCACTAATTCATCAGTAGCAGTCGCAACCTCTGTATCAACATAGGTTTTTACTGCTTTTTGTGTAGAAATAACTCCATCACTAGCACTAGCAAAGGTAGTATCTGTACTAACATCTTTAGTAGCAAATACGTCTAATTGTGGGTCAGAGTCTTGATAACTATCTACTAAATCTATCATATCTGATTGTGATATATCACCACCTGTTAAAAAATATGATTTAATTGTAGTTTTATCTTGTGCTGTCATTTATTCTTATTAAGTATGTTTATTTTATCATATTATTTTTTATAAATAATATTTTTAAGTAATATCACTAAAATCTATAGTCCACTGTGTAAATAATACTTGATTATTTAATTGAGCGTCTATTGCACTTGTTAATGCCCATGCTGTGCTACCACTAAATATACCTATTTCTTGTATATCTTGTGCTCCTGATATTGAAAAGTTTTTAGATATAATAATTTTACCAACAGTTGCAGTGGTTCTTTCGCTACCACTTAATGATAGTGTTTGCACTGGTGTAGTTAAATCAGTTGAATTAGATACAAATGCAGTATTTGTTGTCCCTATTTTAATTGTATCTATAATAAATGAACCATCTATCATACCTTGAACTAAACCATTTAAACCAGCATTAACAACTATATTTTTACCTTTTCCATGTTTAATTATTTCACCTGTGTCTTTATCCTTTATCCAATATTCTAAATATCCTTGTGGTTTTTTTAATTTTTCTGATTTTATAATTTTCATATTTTTATTATAACACAATATGATTTAATATAAAAATATCTAATAGGAAAGAGGGAACACGCCCTAGCATACCCTAATAACCCCTTCCTATTGACATTATATTGCCAGCATTTATTTTATTAGCTATATATTTGCTAGGCTTAATTTAATTATAACATATTTTATAAATACTACGAAACAACATCTGGTCCTCCTATCAAACTTGAACCAATAATAAAGAAATCAGCAGCTGAAATAGATACTGGTCCTTCTGATACTGAAACACTATCTGCCAAAGAAGTCCATGCTTCTGCAACTTCTACAAATTGACCACAATGAGCTGGTTGTATTCTTAATAAATCATCTTGTAAGTCTTCTAAATCAAATTCATTAGATGCTGGTTGTATTATATCTACTCTATAAAGAAATGCAGAAGCTGGTATTCCATCATTAAAATATTCATATACAGAGAAATTATTATCACCAGTATAATTTCTAATAGTATCTTTTATTATATCTAATGTAGGAAAAACACCAGCTGTTCTATTTAATAATCTAGCTCTTCTTGCTTCTAATGTTAAATCTGGTCTTTCTGGTAATTGTAAAAATTCTTCCCAAACATTCACTCCTGATGCAGTAGCAGTAACAACATTAATATCATCTTGAAAATTAATTATATCTTGATATTCATCACCAGCAACACTTGCAATTGATCTCATTAATGAGTTTAATATAGTACCACTAGCTTCATTCGTTTCTGTAGTAAGTAATTCTGGCAACTCACTAAGAAGTTGTTGATACATTATTAGATCTGCTGATTCTTTATCTATTGACATTTTAACTTATATTTACGTTTGCACTATTTGTAGTTGCTTTTTCAAAATTATCTACAGTTATATTTGTAGTCGGTGCGTGTAATATAAAATCATTTACACCATCGTTATCATGTATTATATTGCTTATATCTACTTTTCTAACATCTATAGATGGTGCTAACCCATTAATATAACTTATTACTGATGATTGTACGGATACATTTGTAGATGAGATATCAGATCCACCTGCGTATTCAGTGATTGTAGCTGATACAGCAACTGGTACCTCTACTGGTGCAAATAAATTAATATTATCTGCAACTGCCCTATTATCATCTTTATTAATTTCTATTTGCCATAATGCTAATTGCTCTGCTGTTGGAATTTTATTACTTGTTTCATCTGTTGTTAATATTGCTATTATCTCATTAGGCATAGCACCAGTACCAGCAAATACACTAGCAGTTTCTACACCATCAAATGTTTTCAATGTTTCTGAATATCCACCTACTGTCACCTTACCAGTATTATTAGCAAGAACACTACGCACTCTTTCTCTTAAATCATCATCACTTTCTTCATTAACGCCACCTACACCAGATGTACTATTAGTTACTGTGTCTACTCCATTAATTGATGATATAAATTGCGTAATAGTATCAACTGGAACATTACCAATATTTCCTTCATCTACTGCTTGTGCAGGTGTAGATACATCAAAATTACTAGCATCAATAATGGCTTCGTCAAATGTTTTAAAAGTAATTACATCACCTAAATTATCTGGCACTGTGCTAAATTCAGATGATGCTGGTATTGATATTGCATCACCAGTAACTGCTCTAGTCAATGTTAAATCTAATATAGCTAATTCAGCAAGCTCTCTTGTTACCCCCCTATCTTTTGCTAAACTTGTTAAATTATCACCAGTTGATTTATCAATAAAAGCAGAATCTGATACATCTTTAATCATATCGCCATTATTAGTTAATGAAACAGCAACGGATCTTAAAATAAAATTTAACATTGATGATTCGCTAATGTTAATATTTGGTTGTAATGAGCTATATACAGATAGCAATTCATCAAATACTACATCTGGATCTCTATAATTTATTAAGTCAGTCATTTTAATTAAGTTTTAAATTTAAGTTTATATTATTTCCGTTATTTACATCTACTGTTAGTTTAATAATAGCACTATCTTTAACGATTTCTAATATTTTTACAGATAAATTATTAATATTACCAGCGTCAATTTCTGGTTGCAATGCTTGTGTAATTATATCCTTTACTTCTATTTCTGTTATATCAACTGCTTTTCTTTTATTTAATAAATGTAAATCAGAGCCTAAATTAGGATTTAATAAATATTCACCTCTTGGAATTAATAATCTAAATAATATATTTTGTTGCAATGAATTATCATTATGTATTAGCTCTACATCATTTAATTCACTTATTGTCATGTCATTACTTGAAAAGCTATATCGTAAATCTGTATAATTATCTACTGCCATATTATTGTTTATTAAATTTAGATGTAATATCATTTTTAATATGAATAAAACCCTTCCATTGTGGACTAGTAGCTACGCTAATATCTTTTAATTCATCATTAAATAAAATTTCTAAATTAGATTGTAAGTCACTAATAATAGAATTTCTTTCTCTTTTTAATTTTTTTATATTTGCAGTCCCAGCTGATAAGCCATCATAAAACACTAAACTTCTTTGAAATGTTTCATTAATTGCATCTCTAATCTGCGTTCTTCCATCTGATAGTTTCCATTGATTTATAATAAATTTTTGTAATGCTTTAATAGTTCTTAATGTATCATCTGGATTTTCTTCGTCTTTTTCTGTTGTTGATTGTGGATTCTTATATTGATTTTCATAAGATGGATTACTGCTTGTTTCCCTATCAGTTGAAGGTGAATTATTTATTGATCTTTTTATTTCAAATCCAGTTTTTACTGAATCTCTTAATTTAGTTTCAACAAAAGAAAAATTAAAATTAATAGCATTAACTGCACTTGTATAATTTATAGTTAATGACTCTATAATAATATAGAAACTACCAACATTATTAACTGCTTTACCAGGACCAAAAAATCTTACTGGTATTTTTTTTCTTTGTATTTCTCTTAATTCAGCATATTGTTCTTGTGCTGTTTTTTCTGATGAATCTATAAATTTACCTTGTCCTGACACTGTTCTAAAGCCTAATTGAATTGCTCTAACTATACCACCATCTAAATCAACAAACTGGCTCCTAATCGTACTTGTAGGTTCTGTTATAGTTAATGATTCTGGATTAACTAAAAAAGTAAAAGTAAGATCTCTCTTTTTTGGGTTAGCTTGTTTTACTATCTTATTAATATTACCTATTCGTTTACCACCTTCTAAATCTTTATCTCTTTTATAAGCTCTTGCTGCTTGTGTTCTTGTATTATATCTACCACCTTTACCAAAAGAATATTTAGAAGGATTTTGAGAACCATCTACGGTTGCTGTATATATTAAACTTATATTAGATGTCATATTATGATTATAACAAATATCATGTTGATTTTAAAAAAAAATCACTTTGTTTTTAAATTTATATTATAAAATATAAAAATCACTTATCAATTATTTAATATAAAAAAACTTGATACTATGAAGAAAAAATGATATAATTAATTTAAATTAACTCAAAATATTATGATAAAAAATATAATAACAAAATTCGTCTTTATAGCTTTTATGCTATTAATAAGTAATAATACATATGCAAAGCCTGAAACATACTATAAATTAAGTGAACCTAAGGTTATTGATAATGTACCTTTAAAAACAAAATATATTGCAGAATTACAGCTAGCAACTAATCCATCACAACGGTCAACTAATGAGATTATTTTTGATAAAAATGGTGATATGTATTTATCAGATTCAGACTCTGGTTTAATTTGGAAAAGATACAAAAATGGTGAATGGGAATTATTGGATACAGAAAGGCATATAAAGTTAATTACAATTGGAGATGAAATATTTATACATAAATTTAGACAAGATGGGCATGGATCTGGTTATGATGGATTTGATCCAACAATAAGAAGAATTAAAGATATATATAATGATGATGAAGAATATGAAGAAAATTATGAAAAAAATGATGTATTAAATTTAATGAAAATACCAGAACAATATAATAGAGGTTTTTACGATCAATATTATCCAAGATTAATGCAACATAAGGAATGGGCAAAAGATGAAGTGATAATGTGTTCATTTGAATGGGAGAAAGATAGGGTATATAAATCAGAAGACTTTAGAAGGCTTAAACAACCATTTGAACCAACGGGCTCAGACACAAGATTATTTTTTAATACACCATTTTCACATGCATATGCTATAAATAAACAATTAAAACATAGGGAAATAGATGTAAGTATTTGTAATGATGTTCATGTAAATGAATATAATAAAAAATTTACTGATAAAGAATTAGAACAAGGCTTTGGATTAATACCAGGACAACTTATTCCAAAAAGAATGATTGATAATCATAAATATAATATCGTACCTAAAGTTATAAAAGACGATACTTTTTGGACTAAAATTTATCAAAAAACTAAAATAAAAGGGTCAATAAGAACTGAAACACATAAACTAATAGGCATAGACTTAAAAACAAATAAAGTAATTAAAAATAAAAAACAACATATTATTGATTTAGTAGACGCAGAAGAATATGGAATAATGATATTTTATGAGCTTGGTAAAATAAAATTATATAATACTACAACTGGTAAATCAAAAAGAGTATATTTAAATAATGCTTTAAAATATTTAAGGGATCCAGTATCAAACAAATTCTATATTGGAGAAGAAAAAACAAGTGGGACTGAGAATATTACATTTAAGTTTAAAGATAATAAATTATATTGGTTTGTTAAAAAACACCCAAATGACTCAATGCATAGCTATATCATGGTAAGTGATTTAACTAAATATACAAAAGATAGTAAAAGCAAAAAAATGAGGTTTAAAAATAACTTAAAAATTAATTAATAATTATGAATACAAATAAAGAAAAATTCGAAAGCATAAAACAAGTAATAATGTTATATTTAAAAAGAACACATGAGCTAATAATGCAAGATATAAATGAAAAGTTTGCTAAAAATATAGTTTCTAATGATAAATACGTAACAGATGCAATAAATGTAGGTGATAAAATTTGCACTCCATTAATTAATCTCATATACGACTACCAAGATGATACTATAACAGCAGATACTGCAGATATATTATATAAACAAATAATAAATGTACATAAAAAAATAATGGAACTTAATGGGCAAAAAAAAATAGATTTTTTACAATTTGCTAATAAATCATTTAGCGATACAAACATAGATGAAATAGAGTTTTTTTTAAATTAAATTATTTTAATTAATTCAAACCCAACGCCACTTAATTGAGTAAAAAATACACTACCATTAGCAGAGTAATCCTGATTCCCTGATGTGAATACTATATTTTTTAATAAATATTCAACATTGTAAACTTTGCCATATTTTAATGTATGTCTAATTTTAATACTAATATTATAATTTGTACCACCTACTTTTAAATCCTTGCTACTTTCTTGTATTAAGTCATCAATATGCCCTGCGTTTTCAAAACAATTAACTTCACTTAAATTAAATCTTACTATCTTTTGACCAGCTGAAAATGCTTTAACTTTATTATCTAATATTGAATATATTGGCGTTATATTTGATTCATTAGTAAAATTAATATCAGTTGCAACCCCTATTAATTCTGCTTTATTATTATTAGCTATATTAATAATCTCTATTGTTACATCATTATTTTCAATTGCTGTAAATGATCTACTATCGTTTTTTGTTGATTCAATTGATGTTGCCATATTTATATTATAGCATAATAAAAAAACTTTTTATTTTACAAAACCAATAGTGTATAGTAATATTAATAGCAGGACTTCCTTTGATTAAGTCGCGCCTGCTACAAAACTTAATTAAAGGAAGTCCTTTATAAATAGTCTCTTGTAAAAAGTGAAGCCGTGAGAAGCGAGTCAAAGTAGCAAGATGTACGTTCATTGAAAATTATAATGATTCTTTTAATAATTTTTGAGGCTCAAGACTACATCTAAATTCCATATAGTTAGTAAAAATTACTTATAGAGTAAAATTGGGCTTTTTGTCCAAGAGCCTATCTGTAGCTACAAAGAACAGGAAATTCCTTTCCATTAACCCTAGAGGCATCTAAATTAATAATATCAAATAGATACAATAAACTCTTTTATCTTTTCAATATCTTTTATGTTGTTTGTTTCCACGCCACTTGAAACATCAACAACATCAGGATTAATAATTTTAATTGCATCTTGAACATTTTGTACATTAAGACCTCCTGCAAGAATTATTTGTTTATCCTTATAATATGATTTTATTTCCTTAATATTCCAGCGTCTAATATTCCCTAATTTACCATTTCCACCAAGCATTTTTTCTGAATTTGTTAATGGTTCAAGTACAATTCCTATTGTGTTTTTATGTGTTTTTGACTTTGTACATTTTCCTTCATCATCAATTTTAATTACTTGCCAGAGTTTTTTCTCTATTTTTGATAAATCCTGAGTTCCATAATATTGAACAATATCAAGATCACATTCATTTGATATTTTATTAACTTTTTCAACACTTTCATTAACAAAAATACCCACAAATTGCACTTTTTTTTTACATTTTTCTATACATCTTTTTCTACATTTTTCAATAATCTCCTTTACTCTGTCAGGTAAAATGTATCTGTGAGATTTTTTATAAAATATAAAACCAATAAAATCAGCACCTAATTCGATAACTTGCAAAGCAGTGTTTGCATCTTTTATTCCACAGATTTTTATTTTTACTTTGCTCATAATATATTTAATCAATTACTTCTTAAATTATTCGTACTAGCAACGCACACGGCATCAGGTCCAGCTTCATCTGCAACAGGCACAATATCTCCATCTCTAGCAATTTTAAATCCATTTACATTATGTTTTCCAGTAGCATTTATCTTAACACTGTGTTCTCTAAAATCTATAGGGACACCTTCATTAAGAGCATGGGCGTGAGATGGGAAGTTGACGATAGTATCGCTAGTAGCAATGCCTTTATTTATATTTTTAGTATTTAATGAACCAGTTTGAACAGTGCCATTTATAGGCGTGCCTTGGATATCTGTATGATTTTGAACAATGTCGTCCTCTTTTATCACATATTTTAATGCCATATATATATAATAACATATTTGATTTTTTTTATTTATAGTATAAAATATAAATATGTGGACTAAAAATAATAAATCATTTAAATATCAAAAACATGGATTTACAAAAGATCTATTAAATATAAAAACAAAGGATATATATGGTTTAAACTTTATTAATGGTTTTACAGATGATGAATTTTATAATTATTTTTTATTAAAAAGAGCAAAAAGATACTTTAAAATAAAAGAAAGATTAAAAAATGAAGACAAACAAGATATTTGGAATTCATTAAATATAGAAACAAAGCAAGATACAATTCCATTATTCAAAGAAATAGCGCTAAAAGACAAAGATATTAGAGTGTTGATTTCTGCATATATAGTTTTTGATATGAAAAAAGAAGCAAACAAATTAAAAAAAAATCTTTATAAAACGAAAAATATATGTGGTATATATAGAGATAGAGGCAGTTGTATTTGTCAAATAAATGAATATTTCAATTTAGATTAATAATTCCGTTCTCATTAATAACTATACTACCCGCTCCATTATCTAAGGTTATCTTCTTATTATTGCTAAAAATCTGAACCTCTCCTGATTTTCTTAAAAATATTTGTACATTGTCAGTATATAGAAACCTATCCCCTAAATTAATGTCTACTTTAAATGGCAATACCTGTCCAGCTATTACTCTTTGATTTCCATCGTTAAATGCATTTAATATAATTACTTCATCATCTTGTTCATATCTAGAATAATAACCAGGGGGAAACATTACATCTGTTTGTTCACTATCTTCAAAATATGAATCAATCTTAGGATTAATACCTTTAGATGGGTCGCCTGGGCTACCAATTAAGAATTTTTCTACACTATCACTTTGCATATATTAATTGTAACACAAAAAATCTTGTATTTCTACAAGATTTAGTGTATAATTGGAAAGCAATTAACAATTATATAATGAATATACAGGAAGAATGGCGTGATGTCAAAGATTATGAAGGATATTATCAAATAAGTAACCTTGGTAGAGTTAAGAGTTTGGATAGATATATAAAACATAGAGGAGGCAATACATTTATTAAAGAAAAAATATTAAAATCAATATTGAAAATAAACAATTATTCAGAATGCTTTTTATATAAATATAATAAAAAAACATATAGAGTGCGTATCCATCGTCTAGTAGCACAGCAATTCTTAGATTTAGATATATCAGATAGTAAGATGTGTGTTTGTCATAAAGATGATAATAGGAGTAATAATCATGTTGATAATTTATTTTTAGGCACAGCTAAAGATAACGTAAGAGATTGTATGAAAAAAAATAGAAGATACCATTTTATTGGCGAAAAAAATGGATGTTCAAAATTAACAGAAAAACAAGTATTAAAAATAAGAGAATTATGCAAAAATACAAATTTAACACATAAAGAAATATCTAAACAATTTAACGTAAGTAAAAGTAGAATTTCAATAATTAAAAATAGAAAAAGCTGGAAACACATTTAAAATAATATAATGAACACAATAAAACAATTTATCACAGACTCAATTAATAATAAAAAACTACCTATTTTAGGTGTTCAAATAAAAGTTACAAATAAAAATAAAACAGATTATTTTCATTGTAACTGTTTTATAGAACCAAGTATCTATGGATTGAAATATTTAAAATATATATTAAAAAATAATAAAAATCCTAAATCAATTGAATGTGAATTACAGGATTTTATAATAGATGCTAATGGCTCAAAGATTATCACAAATGAAGCTGATATAATCATATTTAATCAATTAAAAGATAAAAAGGTTATTGATTTATATATGATTAATGAATCTAATAATCAATGTTTATATGATTTAGATGAATGTATTAAAAATAATGCATATAAAGATAAAGAGAATATAAATGATATATTCTTAAAAGAAAAGATTATATTAGGTTTATATAAATTTAAACACACATTGGCTGATTTTGAAGAATACATAAAGCCTAGTACTATTAATATAATTGATATATCAAATAAATACATAGGAGAAATTATAAAAATAGCATGCGTAGTTGATGAAAAAAAGATTGTTTATAGAAGATCAGATAATCAAAAAATGATATTTTTAAATGTTCAAGACAAAACCAGTAGGAAAACAGTTGGTGTTTTTGGTAAAGCATTAGAAAATTATGAAACTATTATTATAGAAGGAGATGTTGCTATATGTGAAGTTAAAGTTCAAAAAAGAGGAGATG
>Ga0307375_10006625_pt1 | contig 10678 bp, 16 predicted proteins | sample TR1MG_FD_202531 | JGI IMG/M metagenome (GOLD analysis project Ga0307375, IMG submission 202531) | Soil microbial communities from Risofladan, Vaasa, Finland - TR-1 | ecosystem: Environmental > Terrestrial > Soil > Coastal area > Acid sulfate soil | place: Finland: Risofladan, Vaasa | collected...
TGTTAGGTGTTCTCAGTCTTTCTATCTCTTCTCCTGTGATATTCAGGTAATTCGGGTCAACGTCTGCGAATACCGGAGTTGCACCACAGGCTATAATAGCATTAGCAGCACCTATGAAGTGAATAGTAGGTATAATCACCTCGTCACCTGGGCCGATATCGAGAACTTTCATTGAAATAAACAGCGCAGATGTGCAGGAATTGGTAGTCAAGGCATACTTAGCCCCTACCTTTTCAGCGAACTCCTTCTCGAAAGCCTGTGTCTCTTTGCCGGCTCCGAGCCACTTTGACTCGAAAACCTTCTCAACTGCCTTTAATTCCTCTTTGCCTAAACTGTTACTGAACATTTGAATTGTCATATACACTCCTGAATATCTCTGCCAGTATTCCCGCAGACCGGCTTGGATGGTGGTTTTCCCATGCGTATTTCATGCACACTCTCTGAACTAACAATCTGGTTGGTGTGCCAAGCGTTTTTATTAAACCATGAACCTGTTCCGGTGATGTCATAGCAAGAACATCAAGATGACAGTCTTCCATAGTCTTCTCAAAAGAAGGCGTATCCGTAACAATAGTCGGCACACCCATAGCCATGGCGGTTAACAGTCTCGCTTCGCCTTTCCATTGCTTCTCTTCATCTTCCCTATGAGCCAGAATACATAAATCATGCTTCTGTAGCTTTTTAACGAACGTCCGAAAGTCCCACTTAATGAACTTACACTTCTTCAATGCCTTAATAGGCTTGTCAGTTACATATGACACCTTATACTTGTCCTGTAGCGGAGTGAGAAACGGAATGGCTGAATTAGCACTACGAAACGAACCGAATGTACATATTCTCTTAATCTTGTCTTTAATCTCGGGAGGGTCCGGTGAGAAATCAAGGTAGTCTATTCCATCAGGAACTACATAAACCGGAGTATCTGTTACCTTCCGAAAAGCCTCTGCCCGAAACTCAGTGTCAGTCGTTATAGCATCAACTAACGGAAATATAGGTCTGTCATCACCTTTGCGTCTCAATCCATCTCCGCTATCATCAGTGTCATAAACTACCGGAATACCATGGCGTTTTGCCTTTTTAATCAGGTCGAGATAATTCGCCCGCTTCTGAATATAAAGCACATCACAGTCCAACGTACCGTCAAAGTCCTTCCACGCTATACCTTCAGGCATATACTTCTTTCTATGGTAATATCGTAATCTCGTAGAACCGTCTTTAAACTCTCCGGAAGGAATACCCTGTACTATCAAACTTTTCTCCCTATGTAGATTAAATCCTGGACACCTTTAGAATGTCCCTCTTTGGTGTAATAGCATTTTATCTTCTCAATTTCAGGTAGTAAAAACTTAGCAAGCTCCTCTTTGCTCATCCTGAAACAATCGGTGAATCCATACTCATTATCCGAAGTGGTATGGTTACGCTTACAACTTGGCGCACACATGCTCATCCACAGCAATCCACCTGACTTCAACAGGTCTGTTATCTGCTTCTTATACACTTCAGGAGACGGACAGTAATGAAATGAACTCGAAGATACAACCACATCAAACACGCCGCGATATTTTCTCTGTATAATCCCCGGTATAATCTTAACATCAATTCCAGGGCCGTCTACAATATCAAATCCGGTTAGCGGAGGAAGATACTCTCTAGGCGATCCGTTAATATTCAATGCGCCCAATTCAGCTATTTCGCCTTTAGGGTCATACTTTTTGCGGAACTTTTTAAGCTCATTTCTTATCGAGTCGTGCATGCTTATCCTTCTTGTACGTTAAATGCGCAAATTCTTCCGCTACTTCCAAAGTCTTCACCGTTGCAAGCATGTCTAAAAGCTCCTGGTGTGCGTCCGGCCCTAAACCGATTCTATCACCGTGAGTCTCAATATACAGTTTGTTTATGTAATTAATTGAGCCGTCTACCAACATTTGAGGAAGTACCTGAAACTCAGCACCTTCAATGTCCATTTTTACAATGATATGGTCAGTTTTCTTGAAATTATCCATTATCCACTTGCCAAAATTAACACACTCTACCTTGAGAGGACGCTTCTTGTCGAGACCACCGCTCTCTTTTTCCTTTAACAGACTTGCACCCTGACAGGCTAAATGCTTCCTGTTGGTGTAAAAGTCTCTCACCTCGTCTTTAATCCACACCGCTTTTGGAATAACCGTTGCCCCTCTATTCTTCCGGTGTACTTTTGCATGAGGATTCGGCTCAAAAGCATACATTTTAACATCTTCCGTGTATTCATCGGTGTTCATAAACGCTTTTAAAGTCTTTCCCTTGTAGGCTCCGCAGTCAATGTATACTTTCATTTCTTCACCTTTGCTATGAGTAATATCTCTTTTTTAAGTGGGATTATCCCCGATCTTTCTGAATAGTCTAAGTGAGTTATGCTGAAATTGGTCATTTTAACGACTTTCTTAAAATCTCCTATAGTTTCAAAGCAGACTTTGTGGTCTTTCGGTTTTTTCTTAAAAGTCGTTAATTTTTGAGTAGGAAATGTGATAAAAACAGATCCTTTCGGTTTTAATATTCTCTCGCAGGTTTCAAAGAAGCGTTTAGTGTCTTCGCAGTGTTCTAAAACATGCCTACTGTATACTAGGTCAAACTTGTTGCTTGGCAATTTAGAATCCATAATATCGTCTACGATTACATTCAACCCCTTTTCAACGGCATAATCAACGTATTCCTTCTCAATTTCCACACCCATTGCGTCATAGCCTGCGCTTTTTAGCAGTTCAACTGCGTATCCGGTACGAGTTCCAAGGTCTATCACCTCCCCTGGATGAAAATGAGTCATAAAAACACTGACAGTACTTCTTGTCATAACCCGTGTTTTTTCTCTATTTACGTGTTCAATGCTTTTCATTGTTCTTCCCTATCTACGTCCATTACAATCCACCTGTTTTTCTTGGTACACCAACCAGCGTTTCCAAGTTCAACGCTCTTTCTGTTGCAGTCTCTAAGAGTTTTAATTGCTTTTTTTGCAAATCTCTCAAACCCACTTCTTGAATGGTCTGGATGACCAACAGCTTTCCAGTCATAAGGCTGTCCTTTACAGAACATCTCCCAAGCGGGTTGTGGACAACTAACGTGTTCTACCTCCAAACCCCACACTTTTCTTTTTATTCTACTTTTATGTTCATAATCTATGTCAAGGTTAACAGAGATAATCTCTTTTGTAGATACACAAAGACTTCCATACTCTTTCATTTGGTTTTTAATACGCTCTATTTGGGCAAAAGCAAGCGCTGTAAGGAACCTGAAAGAATAATAGACCTTAACATTATTCCAATAAAAAGCCTCAGTTCCACAATATAGCAACTCTCCATTCAACAAAAGGACGTTTGGGTGTTTTATCAGACCCTTCTTAGTCCTCCGGTGAACACCGTCATCTGGGCACATTGCCTTGTAGCGGTTTGCTTTATCTACAAATCCCTTTATTAACACCTATCACCTCAAAATATTTTTCTTTGGTTGAAAAGTAAATGTCAGTATCAAAACCATTCTCTACCAACAGCTTTTTTATGTTTTTGGGTTTGTGCAGTTTTAACGGATTGTATTTCTTCATGCTTGGCCTTTTGGCTGTGCGTTCCTGTATTATTACTATCTCGCACTTCGGGAAAACTCTTTCTTCAAGCAATGTAACTTCTTTCTTGCTCAACAAATAAAGCGCTATGCACATAACAAAAGCATTCGTTCCACCGCCATAAGAATCAAGAAACCCTTGCAAATCACTGTGACGGAAAGAAGCCTTCCCGGTCAAGTAAGGTTTCATGTGCTGTGCCTGTTCATAATAATCTTTGTCAGGTTCTACGCCAATATAACTTTTTGAATACTTGCAAATATCATAAGCCGTCATTCCTGAATTAGACCCAAGTTCCAACACGTCTTTACCTTTTAAAAGCGGAAGAAGCAGTTCAAGGTGATGTGCGCGTCTCTCAATTCTTTCACGAGTGGAATACTTTCTACCCTTCCACTTTTCAATTAATTGGTTATGTATTTCTTCTGGTATCATAATACACTTTCAAATGCTTCCTTATATTTTAGAGCAATGTTGTCTATGTGTACGGGTTCTTTGTTTACGGTAATAGGATTGTCTAAAAGGTCTCTTATAGCTTTTACCATCTCTTCTTTTGAGTCAGCAATTCGACCACCACAAGCTTCTACCAACTCTGACGCACCATGACCACTTGTTGCTATAGTTGGGCATCCGGCACACAAGGCTTCAACTACTGAGTTTGGGCACCAGTCCATAGATGCAGGATACAGCATAACATCAGCAGTTTTAAGATGTTTTCGCAGTTCTTCTTCTTTCAACAATCCCAGGAAAGTAAGGTTCTCTGTGTTTTCAATCTTTTCGTGTAGTCTTCCTGCCACATAGAAACTAACATCCGGCATAAGCTTTGCAACTTTTATAACAGTCTTCAGGTTTTTTTGCTTGCGCCATCCGTTACGGTGACACCATTTGGCAGATGAAATAACATTGATTCTATTTGTGAGCACACTATTATAATCAGCAGGATTGGCCCCGTTAAATATGACGAACTCTTTCTTGTCCTTCAGCTTTAAATGCTTCTTAACTTCTGTCTGAGCGAACTTTGACTGATATATTACAGCATCAGCTTTCTTAATGCCTTTCCTGATTCTCTCGTTCTTCCAGTTGTTCTTGTCATTCTCTTTAAGATGTACACCGTCAACCCGGACAACTTTAGGAATCTTTATCTTCGTGCGCCACCGGGAAATTCCCAACGCTACGTCACAACCCTTTTCTTTGTGTCGAGTCTCTACACCTATCTTTTCTAAAGCAGGGATTAGGCGTTGAAGCATTTTGCCTTTGCCCGAAAAGTTTAACTTATAATCAAGAAATAGTTTCATTGTTTCACCAATACCGCGCACACAAGCGCTTTGTTATAAGATCGTTTCACAGTTTTCCGTACTACCGTTTTGTAATTCTTTTCCTTTGCCAGCTTCAAGAGAGAGCCTTTGGTGTAATGAACCTTCGAATGATGCTTATACGCTCCTTTTAACGGTACTGCGTGTATCATTGCGCCACCGACTCTACACATACGGTCAATGTTATCAAAGCACCGTTCCTGGTTCTCTACGTGTTCAGATGTGCCGAAATTGGTAACGATGTCGAAATACTCTTCAAAGTCACTGATAGGCTTTGATAGGTCGTACTTCAGTGCACCGTCTCTCCCGTTCATGTCGATAGAGGTATGGTCAACTCCCAATGACTCAAAGTACTGTTTAGCGGTCTTGTAGCGTCCGAAGCGCATATACTGATTGCCTAACTCACACATTCTCAGGCCTTCATACTCCATGTCTATAGCTTCGAGGGCAACCTTTACCAAGAATAGTAGGTCTTTTTGGATGCCCATTATAACCACTCCGATATATTCATTTTGGTAATACCCTCTTTTTTTAACCGTTTGATTCTCTTCTTGAATATCTTGTTGATTTTGTCGTTCTGCTTCTTATCCTTCTTCCTGCATTTATGCATCTGTTGGTCGTGCTTCCTATATAATGCTACAAAATCTTTGACCTTTTTAACCTTAATCTGCTTCATCAGGGGCGAGTCACGGTGAACCCCGAGTCGATAAGTCATCTCCTTGTCAGCTTTGCTCCTCAATTTCTCATAGAACAGGCCAAACCTCTCAAACACACTCTTGCGTATCATTATAGTCTGGGCGTGTATAACGGCTTTCTTATTAAATCCATCAGTGTGCCAACGCCCGTCTGTCTTTATCCACCGCCATGCCCGTCCGTGTACCATGTCTATCTTCGGGTTCTCTTCAAAGTATCTGTATCGGGTTTCAAGCGAGTCTGGAAGAAGCATATCATCTGCATCAATGTGAACTATAAACTCTCCCTTGGACTCACGGATACCTACATTCTTCGCATGAGAATAACCCCGGTTCTTGTCGGTCTTGAATAGTCTAATGTGATGGGTAAACCTCTCTGCAACCTCGTAACTTCCATCAGTCGAACAGTCATCAACTACTATTATCTCAAAATTGTCGTAGGTCTGTTCTATGCAGGATGCGATGCACTCAGCAACGTATTCTTCATAGTTGTAGAGAGTAATTATCACCGATATAAGTGGTTTCATTTAGTCTCCGACATCAACGACGTACCATCGTTTCTTATTGGTGTCCCAAACGCAATCCCCTAGTTTCGGATTCTTCTTCTCTTTTACCGGCCATTGACCGCATATAAAAATCTTATTCTTCAAGAGGACTTTCTTTAAATGCTTACAAAACTTCAAGTACCCTTCAGGCGAATGGTCTTTGTGGTCGTCTGCGTCCCAATCGTAAGGATAGCCTTGTGCATATTTCTTCCAAGCGTCTTCTGGATATGCAATGTGAGTTACCTTAATACCCAAAGCGTCTTTCTTCACATGTCGGGCGAACTTCAAGTTCTTTTCATAGTAATCGAAATCAAGTTTGACATTTACGATTTTATGTGGTTGAGTAGCAACACCTAGCTTGTACAGCTTCATTTGCTTCTTAAACTGCTTTCTAACAGTTTTCATCTTTGAACAGACGTTGTTGTGTACCGAGTAGAAGATTTTGACACCGTATTTTTCCTTGTAACGAAAATATGCGCCGGACATCCCTCTGGGAATGATTGTCTTGTCATTCCAAAGCATACTACGACAACCCTTCATTTGGGCTTTCCCATCCTTCTGGGAAACACGATGCACCCCGTCCTGTGGGGCTGCCATCTTAACCCTTTTCATTTCACGTAAAGTTCCTGTTATTTTCATGGCTTAATCCAATCTGTTTTATCATCAATCACCATTTGCAACTGGCCCTCGTTTATTAAGAGGTGCGCTATCACTTTCGACTGTTTTTTTAACACCAACTTCTCTATCGGTGTCAGGTTTTTTGTCAGGCGTTTTGACAGGTTCTTTAGGTCTGACATTAGTTTCTTTTGGTCCTCTGACATTTTTCGTTTCATTTGGTTTCTCTTCAGTAGTTTTGGTAGGAGAAGAAACTGTTTGCACATTTTCCATAGCTTCCTTCGAAGGGTGTTCACAGACTATCCTTGAACACTTGCTTGGAACAACAGCTTCTTTTGTAATAACTTGTAGCTTCTCTTCAGCCTTTCTTTTGCCGATAACATAGCAGTATTTCTGTTTCTTCTGAGTTACAGCAGTTCCTTCAGGCCATACTATTTCAACCTTAAAGCCAGATTTTTCCAGATATTTCTTTACGTTCTCTGGCTTGTTGAATTTGTACGGGTTATAATTCTTCCACGGAGTCCGCTTCTTTGTCCGGGTAGGTATCACCACAATGTCACATTTCGGCAATACTGTCTCGGCAATACGGTCAGTTTCTTTCTTTGATAGGTGATATAGCACAAACGATGCAAATAAGGCGTTGTATTTCGGTGCTTCGCCACGCAGGTCTCTTTTGATGAAACTTTTGACACTCTCATTGTAGAATGTCACATTTGGGTTTTTCATATATTTTTTGGTTATTTCCGATTGTAATATATAGTAGTCCCCCTTGTCAACACCTGTATAAGAATTGGCTACCTGTGATATTTCATAGCCATATAGTCCGGCGTTACATCCGTATTCGACCACATCCTTCCCCTTAAATAGGTCAACGTGGTTCATAAAGTATTTCAGACGGTGACGGCGCTTAATCTTTTGATACACTCCGCGACCTACTTTTGCCCATTTGTCAATCAGTTCGTTGTGCAGTTCCTTCGATATCATCCCATACTCCTTGTCTTGTTTAGTCTGGCAAATTCACCAAAATATTTTTTGGCTGCTTTGTTATATGTTTCAGCAGCTTCGTTTTCGTTTTTAAAATGTCCTAAATTATACATTTTTCCCTTGTGTTTTATTCTAGCAGCCCAACTATTAACTTTAGAATGCCACCCCACGCCTTTATATTTAGAGCTACTATTTTTGATTCCATTTCGGTTCATTTGATTTTGAGAACTAGTACACATTCTCAAGTTTAGCTTTCTGTTATTTAAACCATTTGAGTCGATATGATCTATCATTTTGCGCTTGTCTAAGGTGCAATATTTGCTATAAATCACTCTGTGCATTCCAAGCGCACGCTGGCCTTTTGGTGTTTGTGCCCCACGGTAAGCATACCACAAGCCGCCAATGTTCGCAGCGTACCATTTCCATTTATTAAGCCATTCATAATCTTCATCATCGACCAAGGCAACCTTTCCTTGTGTTAATGGTAATTCTTTCATAAACCCCTCGCATGTAATTAAAGAGGCGGGAACGGGAACATGCGTGAAACCGCTCCCCTTGCGTGGATAGACCAACCTCGTTTTTTTCTGGAATGTGCATGTCCATATATAATATACCTAATTCTCGGGCCATACGCCCTTAATATCTTTTAGTTTATGTTCAAATTTCCCTTTATTTTCAGTTCCCGGATACTTGTCCTTACAGATCATGACTTTAACTGTTTCTTTACCTAAAACATACAAAGAAGAACATCTACCCATACCATTATACACCTCCATCCCACCTATCCATTCCTCGTTCAATCCAAACCTCGTTGTCCAGAAAGGCCGCTTGAGTACGCAGATAGGATTCTTCTTGTCGCTCTTATATTTCTTTTTAACGTTCTTGAATAGTTTGTATCTCTTCTCTATATGATAATGAATATAGTTCTCGTTCCATCGTTTCATTCCTATTTTATGACGGTGCTGCCTTTCTTTGTAGTAACGGGTCTTTTTAACCAGTCTCATATCCATTCCGTGCTTTAAGAATATCTGCATCAATTCTACATGAGGACTGTTTACCAAACTCATATCGTGGTTCCACAGTTCAATAGGAGTAACTACCGGGATGTATCTTACTGATAAGTCAGCAAGGCGTATCTCTTTCCATTTCTTGTGTATTATTTCAGACATTTATAACCCCATAATCAAGTTCTATTTCATAATAAACATGTTTTTTCATTCTTCCGCATCTTCTCTTTGTTCAATTAGCGTTTGCTTTGTTTCGTTTTTATGGTCTCCACACCAATCATATCTCATTGTAGGAGGCCATTCGTGACGATCATCACTTCCGTTAAGAGGAGCGTTCCGATGGCAACGCCCATGTCCTGACTCTGGGGCAAAGATTCTTCCATCTTCGTTAGATACCCAAAACCCACATGAATCACAACATTTTTTAATCATCCCAACACCCATTCGAAGAATGTTTTGTATTGTTCTGCTATATTTGAGATGTATAAATGTTCTGCGTTGAAATGTAATTTGTTTTGCTTGCAACTAACTCTCATAGTTCTTGCCAATTCATCTCTGAATATTTTGGGTGGCCTGTTAAGGTTTGTGGGCTTAAAATCATACTTTTTGTCAGCCATTACAAACATGCTTCCATCACGTCTTTCGACCTCTCTTGTTCCACCTTGACTGCTACATATTACAGGACATTGTGCGACCAATGCTTCTGCCACAGAATTTGGTGCCACATCTAAGTATACCATGTGAATCAAAGCGTCACAGAGCTTGTACATCCTTCCCAATGCCGTATCGTCCAACAGGCCAAGATAACACACACCTTTTCCTTTATATCTCTTCTCAACCTTACCAACTATCCATAGAGCTGCGTTATTAATGTCAGCCTTTAAGAAGCTTTTAACGATATCCTTCAGCCGTGCCTGTGGTATCCATTTTCTCTGTGCTGCAAGGAAATTATACTTATATGGACTGAAAGCTGGTTTCAACTTCTCATAAAACTCAGGGTCTGCACCGTTGAAAATTATTCCTTCCGGACACTTCGGATATCCCACAAACATTCTATACACCTTCACAGAAAACACAGACTGATATATGATAGCATCTGCCTGTTTAACAGATTTCCACTTCTCTTTATTGATTGTCTTGTAATCTTTGGATGAATCTATACACGCAGGCCCTACTCTCAGGACGTTCTTCTTGGAATTGGTCTTAAAACGCATTCTTCCTACATGAAGAGCAACGTCTACAGCATCAGTTACATTCCGAGTTACCGATACACCAAGCTTATGCAATGCCAGTGCGAGACGGTCTTGAAACTTGCCTTTTCCTGTTGCTGCTTTGCTGGGGAGTATTAAGATTTTCACTTTTTAAATGTCTCCCTGTATAAAATTACGATATGAATTATTAAAGCAGCATATATACCCCATAATATTATCATTCCAATCACATTAAATACATTCATTTCAACAACCTCACCATCCTTTTCATATTCTTCTCACGACTGCCTATTTTCTCCCTGATTAACTCCTGCATAAGCGAGACCTTATTAAAATCAGGATTCTCTATACACTCCAGTAGTTCGTCTTCTGTATCGTAGCGCATAGCTGTTTCATCTGTCGCATAATCACCCATCCCATTACGCTTAAGCCGATTGCAAACAATGAGATTACCGCACATACAAGCCTCTGCCGGTACATTATGAAATCCTTCCTTTTCTGTCGGTGCAAGCCAAATGCTGCATTTGTTATATAATTCTCTCACGCCATATGCGTTTAAATTGTTCTTTAAATGTACTGTGGCGTACTTTTTTACAATATCAGAGCGTTTCGTTTTGTGGCGCTTGTTAATTAATCCACCTATGTATTTGTGTGAACCGCCCGTGTCATTCCAGAAGTCCAGGTCAATGCCTGAATACACAAGATTGCTTTTAATACCATGCTTC
>Ga0307375_10006626_pt1 | contig 10677 bp, 9 predicted proteins | sample TR1MG_FD_202531 | JGI IMG/M metagenome (GOLD analysis project Ga0307375, IMG submission 202531) | Soil microbial communities from Risofladan, Vaasa, Finland - TR-1 | ecosystem: Environmental > Terrestrial > Soil > Coastal area > Acid sulfate soil | place: Finland: Risofladan, Vaasa | collected...
GTGCGAGCACTACGGCGTACACCTCGTCGCCGACGAGATCGCCGTCGGCTGCGGGCGCACCGGCAGCTTCTTCGCCTGCGAGCAGGCCGGCATCATGCCGGACTTCCTTTGCCTGTCCAAGGGCATCAGCGGAGGCACCCTGCCGCTCTCGGTGGTGCTGACGACCGACGCCGTGTATGCCGCTTTCTACGACGACAGCACCGCGCGCGGCTTCCTGCACTCGCATTCCTACACCGGCAACGCGCTCGCCTGCCGCGCCGCCCTGGCCACGTTGACCATCTTCGGGGAAGACGATGTGATCAATGCCAACCGCAGCACGGCTGCGCGACTGAACGAACGCGCGGCGGCGCTCGCCGCCGACCCGCGCGTGCGCCACTTCCGCAACACCGGCATGATCTGGGCCTTCGATGCCGCCACCGACGACCCGCTGTTCGCGCGCCGATTCCACCAGGCCGCGCTGGCGCGCGGTCTGCTGCTGCGCCCGATCGGCAACACTGTGTACTTTATGCCGCCCTACGTGATCGGCGGCGACGAGATCGAGCTGCTCGTCGCCGGCACCCAGGCCGCCCTGGACGAGGTGCTGCCATGAGCGATTTCGATGTGGGGTTCGCCGAGCTGGATGCGCTGGGGCTGCGGCGCCGTCGGCGCGTCGTCGATTCGCCCTGCGCCCCGGAACTCGTCGTCGACGGTCGCCCGGTGCTCGCGTTCTGCAGCAACGACTACCTCGGCCTGGCAAACGACCCCGCGCTGGTCGCAGCGGCGCAGGAAGGCGCCCGGCTCTATGGCCTCGGCTCGGGCGCCTCGCCGTTCATCAACGGGCACATGACAGCGCACGCAGCGCTGGAGCGCCGCCTGGCTGAGTTCACGGACATGGAGCGCGCGCTGCTGTTCTCCACCGGCTACATGGCGAACCTCGGCATCGTGCCGACGCTTGCCGGACGGGAAGATGCCATCTTCTGCGACCGGCTCAACCACGCCTCGCTAATCGACGCCGCACGCCTGTCCCGCGCCAAGCTCAATATCTACCCCCACCTGGACCTGGCGGCGCTGGAGCACGAGCTGGCCGCATCGCAAGCGCGGCGCAAAATAGTCGTCACGGAGTCCGTATTCAGCATGGACGGCGACCTCGCGCCACTGCCGGACCTGCTCGTCCTCGCAGAGCGGCACGACGCCTGGCTGATGGTGGACGACGCCCATGGCTTCGGCCTGCTCGGGCCGCAGGGTCGCGGTGCCGCCGCGCATTTCGGTCTTGCCTCGCCGCGGCTGATCTATATGGGCACGCTGGGCAAGGCGGCCGGCGCGGCCGGCGCCTTCGTCGCCGGTGCGGAGAATGCGATCGAGTGGATACTGCAAAAGGCGCGCACTTACATCTTCAGTACCGGTGAACCCGCGTTGATCGCACATGCACTGCTAAAGAGCATTGACCTCATCGAACAGGGCGACGCGCGCCGCCGCCATCTCGCCGGATTGAACGCACTGCTGCACAGCTCACTGAAACTCAGGCGCTGGCGGCTGTTGCCGTCTGAAACCGCCATCCACCCGCTGCTGATCGGGGAGAACGCGGAGACGATGGATGCGGCAAGCCGGCTCTTGGCGCGCGGCATCTGGGTGCCGGGTATCCGTCCGCCGACAGTGCCCGCCGGCACGGCGCGCCTGCGCATCACGCTTTCGGCGGCGCATACGGAGGCGCACGTCGTGCGGCTTGCCAAGACGCTCATGGAATTGGAATGAACCGGGCCTACTTCCTCACCGGTACCGACACCGAAGTCGGCAAGACGCTCACGACCTGCGCCCTGCTGCACGCCGCGGCCGCGCAGGGCATGCGCACGCTGGGTATGAAACCGGTAGCGGCGGGCGGCAGCGAGGATGCCGACGCCCTCGTCGCCGCGAGTCGCGTCGCTGCGCCGCGCGACTGCGTGAATCCCTATCTGCTGCGCGAACCGCTGGCGCCGCACATCGCCGCGCGCCGCGACGGCGTGACGATCGACATCGCACACATCGCGCGGTGCTTCGAGAAGCTGCGCGGACTGGCCGACTTCATCGTTGTCGAAGGCGTCGGCGGCTTTCGCGTGCCGCTCGACGATTCGCGCGACAGCGCCGACCTTGCCGTCTTGCTCGGGCTCCCGGTAATCCTGGTGGTAGGATTGCGGCTGGGCTGCATCAATCACGCCCTGCTGACAGCCGAAGCCGTCCGCGCGCGCGGACTTCCCCTGGCTGGCTGGATCGCCAACCAAGTCGATGAGAACATGGCCTGCGTTCAGGAGAACATCGCCGCGCTGCGCGATCGGCTGGAAGCGCCCCTATTGGGCAGCGTGCCGCATCTGGCGACGCCGGATGCAACACGGGTGGCCGAGATGTTGACTTTGCCGGACGATTAGTCGTCTCGGCAAGGACCGCAGTCCCACGCAAATAAAATCGGATGCGGCAATCAAACCAGAAAATGATATTGGCCAAGATCGACGGGCAACTAGGACAGAATATGGAAGTGAACACGCTTGAACTGATCGCAGATGAGCTCGACCTGATGCGTCGGCTCCTGCCGCTTTCCGGAGCGAAGGTGATCGACCTCGGTTGCGGAAAGGCGGAGATCCCACGCCGCCTGCTGAAGGATGGGCTGGTCGCCTCGGTGACCGGACTAGATGTGGACCATGCGCAGCACACCCAGAACCTTGCCGCGACGCCCGTCACTGGACTCGACTTCGTCTTAGCCGGTGCCGCCGACATTCCCTTCAACGCGAATAGCTTCGACATCGTGACGATGCTTAAATCGCTGCACCATGTGCCCCTCGATTGCATCGACCGCGCACTTGCTGAGATCGAGCGCGTGCTCGCACCGGGCGGTGTACTTTACGTCTCGGAGCCCGTGTTTGCAGGCGAGTTCAACGAGATCCTGCGCCTCTTCAATGACGAGGAAGTCGTGCGCAATGCCGCCCACGACGCGCTCAGGCGCGCCGTCTCGACGGGACTGATGAAGGAGATGGAAGAAAAGAGATTCGACACGCTGATCGCCTTCCGCGATTTCGACGAATTTTTCCAGCGCATCGTCAAGGCCACACACTCCGACCTCACCCTGGTAGGTGACCAGCTCGCCAAGGTAAAGCAGCGCTTCGAGCTCCATGCCACACCTCAAGGTGTCCAGTTCGTCCGGCCGATGCGCGTGAATGTGCTGCGCAAACGTAGCTGAAAACCTGCACGAGAGCCCGTCAGCTGCACACGTGCTTTAAGCAGCCGCTTTGGCGGGGGAATGCGCTTGGAGTTCGCGCCCACGGATCTTAGCCGCAGCATATATCCATGGGCGGGCGCCGAATCACGCCACCCCGAGCTTTTTCACCTCCACCTTATATGGCCGAATATCCACGATGAACGACTGGGAATAGCTTGAGCGGGTGCCGAGAATTCGGTTCCTGTCTGCGCCAAACCGGCGCGTTCGCTGGTTGACGCGAGAGGAAGCTGCAAGGTTGAATGCTGAACTACCCGAGCATCTGGCAGCAATGGCTAGGTTCTCGTTGGAAACCGGATTGAGGAAGTCAAACGTTACCGAGCTGCAGTGGTCGCAAGTGGACCTCGTAGCGCGGCAAGCGTGGATTCACCCCGATCAGGCGAAGGCGAGAAAGGCGATAGTGGTCCCGCTCTCCTCCGCAGCGGTAGTGGTGCTGCGAGACCAGTTGGGAAAGCACCCTGAAAACGTATTCACGTATAAGGGGAAGCCGGTGCGACAGGTAAATGGCAAGTCGTGGAAAGGCTCCCTTGCGCGGGCCGGGATCGAAGCGTTTCGTTGGCACGATTTGCGGCACACCTGGGCGAGCTGGCACGTACAGGCGGGGACGCCGTTGCACGTCCCGCAGGAGCTTGGCAGTTGGGAGTCGGTCGAGATGGTGCGGCGTTACGCGCACTTATCTTCAAAGCACCTGGCGACCTATGTGGACCGTGTTTCCGGGCCTAGTAACGACGCGGATACCCGCAGCGTGCTTAGATGGTTTCCTGCATACGAATTGAATCCAAATTGGGTGAGTCACCGGGTTCTCCTTGCCTTTGCCCTCGGCCAATACCCGGTCGGCGGCCACGCCATTGCTCACCAAGTAGGGCTTGACCGCATCGGCGCGCCGTTCGGAAAGCTTCAGGTTATCTACACTTAGGCACAGGAGGCCGCAGAATGCACTCAAAACCAATATGGCTCATCTGCCCGGTGTATTTAAAGGGGCATCTTGACCCCAGAGTTATGAAGGTGAGCAGAGGAGTGACTGCACATGCCAGCTGGCCGACGTATGCCGCAGGTCATGCCAGCGGAAATCTTCGATCCCCACTCACTTTAACTCCGCCACGCCTTGGTGTTGACCTGCCGAACCGACCTGCCACGATAGCTAGAAATATACGTCTCGTTCTTGCCGATCGGCTGCCTTATTACCACCACAGCTGCAGCGGCTAACGGCTCACGCCAGCCACCGTTCGAGGTTCTCGCGCACGAAGGCGTCGTCATTAAGCTCCGGGTAGGCCGCGTACACGCGATTGATCTCCCCGGCCTGACCCGGCGAGAGCGTCTCCTTCGGATCCAGACACCAGATGCCCTCGAGGAGACCCTGCCGGCGCAGCACCTCGTGGCACCCGGGAACGCACCCGGCGAAATCGTTGGCGACGTCGAAGAAGGCGCTGTTCGCGTCGGTGACGCGCGCATCGAGCGCTATGAGCGCGGCATCCACCCGGTTCTTCTCCACCGCCTTGTGAATGCGATCGAAATGCTCGACGGCGCGTCTGGTCCACACGCTCCAGTGTCCGAGCAGGCCTCCCTTGATCCGCACGGTCACGTCCTCGCCGCCGCGCCGCAGGGTGAACGGCGTGGCCAGATCGAGCACAATATGATCGTCGTTGCCGGTATAGAGCGTCACGCGCTCCTCGGCCCGCGCCTCGATCAAGCCGCGCATCACGTCGAGCGTGCGATAGCGGTTGAACGGCGCGATTTTGATCGCGACCACATTGTCGATCGCCGCGAAGCGGCGCCAGAACTCGGCGGGCAACCGCGGGCCGCCAACCGCTTCCTGAAGGTAGAAGCCTACAAGCGGCATCTCCTGTGCCACCGCGGCGCAGTGCTCGATCAACTCGCCGACGCTTGCACCGGCCATCGGCGCGAGCGACAGCATGCCGGCGGAGTAGCCGAGGGCACGTGCGACGGTGGCCTCGTTCTTCGCCTGCGCGGTGCGCCCCGAGAGGCCGGCGATCATCACCAGCGGGCGCTTGGTCCAGCTGCACGCCTCGTCCATCGCGAAGCGCAGAACCGGCTCGTAGAGTCCCGCCTCGCGGATCGCGAACTGCGTCGAGTGCACGCCGACCGCGAGGCCGCCGGCGCCCGCGTCCAGGTAGTAGCGCGTAAGCGCCTTTTGGCGGCGCGGGTCGAGTTTGCGGCGCACGTCCAGGGCGAGCGGATGCGCGGGAATGACGGTGCCGCGCTTCAGAAGCGACAACACGTCGGCGGGAATCCCGGTCCAGTGGGATGTCATCTGACTGCCTATCCGAGTTCCGGGCCGGCGATGGCGATCATGCGGCCGGGGTCGCCGAAGAGTTCGTCCTGGCCAAGCGCCATGCGGGTGTACGACCGCTCTTTTTTGAAGCCGGTCGCCGCCAGCCAGCGCGAAAAGCGCGCGTGGCGCTGGAGCGCGTCCACGATCACAGGCGGCGCGAGCCGCGCGGTTGCCCACGACGCGAGCGTCGCGGCGGTGTCCTCGTCCTGCGCGACGATCGGTCCGAGCTGCGTCGCGATACGGCCTTCGCGCCCAAGGAGGAAGCCGCGCAGCCTGCCGCCCTCGCCTGCGACGCAGGCAAAACTACCAGAGCGCGTGCGCAGCCTCGAAAGCAACGGCGCGCGGTCGCAACCGAACGCCACGGCGTCGAGCCGCAGCAGCGCCGGCCAGTCGCTGTCTATCAAGGGACGTACCTCCTGCGCGCTTCCGACCGTAGACGCCGCGTCGATGCGGCGCCAGCGTTGAATCGGCCACCCGTCGCGAAAGCCGAGCGCCTTGTACACCTCGCGCCCGGCAGGGGTGGCGTCGAGGACGGGCACCATGCCGGCGGCCTTGAGCGCCGCGATGCACCGCCCGAGCAGCTGTGTGGCGATGCCTTGGCGGCGGAACGCCTGCGCGACCAGCACCATGCTGATCCAGCCGAAGCCACTCGGGTAGGGCAGCGTCGTCGCCGTAGCAGCGAGCCGGCCCTGCGCGTCTTTGATCGCAAGACCTTGCCCAAAATCTAGAAAAATGCGCCAGTCGGCCGCGCTCTGGTTCCAGTTGACCTGCTCGACGAGGGCCTGGGCGCCGTCCAGATCTCCGGCCGTCAGCGCGGTCTCCACGAACTTGTCAGTACTTGCCATCGCGGGTCTGGAAATGCGTTTCCTTGCCGAGGCTTACGCCACCAAAGGCGACCCAGTCGGCGACCCAGTCGATCATTCTGTCTAGCGGCACGCTCGGAATGCCGAACAGGCGTTGCGCCGCTGTGGTATCCACGATCCAGGCAGTCGGTGCTTCGTTGCCGGTCACCATCGCAGTCTTGCCAAAGCGCTTGCCGAATTCACCGGCGAGCCAGCGCACGCTGGTTTTCCGCGGCCCGGTGATGTTCATCGGGCTCGTTGGCGCCGTGCAATGGGCAAGGAGACGAAGCGCCTGTTCGTTCGCGTCGCCCTGCCATATGACGTTCACGTAGCCCATCGTGACGTCGACGGGGCGACCGTTGAACACGTTCGTCGCGACGTCGTGCAGCACGCCATAACGCATGTCGATCGCGTAGGACAGACGCACCAGGCGTCCCGGCGTACCCCATTTATGGGACCCGTAAAGGAACATCTGCTCCCGCCCGACGCAGGAATTCGCATAGTCGCCCGCCGGCGGCTCGGCGCGCGTCTCCTCGTTCGCGCCGGGACCGACGACCTCGGCATAAGGATAGACGCAGATCGTGGAGAAGCACACGATGCGCGACTCGCGAAATATCTCGGCGACCATGAACGGCACGCCGACGTTCATCGCCCAAGTTAAGGCCGGGTTTCCCACTGCGCCGAACTTGTGCCCGGCCATGAACACGATGTTCTTCGCGCGCGGCAGACGCTCGAGCGCAGCGCGGTCGAGCAGGTCGCAGACGATGCATTCGATGCCCCAGCTTTCGAGCCGCTCGCGCAGGCCGGTTTGCGAAAAGCGTGCCACGCCGATCACGCGCTTGTCCGGCGCGGCGCGCTTAGCCATGCGAGCGAGCGTCGGACCCATTTTGCCGCCCACGCCCAGCACCATGATGTCGCCGTCAGCGCGCGCGAGGTCTCCGGCCAGCGCCGGGCCCGGCTCGGTCATGTAGTCCTCGAGCGCCGCCACGTCGGCGAAGCGCTGCGGAAGGCCGTTGGTGGTCGAAGCATTCATGTCTTATCGGATACCCCTCGGCTAATGAGAAAAACTCAATCAATCCACCTGGCCAAGGCAGATGCGCCGGACATCCACAGGTTATCTCCGCTCTATAGCATGTCCAGGAACCTACCGTGGAAATCCGCGCAATCACCGCCAACGCAGAGGCGGCCGCGTCACGCGGCGCGCCAGACGCTGACGCGCTCGTCTAGACCTCGCCGTTCGTCGCGGCGCCAGCGTGTACGTTTTTGCGCGGCCAATTCCGAAGCTTATTGCGGCTCCATCTTGATTTCCTTACTGAGGAAGTCGTTCACATATGCGGCGCTGGGGTCAAATGTCGTCGGCAGCTTAAAGTAGGTTTTCACCAGATCATAAGTTTGTTGCATCCGGGCTGGATCGAAGTATCCTAGCGCGATAGTGGTTGTAGTCTTGTCAGCCATCAGTTCCTTTACGCGATTCCATTGCTCGACCATTTGTGCCCGCTTGAGGCCGCTCGCGTGGTTCAGAAGAGCATCGATACAGGGTGCAACGTCTTTGACGCACGCGGCATAGGCGCGCTGTGTGACAGCAACAAAGCGTGCAATTGTCCCCCGATGCGCCTTCATGTAGTCGGCGTTGACCACAAACGCATTGCCATAGGGGTTTAGGCCAATTTGACTCCAGCGGATGTACCCAAGGTCCTTCCCGAAGGTTTGCACCTTCAGGTCGTGGCCATTGTAGAAGTCGCTGATGATGTCGACTGTCCCCGCCGCGAACGCTGGCATCTTTCCAGCGGGTGAGAGGTTGACGAAGGTTACGCTGTTAACCGGGATGCCGATCGTCTGCGCGAATGCGGGCCACATGACGCGCGCGGCATCTCCAGGTGGGTTTCCTATCGTATGTCCTGGAAAGTCCTTGGGGCCTTTGATGCCCGAGGACTCCTTCCAGTAGAAAACAAAGGGAGTGTTCGCGTAGATCGCCATCACTGCGACGAGGTCGGCCCCTTTGGATCTTGCGACGAAGGCGGTCCCAACCTCGGAAATACCAATCTGGCTTGCACCCGCCCCGACTTGCTGGGCCGCCATGGCCGAGCCTTTACCACTTTTGACCGACAATTCGATTCCAGCCTCTGCGTACCAGCCATGATCCAGCGCGTAGTAAATAGGCGAATGGTCCGCACCAGGTGTCCAATTAAGCACCAGACTCAAGGGCTCCAGAGCTACTGCGGGACCGCAGACCAGAGCGAGCGCACCCGCCACCGCCATTGCGAAAAAAAATCGTCTCATGTTCGCACTCCTTGAGTTGAATGGTGACTTCATCTAGCAAAAGGGATTGACAGGGCTCAGTATCTTTCGGGCCGCCTAGTTTCCCGAGCTCTCAAGATTCAGCAGACGATAGATCCTGCGCACGTAGGCGCCGAATTTCGATTGCGTTTTCATGTCCAGCGTTCTCGGGTAGGGCAAATCGACGGGAAAAAACTCCGCCATGCGCGCTGGCCCGGCGGTAAGGACCGCGCAATGCGAACCGATGAAAACCGCCTCTTGGATCGAATGCGTCACAAACAGGATCGTCTTCCCGGACTCCTTCCATATACGCAGCAGCTCGAGGTTCATCTTTTCGCGCGTGAGGGCATCGAGCGCTCCGAATGGCTCGTCCATCAGCAAAAGCTTCGGATCGTGGATCAGCGCACGTGCGATGGAGGCACGTTGCTGCATGCCGCCGCTGAGCTCGTAGGGATAACGCTCGGCGTGTCCTCCCAATCCCACCATCTCCAGCAGCGCAAGGGCGCGTTCGCGACTTTCACGAACGGGCAGGCCAAGGATCTCGGCAGGCAGTAGCACGTTATCCAGGATCCGGCGCCACTTCAGCAGAAGCGCCTGCTGGAACACCATGCCAACGTCGCGGCCTCGATCGAAAGGCACTTCCGGGCTTCCAATCCGGACGCGTCCATCGTCCGGCTGAAGCAGATCAGCCAGGATCTTGAGGATCGTTGTCTTTCCGCAGCCGGACGGCCCCACGAGAGAGACGAAACTTCCTTCCTCTATTTCCATAGTCACGTCCGAGACCGCGAGCTGCTCGCGGTCCCGCACGCGGTAAACCTTGCGTACGCCCTCGAGATGAATCAGCGGCACGACCGGCCGCGGCAGCATTGCGCTTCCCGCGTCGGCCGGGGCGGAGTCCTCGATCTCCAGTCTGTTCATTGCATCCCCACGACCGGCCGCCGGTCGGCCCACGGACGCAGCTTTTCGAAGACTCTCGCGGCCTGCAGCACGAGAAGGTCGGCGTGCGGCGCGCCGACAATCTGCAGTCCGACCGGGAGCCCCCGTGCAGTGAAGCCGCAAGGAACACTCGCTGCCGGTTGGCGAGTCAGATTGAATGGATAGCAGGGCCCCGTCCAACCTGAGGGCGTCCAGCCTGGTGGCGCCACTTGTCCGATCGAAAACGGCGCTACCGCGAGGGTCGGCGTGACAAGGAGTTGGTACTCACCATGCAAGGCAAGCATCTTCCGGCCGAGCGCGGCGCGCGCCATCTCGGCGTCAAAGTAGTCTTCAAGGCCGATGCCGCGACTGTCCTCGATCCGAGCCCTTACGTAGGGGTCCATCATTTCGAGTTCGCGTGCCCCGAAGTTGCGAAAAGCATAGGACGTGAAGGCTCGCCTGAGTCTGTCCATGACGGGCGCGGGATCATCGAAAACATGCTCGACAATATCGATCTTGACGCCCGCCTCCGAGTAGGCGCGGACCGCCTCGCCGGTGATCGCCGCCACCTCGCTGTCGACATTTACATACCCAAGAGTCGGACTCCAGGCGATGCGCCAGCTGGCCGGGTCGCAGTGCTCCAACTGTTCATGGTAGCGAGTGGGGTCATACGCAGCGGCCGTCCAATCCCGAAGGTCTGCCCCGCCAAGGACGGAAAGCATGCGCGCGGCGTCGCCAACGCTCCGTGTCATTGGACCGAAGCCAACCAGGCTCGCGAGAGGCGTTGGCGGATAAGTCGGCACACGCCCGCCGGTCGGCTTCAGTCCGAAGATTCCGCAGAAGCTCGATGGAATCCTGATCGACCCGCCCGCGTCGGTACCCAGCGCAAGGGGCCCCAACCCGGCCGCAACGGCCGCCGCGGCCCCTCCGCTCGACCCGCCGGGAGTACATGACAGGTTCCATGGGTTGAGCGTCTCCCCCGTTAGCGGGCTCCGAGTAATTGGCATGAATGCAAATTCCGGGGTGCAGGTCTTCCCGAGCAGAACAGCGCCATGCTCCCGAAGTCGCGCGACAGCCGGCGCGTCCTCGTCCCACCGCTGAGCGCGCGGAATCGTTCGCGAACCGCGCAG
>Ga0307375_10006627_pt1 | contig 10677 bp, 10 predicted proteins | sample TR1MG_FD_202531 | JGI IMG/M metagenome (GOLD analysis project Ga0307375, IMG submission 202531) | Soil microbial communities from Risofladan, Vaasa, Finland - TR-1 | ecosystem: Environmental > Terrestrial > Soil > Coastal area > Acid sulfate soil | place: Finland: Risofladan, Vaasa | collected...
TATGCTTTAGGACTTTTGTGGTCTGACGGTAACATAGGAGATAAGAATTATAATCACTACGATTTACCCCTGAAAAAAAGAAAAGAAATATCTTATCGGACAAAAGACACAAACACGACTAAATTCGTGAACACTTGTAAGCATCTTCATAACCAACTGAACAGAATAATGAAGGCGGAATTTGGCATAGATCTCAAGACTTATGCTATGAGGGGTACTGTCCGAGTGACTTCTGAGATTCCTCTTATTGCCTCCAGATTCTTGAGAAGGTTGCAGAAAGATATGCCGTCTTTTGAGGAATCTTTAATCTGGTCTTGGTTGAGTGGTGTGATGGACGGGGATGGGCATGTTGCCCCCAACAAGATTGTTTTTTCGGCGACAAAACACCGTAATAATGAATATCTCAGGGATGTTCTTATCAGAATTGGTATTCCCACTTCGAATTCAGTGGATGATGGTGAGAGCACTCGAATAGAGATAACCACCGGTAGCCACCTAGCCTTAATGAAAAAACATTTGAAATTACACCACCCAAAGAAGAAAAAAACTTTGGCAACGCTTGCGACTGACCATGATGGGTCACGCTTCGATGTTCTTAATGTTCGTGATTGTCTGAAAGATATCTTGTTTAAAAAGGGATTTATCTCTAATGATGATCCATTTACCTGTAAAGACGAAAAAAGAAAACAAATCATTCTTTCAGATAAATTGCCTGCCCGTATCAGGGGCATGATCCATGATTATGTGGACAGGGATCAACTTTTGAGTATAGAAAAGATTCAAGAGATATTTCTAGCTTGTGGAGAAAATCCTTGGTTTCTTAGTAACTTTATCTTTGCCAAGATAAATGAAGTGAATCCAATACAGGGTGAGCATGATGTTTATGATCTATGCTTGGACAAAAATCATAATTTTATAGCTAACAGAATGTTTACCCATAATTGTGTCCTCTTCATTGACGAGATAGAAAAGGGATTCGCCGGAATGCAAAGTTCGACGTTCAGCGATTCCGGCGTAACCGCACGTGTCATCGGATCGTTCCTGATATGGCTTCAGGAATGTACAGCACCGGTATTCACAGTGGCTACGTCCAATGCCATCCATTATATGCCTCCAGAACTCATCAGCCGATTCGACGAATGTTTCTTCGTGAACATGCCTCAGGCTAATGAGCGGGAGGAGATCTTGAACATCCACCTCAGAAAACTCAACAGAGATCCGGAAAAATTTGATGTGAAGTCCCTTGCCGACATCAGCCAAGACCTGTCCGGTCGTGAGTTGGAACAGGCGCTCAAGGAGTCCATGTACGACGCGTTCCATAGCGGTGAGGAACTGACCACAGAAGTCATACACAAAGTTCTGAGCCGGAAAACGTCTCTATTGACCACCATGGCCGAGCAACTGAACTTCCTGTTGAAATGGGTTGGATGGGATCCGGAAAAGAAGGACGGCATAAGAGCACGGTTCGCCAGTCCAATTCAGGAGATGGACAGGGCACGGGTGATGTCTGAAATTGATAAGATGCTCAAGGAAGTCAGTGACAAACCTCTCGACGGACCTTCCGGGTTACTCCCAGGTTCCGGAGATGGAGGAAAATGTTGATGCTTCCTTGCTCAACTCGATAGTCGTCTCTCATGGAGAGCTTTGTTTGAGAAGAATGTACACCAAATGGAAAAAGATATGGCCTTGGCGTTGGCATCAATGTGAAAGATGCCATCGTTTCTTTCGACATGAAACGGGTTGGCGAGGGTGGTATGTTTTTCGAGGGGCAAAAATTGAAAAGTATGTCTGTGGTATTTGTTGTATATGGACAACCGATGTTGATGAGTTCTTTGCAAACCATTGCGAATGGTTTCCTGGGGTAACTACTTCGCAAATGCCTCAACATGCCCGGGAAATTGAAAGAAGACGGGAAATTGAAAGAAGACAGGGGTGGAGTTGGGGGACTCGGGAGGGTTTGGAAACGGCATTAAACGTAGTACACCCCCAACCAACCCCGGCATTACCCCTGAAGAATTCAACCAAGGATGAGCATTCGAGCAGGTATGATATTCTGAAGGAAGACTAATGGCCAACAGATATGATATAGTCACAGGAAACCTTCCTGATATTCCGGAACCAGAGTCTCGAATAAGGACATTCGGCCTCGATGTTGATATCACCTATAACCCCTGTGTAATAGAGTTCTTCAAAGGTCGTAATGGGGAATCTCCACGCATAGCTTTCGTAGAAGACCGTAAACAAATGTTCATGGGCACCAAGGTTCACTGGACCGGAAGCGGATATATCATATGCAAGAAAGCGGATGTGAATCATGTTTGTTGCCAACGATTCGGACGGTCGCGGTGGCGTGTGGGCTCCGTCATATTCAGGTACGATGAGGTGATAGAGGTGATAGACATGCAGGCTCCTAAAGGAAAGATCATGCCATGGGTATTCAGTGAACGCATATACAAGTTGCTTCATGATGCAGACGGGAATTTTCCTTTAGATCAACATGATTATATGGTTCAGTGTGAAAATGACCGTTATCAAACGATCAGCCTTCAGCCTTTGGGGATGACCTACATTAATCCTGCCGTCATTGCATTATATGCAGAGGATATAAAAAAGTGCAGGCAGCAGGTTAGGGTTGCTCTGGGGTTTGATCTTTCAGAAGAAGAGATTCAAAATTTTCCGGACAACCGATCGATGAGCCCCAGGCAGGCGGGCAACAGAATTCCTCAACGGGGAAGAGCAACTAGAGCGCTAACTGATTCAGCGGAAACTTTTTTTAACGATTTATTGGAAGAATGAACAGATACGATATATTGATTGGCCGTGAGCTGGAACCGGAGCGTCCACGAGTGGATGAACCTCAGTGGAACCCGTTATACGAGTACATTGAAGATGGTCTGTCTATAAGTTTTTCTGACTTCGCAGGTATCCCAACGCAAGAGCAGAGCACAGCCATACTCGAAGCAATCCTGAACCCTATGATTGAGCGGTGCATGAAAAGGTTCAAAGATGAATGGGAGTTTGATCGTCTGATTATCTCTTCATTAAAAATCATTGACAAATTCTCAATAAAATGTATATTTAAAAGAGCCAAACAAAACGCTTTGTCTTCGGTGTCCACCTTGGGTTCTGGAGAGCAGCGGGCTGGCATTTACGAAACAAACAATTGGACTGAAACTCTCCACGATTTGTGGCATCCATCGCCAGCGATGCCAGCATTAAGGGATAATCAGCCCTAGACCCAAGGAGTCGTCTTATGTCCTCCCAAGTTACCGTTGTGCCCGTATTTGACTTCGAGCAAGTTGACTGCACCAAAAGTTCTGAGGTGCATCTCGATGTCATCCTTTCTGCTCCCGAAAAGGAGAATGAGAAAAGGATCCCCCTCCACCTGTCCCTTGCCTTGGATTGTTCCGGCTCCATGCAAGGGTCAAAGCTTAAGTCTGTCCAGGATACCGTTTGTACCTTGATAGACCACCTGACCGAGAACGATACCGTCAATATTATCGGGTTCAGCCAACAAGTGTTCGATGTAATCAAAACCTTGCCTATGACCCAAGCCAATAAACAAGTGGCAAAAGATAAGGTATTGGCTCTCCATCACATGGGTGCTACCAACCTGAGCCAAGCCATTATCATGGCCGGAGAATATGCGGTGACCGCAGATAAGGACAAGATAAGCCGGATCATACTTCTCACAGATGGCCTGCCCAGCGGAGCAGGAATCACGGACAAACCGACTCTGATAAAGATGTGTGGAGAAATCAACAAGTCCGTGTCTCTTAGTACCTTCGGGTATGGGAACGATTACGATCCGGAATTACTTGCGTCTATGGCCAATATGGGCCGGGGAAACAATTTCTACATTGAGAAAGACGAAGATTGTCGGGGAGCTTTTGCCTTGGAATTGGGGGGATTACTATCCCTTTATGCCCAAGACATTAAAGTGACCGTCACGCCTTCGGGAAATATGTCCATTAAGGAATTTCTGAGCGGGTATGCTTTTGAACAGACGGCGGGTTATCGGGGCATTACCGAAGGGAAACTTTCCTATACGGTGGATGACATTTATGTAGGAGAGAAGAAACATGCCCTTATAAAGTTCTCGGTACCCTCCGCATCGGAAGCGGTCTGCGCCCGGAAGACTTCGGTCTGTGCCATAGAAATTGATTATTTCGATGTAGAAACCAAGAATCAAGTTTCAATGCGGGTCATGGCCAAGATACAGTATGTGAAGGCCGGCAAGGCTTCCAAGGAAGTCAACGAGGAAATCAAGAAACAACTGCTCATGATTGAGGCGGCCAAGATCCAGAAAGAGGTCAAGGATAAAGCTGATGCCGGGGACTATGTTGGCGCCCGAACCAGTGCTTTGGCCGGGATCCAGCTGGGTCAGCAGAATGGCTGGTTTGATAATTCCAAGGCGCTTGTAGACAATTTTTCGTGTCTCGCGGAAAATGTTGGGTCTCGGTTCGATTATGCAACCAGGGGTTTGAAAATGGCCACCGCATATTCGACCAGTTATGCCAAAGGAAGAGCCGGGAATATGGGCTCTATAGGTACGAGTTATTCTTCCTCTGTTCAGCAAGACATGCTGAAATCCTTTAGTTCAGGGGGAAATTCAGATGGCAATGTTATTTCCAGCTCATCCGCGGATGCCGATGATGAGAATGTATAATCCATAAAAGAGGGAGATTCAAGGGGAGAAGGAAGTCTTTTTTTGTCTTTCTTCTTCCTTTTTTTAAATTATGGGACGATTTGATATAGCAAGAGGTAGAGAACCTTTCGACAAGGCTCAACATGAGAAGAAAGAGGCCATTGTATCTCTGAAAGATGAATTATTTCCTTTCAGGAAAAAGGCTGATGATAAATCTCCTCTTCTCTACAATTCTCCTCCCATGTACCAAATAGAAGAACAGGAGATTCAGACTGAGCAGAGATCGCCTGTAAGGGTGGTGACTATGCAATGGCCCAATGGCCATCGCTCTATATTTTCCTTTCGCAATTTCAACATAACTATCACGGAATCCGGAGAAATAACTTTTTATGTCACTCCTGGAGAAGCCAAAAGAATAGCTGAAGATTTGGAAAAAGCTCGAGGTAGATTTTCGGATGGATAGGTACCAGATAGCAGTAGGTCTGCCGAGATCGAACATAACAGCTTACGCGTTTAAGCCAAGCCGGTCAGCAAAAAAAGTCGTTGCATACATGAAAAAGTGTGTACAGGATAAAAAAGAATTTTATGCTACTGGGATTCCTACTTCTGCCTTAGACATGGCTTTGATTATCTTGAGCCAGGAAATGGATGTCCCGATACTCGTCAACAATTCCAAGGAAGCCCGATCCTTGTCTGTGGCTTATTCACATAAAAAGATATACCATCCTGATAACTTCCCTTCTATGGATAATTACGCCATATTTCACCCCGATTTGAATAGAAAATCTGCGGGGGATATCAAACCTCTTCTTCTCATAAGAAGGATTTGAAATGGCTGATCGCTATGATCTTGCTCGGGATGATCTTGCTCGGGATGAGGAAAAAGTCTCTGACCAACAGGAGACTCAAAAGATTGAATGGGATTCTTCTAAAAACATAGGCCTTAAGGGCAGGATGGTAGAAATCTGGCCGATGAAGGTCAGGCTTCAATTTGACCCCCTTCTTTCTCTTTGGAAAATAACCGTCAAAAATGACAATGAGGAAGAATGGCAACATGTAATGCGTCGAATCCCTGTGGATGGTAAGAATTATCGAACCGTGGCCACCACTTTTGCTACTAGAAAAGATGCCGAGGATTGGTGTATTGAAAAAGGCCTCATCAGACCCGCCTAAGCCTCAAAGTCTTTTCGTTCCCATAAAGCACTGGCACCACACCATTCCTTTTCAGCTCAGACAGCGTATACTCATCATATGACTTACACACGGTGACCGGCTGAACCCTGACGTAAAATTTCTCATGGAGATGAAACCGGCAATAAAGGTCATATTTCATGATCTGGCCGAGCAACCGATGATCCCCTTGCCCAACCTTGACCTCCAAAGGAAAAGCGGTGATACCGTCTTGGTAGTACATATCCACGTAGCCATACTGGTCACAGGGGTGTTCAATGTTGTATAGGAAGAATTTATCGGTCGCCTCGAGGATTTGCCTGAGACAGCCGGCTCCTTCATCATGGATCCGCCTGACCAAGTCCTTTTGAAGAACCTTATCAGAAGTCGAACTCCCCACATTCTGTGTAAAGCCCTCCAACCAGCCTTTAGAGGACGCTGAGCCCCCATCGAGCGCAGACTTGACCTTGGCCAGCTCCTTGAGATAATGGGGGTTGAGAGAGCCTGGAGAGCCCTCTGTCCGATATTCCTCCTTCAAGAGCGTATAAAACAGGGCTGTCTTTTCAAGATCTCCCTTGAGGTAGGCATAGTAGCACTTGAAAAACAGTGTCTCGATTATCTGATTTGACTGTTTCAATATAGAAAAAAGATTATTAATAGATAATTTTTGGCTTGGTTTTGGCTATAATTATGTATATGCAACTGATCAAGAGAAAATCTTACGAATTTTGGAACTACCGGGATACCCGCAAAGAGACCTTCCCGCCATTACGGCCTCCTGTGTTGCCCCCGGTTGAGACGAACACGCTAAGGCCTGTCACAGGCCTGATAAGCCACCATATCCTTCTTCCCTTGGCCGAGCTACCCGAACCCTTAGTGCATCGCCTGAAGGCTGATTTGACCTTCAGGAACCCTGAGTTCGAGAAGGCCCGGGAATACGGGAAGGGGTTCGTGTCCTACGCCATCCCTGAGTTCGTTAGGTTCTATGCCGCGGACACCACCTACTTGGGGCTTCCGCGGTCCGTGAAAATGACCTACCTGCATAACCGGTTCAGGGATTGTGGTCTCGAGTTGCATCTTCAGGACATCCGGCCGGAATTCGAAAGATTAACCTGGAGAGCTCGTGGGGAAATAAAACCCAGGTTTTATCAGGAAGAAGCTATTAGATTACTGGCTAGGCAAAGCATGATCCTCAAATTTCAGTGTGGTAGGGGTAAGTGTGTGGACCAGAACTCTTTAGTATCGTGTGCCGGCCGAATACGCCGAATTTCCTCCATAGTGCAAGAAAACGAGAAAACGTGTATCCAGACTATGGAAGGCTGCCATGATACTGGATTTTTCGTGGACAATGGGTGGAAAAGATCTGCTGAAATCATAACACGGACTGGGTTTAGAATATGTGGCACAACAGAGCACCCGGTGTATGTGTTTAACGGCTACTATTTCTATTGGAAAAAATTAAGGAATGTTGAGGTTGGAGATACAATTGTTTGCACCTCTCTTCAATTGTCTGAAACAGCAGATGTTCCTATTTCCTTTTCCCCTACTATAAAAAAGGGGGCCTACAATGTGAAATCCGTCAAAATACCCCAAACGGCCGAACCTTGGTTAGCTCGATTGGCGGGGTATTTGGTGGGAGATGGGTGTACAAGCCATACCTTAAAAAATCACATAAAGTTTACAACAGCGGATCCGGATGTATTGAAGGATTTCAAGGATTTGGTCACTCTTTTTGGTATTGAAATTAGAAAAGTCAAGACCAAGAAATACGACTATGCTGTATCATCTATGATTTTCAAGCAATTCCTGGCTCATATGGGCGTAAAAGAAGTTCTCGCCGGTAAGAAAGGTATCCCCGAATTTGCAATGGCTTCTCAAAATCATGCTGTAGAATTTATTCGGGGTTACATGGAGAGCGATGGTTGGGTAGAAAAAGAGTTGATAGGGTGTTGTAGTAAATCTAAAAGACTCATTTATGACCTGAAGACTCTACTTTTTGCTCTTGGTATTTTCTCAAGCATTAACAAAAAAACAGTAAGAAAAGGTCGACACAGAGGAAATGTCTACTACAATTTGATAATACGATCTTCTTATTTCCTTTTGTATCAAGAAAAAATTGGATTTATATCAACAAGAAAAAGGGAATCTTTAGTACAATCAGTAAAGAGTGTGCCTGAAAGTCATTACAACTCCCTGGAAGTCTATAATGTCCAACACATTCTCAAGGATCTTCTCTCAAATGTGTCGTGGGGTTTCAATACCGGCTGGTCTAATTACACGAGTAAAGCACAGAATCCAATAGGAAAAAAGAAGCTACGTGAATTTGTCGATACGTATAGAGGGTCTCTTGGTTCAGAAGAAATTTTCCAGCCGCTTGCTAAGATTGTAGATAGAAATCTTACCTTCGATACGGTTGCTTCAAAGCGCTATACAGTCTCTCATATGTATGATATTAATGTTCCTGCTGTACATAATTACGTAGCGAACTCCATTGTCTGCCATAATACCACAATGGCTCTATTGGCCACTGCAAGAGTGAGACTCAAAACTCTAGTCATTGTTCGAACTCGCATTTTGCTCAGACAATGGATAGAAGCTATTCAGAACATATATGATGTTCACGAAGACGAAATTGGTGTGATAAGTGGGGGAATTAAAAGGCACGGGGCTATTACTGTTGCTACCGAGCAGAGTCTTATCAATTTAAGCAGGGATGAAAAAAGAGAACTTGGAGAATCCTATGGAACGGTCATCGTGGACGAAGTTCACGAGTGTGGCGCTCCTACTTATACAGAGCTACTTCAATATTTCAAAGCTAAAAAAATGTGGGGGCTTTCAGCGACGCCATATAGAGAAGATAAGATGGATCCTGTCCTGAAACTGTACATCGGACAGATTGTGGAGATTGATGATCTCGGTGAGTTTGAGACCCGCATTTACCTTAGAAAGACCAATTTCCGGTATCACTTCGAGGGCAAGAAGGACAAGTATCATGAGCTCATCAGAGCCTTGATACACAACCATGACCGGAATCATATAATTGTCACCGACGTACAAAGGTTTGTCCTTGAGGGCCGACTTGTCGTGGTTTATTCGAATCGTATTGAACACATGGAAATATTGGAGCGTATGGTTCAGGAGAGGATGCCTGGCGTGAGAACAGATATCTTGGCATCTCGGAAGAACGGGGTCACCTTGACCATTGAAGACCAAGAACGTGTCCGGGAATATATGCGTTCAGGTCAGCTGGATGCTGTGGCCGGCGGTAAAATCATTGAACAAGGCTTTGATTGTCCTCCACTTGAGGTGGCCATACTGGCTACCCCCACTAAGTCGAAGCGCCTCATTGAGCAGGTTCTTGGCCGATGTCAGCGTGAGTACTTAGGCAAAAAAGAGGCCATCTTGGTTGATTACATTGATGAGCATGTCAGAATTCTCTTATATCAGTTCTACAGCAAAAACCGCAACCTGTACAAGAAATACTGGAAGGTTTATGATTGAAACTTCAGCATCGGATTTACAAAAAAGTCACTCCGATGATCCCCCAAATGTTATTTTTTGACGTGCTTCTTCTTAGGGTTGAGTCGCACCCCCCGTGCGGGTGCGTGGATTGAAACAGAAAGGAAAAATATTTGAAAAGGCACTATTTTTATCATGATGAACAGGGAAATTTGAAAAAGTATCTGTATTGCTCCTTTTGTGGAGACGGGCCCTTTACTGAAAAGCAGAGCTATCAAGGTCACTGCTTCGTACAAGGATCCGGAAACCAGAATATTATTACCTGCAGAAGTTGCGATTTAACCAAGTTCCCTAACAAAAAACGGCTCCCCGTTGACTCTTCCACTACTATCACGGTTCCTGAACCAGTTGACCTATCCCCATCCGGCGTTAAAATTGACCAAATATGGAAGGATAAGGACAAGCGACGCGATCGGACTATCACGATAAGTCGTGTAAATGGGGTGCATGCTTACTATCAAGGTGGTAGAAAAGGTACGTCTGAAGTGGCTATCACGCTCGAAAGATTGAAATCCCGCTTCTCATTGGTTTAACCTTGCCGATTCTTGCCCTACCATTTAATAGGAGAGACGCCCAGCGTATCCAACCGGGACGACAGAGCGAGGTGGGATGAACTGAGGTTGCTTTTATGGTTGTAGGCGCGTGCGCGGCTGGCGAGTCACGGGCAGTTTCTAATCGAGAGACAGCCCTGAATGGGAAAGCCGAAATAGTACCGACTCTAAAGGTACGGCACGCATTCGGCCACGCGCTTTACACTATGGAGGCAACCTCTTAAATTGGAGGTCGGGCATGGTTGGTATGGTAGACAGATATCTAAACGACCCGCAGATTCGTGCTCTTGTTGATAGTCTTGAGCATGCGATGGAGACATTGAACTTTACGCCGTCCGAGGTAAGGGATTGTGCCATGTTGGCGGCTGTCAATTTTGAGCAGAGGCATGCCCGACGTTTGTCTGGGGAACCCGCCCAACAAGCCGACAACAGCGCCTATGCGACGACGCTAAGAGTAGTTGACGAGTGCGTAAAAGAGCGAATGACCCTTGTTTATTTGTGTGATTTTGTGCAAATGTGCAAGCAGCGCCTATAATCGCAACCGTTGTCGGTTATTTTGCTTAAATTGGAGTCTGTATGTCAGTACCTTTTGATTTGCACGGTCTTACTCTTGCCGAAGCAGTAGCAGCATACCCTGAACAGGCGGCAACTATCATACAGAAGCAAGCTATGGAACTTGCTCAACGAGCCTACACGGACAATTGCACCCCATGCGGGGTGCGTGGCTTGAAATCTGGTAACAACGGAATATATCTCAACGACGAATGGGAAAGAAATCGGGGCATAGTC